>Ga0209819_10000491_pt1 | contig 11431 bp, 9 predicted proteins | sample PPLLak2March2015_FD_187248 | JGI IMG/M metagenome (GOLD analysis project Ga0209819, IMG submission 187248) | Freshwater sediment microbial communities from Prairie Pothole Lake near Jamestown, North Dakota, USA - PPLs Lake P7 Core (1) Depth... | ecosystem: Environmental > Aquatic > Freshwater >... | reverse complement strand
CCGCCCGGTCATAGTCTGGTCTTCTTTCTTGCACGGGAGGAGCATGAGACGGAAGGCAGGTGCTGATCAATCTCTTTTTGGCAGGAGTACGATTTTTCACTCTGCGAAAAGCGGACCTGCCCGCTCAGGTTCCGCGAGCCGCGAAGGGAGCCTCGCTGCGCCGACATGACATTGTGTTGATCTCATCTTCATACAAAGTCTTGACGGCGAAGTTGAAGCCGACTAAGTTATTCGCCAGGCGAAATATCCTGTGGGAAGGAGCGGCCATGCGGACTTCGGACAGGAAGAGATACCTGGTAAAGTCAATTGTTCACGCATCCCAGGTCTTAGGCGCCTTTGAGTCTTCGGGAGAGACCGTCCGTCTTCGGGATGTGGTTTCGCGCACCGGCTTTAGCACGAGCATGTGCTTTCGCCTTCTCTACACCCTGCATGAATGCGGGTTTGTGGACAAAGTCGGCGAAAACCTGTATCGGCTGGCGACCGAGTTCCGCCGGCGCCCGCAATATCGGATCGGTTACGCTTCCCAGGGACAACCGACATCCTTTCCACGCGAAGTGCTCGCCGGCCTGAAGTCTGCGGCCGAACGCGAGCAGGTGGAATTGCTCGTGCTCGACAACCGCTATCAGCCACGAGTCGCCCTTCGCAATGCGGACCAGTTCATCCGGGAAGACGTCGACCTGGTCATTGAATTCCAGACTGACGAATCGGTCGCCCCCGTTATCGCTTCAAAATATCTCCAAGCCGGGATCCCCCTCATTGCCGTCGACATCCCGCATCCGGGTGCAACGTATTTCGGGGCCAACAACTATGAGGCTGGACTGATTGGGGGCCAACACCTGGGCCGTTTCGCGGCTCGAATGTGGAACGGGACCGTGGACGAGATACTCATGGTCCAGCTGCTCCGTGCAGGGCCGATTCCCCAGGCCCGCGTGCGAGGTATGCTCGAAGGGATTCACCGGACTCTGCGTCTGCCTGAGAGCTGCAGCACGGTTCTCATAGACGGTGACGGACAGTTCCAGACCGCCTTGATCAGAGTGCGCAAGCACCTGCGGGAATCGAGGGCCCATCACGTGCTGGTGGGAGCAGCCAATGACCCCAGCGCGCTTGGCGCACTGCGGGCTTTTGAAGAAGCCGGACGGAAGAACGACTGCGCGGTCGTGGGACAGAATGCAGAGCCCGAGGCGAGAGCGGAGATGCGCAACTCGCACACCAGGCTGATCGGGTCGGTGGCTTTCTTCCCGGAGAAATATGGGGAGGGCCTCATCCGGCTGGCCCTCGGGATTCTCTCCGGCAAATCGATGCCGCCGGCTGTCCTCATCAAGCATCGGCTCGTTACCCCTGAGAACGTCGATCACTTCTACCCCAACGACAGCTTGCTTGACGCTCGGTGAAACAACTGTCGCTTAACGACGTAAGACTTCTGTCAGATGGGGAGAGAGTGTCTCTTCGTGAATCTTGACTACGTAAGGAGCAGCACAATGTTTAAAAGAACCAGTCTGGCCTTCTTTATCGTCATCGCTGTCTGCAGCCTGCTTTTGGCCGCCCCGGATTTCTCCGGAAAGTGGGCCCTCAACAAGGATCAGAGCGAGATGCGGACCCGCGATGGTGAGAAACCGGATATCACAATGACCATCGAGCAGGCCGCTGACACCCTGAAGGTCAAACAGGAGTCTTCGGTGGAATTCATGAACCGCGAGTACAGCTACAAGCTAAACGGCGAGACCCAGGAAGTCGCCGGACGAGGCGGCCGCATGTCCAAGGTTACGCCGAAGTGGGAAGGTGACGTGCTGGTCGTCAACACCGTCCGCGAAGGCCAGAACGGGACGACGACCTCTACGGAGCGCTGGCAGCTTTCAGCCGACGGCAAAACGCTAACGATTGGCGGCAAGACCCAGAGCTCGCGCGGCGAGTTTGAATCGAAAATGGTCTATCAGAAGCAGTAGCACGAAAAACGTGGACGAAGTGGACGACGTGGACTAAGTGGACGAAGTGGACTCAGTAGCCTGTCCACTTCGTCCACTTCGTCCATCGTGTCCATGTCTCCAGCCTAGAATCTCCTCACGATCCCTACCCTCAGCGACGGGAAGTTTATTGTCGGACCGGGTTGGACCAGGTAGCCGCTGCCTTTCATAATCTCGTCCCGAGCCTCGATCTGTAGACCCCATCCCTCGGAGAAATGGTATTTGACACCGCCGAGGAGGCGAGCCAGTTTCTGAGCCGGGATCTCGGTAAAGTCCGTTGTTGTCTTCCCGATGCCTGCCCCAACGTACGGAATCAGCCTGCCCGTCTCGGTAGGCTCCAGTAAGTGGTAGTGGACAGAGAGAGCCGCACCTGCAAAGTCGTCGTTGAAGCCATCGTCGTGGCGGACGTAGAACAAGTCGAGCGATCCTTCGATAGCCAGTCTCCACGGCAGGTTTCTAGAGTAGGAGAACGTGCATGCTCGTGTCCCGAGAGTCTCGGGGCCGCCCGTAAGTGCTCCTCCTCCGACGGCGAAGGCCACTTCGTTATTCTGCGCGCACAGTAATGGTGACAGGGACGACAGGAACAGGCCGAAGACCAGGAAATTTCGCTTCATCTTCAATCCTCCGGCCGCGTCGAGAGCAAAGGCCGGGCCAGAGCTGGAAAGCAGGTGTGAAGCGGGTTTGCGACTGACACGGCTCTGAGCGTGGCTGCTGCAGGCTTGCAGTCACTGCAAAATGTGTTTGCGGCCGATGGAGAGTTGGAGAGCCCACCGGGCGGTCAGGTGACCGCCCGGTTCTAGGAGGGGCGGGAAAAAGTCTAGAAGACGAACTTCAGACTGAGCTGGATGCGGCGGGAGTAGTTGACCACCCCGGTGATCAGGCCGAAATCCTTCGAGGTCACCGTCAGGTTTGGCTGAGTGAAGTTCGGATGATTGAAGGCGTTCAGAAACTCGGCCCTGAACTGCACGGATTTCGACTCAGCAATCTCGGTGTTTTTAATCACCGAGAGGTCGATGTTGTTGGCATTGTCGTTGCGCAGCCAGCCGAACCGCAACGGCTGGGTCCGCAAGTGGTTGGCGAACTGCTTGGCCGACGCCTTCTCGAACCCGGCGTCCGTGTTGAACCACCGTTCGCGCGTCTGCTGATCGGAGGGTAGGCGCACATCTTCCCAATTGCCGTTCAGGATCAGGTCGCCCCAGTTGCCGATCGGCCGGGCGCTCTGGTACGCATAGATTCCCTGCACTTGCCAGCCGCTCACGATTCTGGAAAGAGCCGGGTTAAGGCCCGATCCGAAAGCCTGGCCCCTACCGAAGGGCAGTTCCCAGATCCCGCTGACCGACAGGCGGTGCGGAGTGTCGTGGTCGGAAATCATCTGGGTAGGATAAGTGTCTCCGGCGTTGAGCAACTCGGTGGCCTGCATGAACTTTGAGAAAGTGTAGCTCACCATCATGGTGTAACCTTGCGAGAAGCGCTTCTGTATCCCGGTCTGCAAGGAGTGGTACCAGGAGTAACCTTCGCTCGTCCACATATTGATCGAATCAAACATCGGATAGGGCGCGAGCAATCGCGTTCGGGCGATGCTTGTGCCCCTGAGGCCACTGATAGCGGTCGCCGGAAGCTGGTTATAGAACGGGTTGGGCACGTTTGCGGTCAGATAGTTGTTTGTTGTGTCGTCGCGAAGAGGACTCGTGCTGAGGTACTTGGCCGGAAGTGCGTTCAGGTTCCGCGTGCCTGAGAGAGGGAGATGGATTCCCTTGTTGCCGACGTAAGCAATGTCGAATACGTATCCCCGGCCGACATCCTGCTGGATGCCCAGCTGCCAACGGCCGTTCCACGGCGACAGTGGGTTTTCGAGGAACGGGGTGATGCCCTGTCCAACGAAGGTAAAAGTGCCCTCTGCCGCTCCTTTGGGTTCAATTAGACCGCTCTGGAACGGGTTCGACAACGTCTCGATAAAGGTCAGGCCGTTATCCAGCGTTACGTTCATTTGGGTGTTTGCGCTGAATCCGTGCTGCACGACGTCACTGCGCCGCTGACCCAGGAAACCGTAAAAGATACCCGCGCCGCCGCGGAGGACCGTCTTGTCGGTCACTCTGAAGGCAAACCCGATCTGCGGGGCAAAGTTCTTCTTCGGGGTGTTGTACATTCCTCGTGGCTCGCCGCCCACTCCGGCAAATGTCAGGCCGCCTTTCAAGTTGAGAGTTGCGACCTCGGGGGTTGGGTTTTGGGCATAGGCCGCCTGGACGGCCGCTTCAAACGGCTGCGTGGCCGTAAAGTCGAAGCCTCGGACGCTCCGATCGAACCGCTCCGTCAACGGTCCCTCGTACTCCCACCGAAGGCCGAGATTCAGGGTCAGCCTATTGTTGACCTTCCAGTCATCCTGGATGAAAAGACCCCAGTTGGTCGACTGCTCGGCGTAGCTGGCATTGCGGGCCACATAGCTGCCCGGGCTAGGCAATCCCAGGAGGAGTGCCGCGACTGACTGGCCGAGGCTCGAGGGCGAGGTTGCCGAATTGTCTTTCGGGCCGCGCGTCCACGTCGAGTCGAAATTGAAAACGCCGGTCATATCGTTGCCGGAGAACACGTCGTTTTCTCGGTAAGCCCGGAACTCAATTCCGGTCTTGAGCGCGTGGCTGCCCTGCATTTTGTTCATAGTCGCAGCCAGGACGTGGGTGTCGACCGGTCGCCACTCTCCGCCGATTCCGGTTCCTGTATAACCGGTCAGGTTGATTCTCGGGAAGCGCCGGACGTCCTCGGGAATGGCATCGTTGTAAGTCTTCTGAAAACCGAGTGTGGTCAGATCCAAACCTGCGGCGCCAGGATTCCCCTTGATGACGCGGATGAACCGGTTGTAGCCGTATCTCGTGTTGAGGACCATGGTCGAAGACAGCGTATTGACGTAGTCGACTCCGCCGGCTCTGGACAGGAACTGGAACCACTCGCCGGAGGCGATGCTGTGCAGGTAGTTGTTGTAATTGCTGTCCCTCTTGTAGAACCGGGCGTTCATCGCGAGACGCTGACTGCTGCTGAGCTGATGGTCGCCTCGGAACGAGTGCGTGTAGTAGGTGATGGTCTCGGGAAGGCTCGGCTCAACCATGTTGTTCTGGCCCACCGAATTGGCCAGCTGCGGAGAAACCGGATCCGGATAGTACTCCAGGATCTTCTTGGCAATCGGGTTGATCAGGTTGGCGGGAATGATATTGCCCGCGAAGGGTTCCTGTTCATACCGACCGCCGGCTACTGCTTTTCGGGTAAACGGATTGTAAATCTGATAGGAGGCGCCACCGTTAGTCAGGAGGTCCGAGAAGTCGCCGGCTTTCATTTTTGCGGTCGGCACTGTCGGTGTCCCGTTGTTGTTGCGAGGCCGGGTCTCATGAATAGCCTCGTAGCCCCACATAATGAAGGTCCGGTTGCGTCCGTCATACAGCTTTGGGATCCAGACCGGCCCGCCGAAGGAACCTCCCCACCGGTTATAATTCGTCTCGGTCTTGCCCGCCTTTGCGGCGTTGTTAAACCATTCATTGGCCGCCAGGCGCATCGGCGCAACGGCCCAATAAGCTGTCCCGTGAGGTTCGTTCGTCCCGGATTTCAGAACGATGTTGGCGACGCCACCCTCGGTATTTCCAAAACTCGCGTCGTAGACTGCGGTCTGCACTTTGAACTCCGCCACGATGTCCGTGGGCGGAACATAGGCAGCGATGACCTCGTTGGCGTTCGCAGTGGCGGTGCTCGGTACGCCGTCGATCATGACGTCGCTGCGGTTCGCGCGGGTGCCGTTGATCGCGTACCCCACAATGTGGGTCGGCTCGAACGGGCGGTTAAGAGTCGCCGAAGTGTTGTTCCACGAGGCGCCATTTGCGAGGCCGATCAAGGCGTACGGGTTTCCATGCGCCAGAGGCAAGTCGGCCACGCGTCGGGAATCGACGACCTGGCCCATCGATGCACTTGCGGTGTTCAAGAGCGGAGTCTCTCCCGTCACGGTGATAACCTGTGCGACTTCGCCCACTTCCAAGGTCACGTTCAGTTCGAGACGGTCATTGACCCGCACTTCCAGGTCGTCCCGGACATGTTTTTTGAAGCCAGTCAGCTCGACCGTCACTTGGTAGAGCCCCGGAATCAGGTAGGGCACCTGGTAAAAGCCCTCATCGTTGGTCAGCACCGAGGTCTTCGTCCCCATGGCCTTGTTTACAACTTCCACGGCCGCGCCGGGAACGACTCCCCCGCTCGAGTCAACGACCTTGCCGACGATCGTACCGCGGGCCTCTTGGGCCATAACGGGCTCAAGGCAGCAGGCCGTAAGTATTCCAAGGACCAGGAAAGCCAACAGCAGACTGCAGCTCTTCTCGAATCGCATAAACGCCTCCTATGGTTCCGCACCCTGGAGTATCGAGAAGCGCGCCAGAAGAGAGCAAGAAATGGCTCATCCTTCGCGCGCTTTTCGTCGTGCGAAAGCCATCATGGCCCTCGAATCCTGCATTTTCGGGATGTGAAGCCGATATGCGAGGCGTTTAGCCGATTCGATTTTTCGGGATGTGAAAAGAGGACAGCCGGACTGAACAGAGCCGTGAGCAAAGCGTCTTTTATTGTGGCCGGACTCTCCAGAGTCCGGTGCCGGGCTCGCCGAGAGCCCGGCCATATATCAGAATAGGTGCAGCCATCATGCTCCTGGCCGGAATCCCGGTCGACTTGTTGCCCGGCGGCGGGCACGAGCCAGTTGAAACCGGCGACATGGCCGGGCTCTCGGCGAGCCCGGCACCGGACTCTGGAGAGTCCGGCCACAATAAAAAGCGAGTTGACGGCTACCGCTCGAACTTGTGTCGCCCGGAGCCGATGTCACGCAGGCGAATGTAGTTGCCGACAATCTTGCCTTGCTGCGTTTTGCCGTCGACCTTTACGGCTGCTCCTTGACCCTTGCCTTTCGGCACAAAAACGTCCGCCCGGACGTTGCAGGGCAGGGTCACTTCCATCTTGAAGTGCCGGCCGGCTTCCCAGGAGACCGAGACCGGACCTGACTGGGTCGGAATCTGGCCGTGGGCGAACGCCAGTCCCGCAGTGTGTGGGCGGACCTGCAGGCGGGCGGCCTGCGGGGCGGCAATCTTCACACCCAGGATGTACTCCTGGAGCGCCACGACTCCTGCATTGGCGCCGTACGCATGGGATTCACTCGCTCCGCGCCCGTCCGGGCGGCTGTTGCGGCCCAGCCAGTGCTCGTAGGTAAAAGTGCCCCCGTCAGCCAGTGTATAGGCAAAATTGCGACCCTTGGGATTCAGCAGCCAATCCAACAGCGCCTCGTCTTCATCAGCATCCCCGTAAGCCTGCACGAGGTAGCGCGCAAGGATCGGGCCGGTCGTCTGGCCGCCCCGCTTGACTGCCGCCATCGCGCCGGCCCGCCGGTCCTCCCGGGCGAGGCCGAGCGCGAGCATCATGGCGTTTGCCTGCTGGGACGCGTGTGTGCTCTTGCTCCCGTCGGCGTTCAGGCCATCGATGTAGGCTTGCTGGCTGTCGTCCCAGAGATGGCTTTCTATGGCTGCGCGGATGTCGGCCGCATGTTTTTCAAAACGGGTCGCCACCGCCGGATCGGCGGCTAGCTCCTTCGCCAGTTGGGCAAGGTCTTGATAATCGAGCCAGGCGTTAATGCTCATGATCGTCCGCTGGGTGGTCTTCATGTCGTAGCCGTACCGTTCCGGCCAGTCCGTAATTCCCCCGGCGTAACCGGGATCGTTTCCCAGGTCGACCAATCCCGTTGCCTTGTTCTCAGTGCTTTTCACGTAATCCCCAACCTTGACGAGGGAATCGAACAACTCGCGCATGATCTCTCGGTCGCCTGTTTCCAGGTAGTATTCCCAAGCCCAAAACACGAAGCTCTGTGTCCAATCCGGGATGTCCCGCTTGCCGTCGCCGTTTGGGTAGACCGCATTCACTTTGCCGGTGTCCTGGTGGTACTTGGTCTGCGACTGGGCGAATTCCCGAAGCCCCTGGCGGGAGAGCAGCCGTTCCCCGAAGCATTTCATTGAACCGATTGAGATCTGGTAGGCGTCGTAGGTGAACTGCCCCTGTTCCCGGGTCGGAGTATCCACGAACTGATCATGGGAGCCGAGCATGAGGGATCTTTTGAGCAAATCCCAGGTCTGATTGAGCATGGGATTCGAGCACTCAAAGGAAGAGACGTCGCGCTCGACCCGATTGTGGCGGACAATCATCCGGATTGAGCTACCGTCGAAGTCCGGTGGGGCATTTTCGACTTCCAGGTAACGAAATCCCAGATACCAATACGGACGGAATTCCTCGGCTCCTCCGCGTAGAACGTACTTGTAATCCATCCGCGTGTTCTGTGCCGAACCTTCGAGAGTCCCGTCGGGGCGTGTGCGGTAGTCGGCTTTGATTTTCACCGTCTGTCCCGGTTCGCCGCCCTGGAACCGGATGTGAGGCATCCCGGCATAGACTTTTCCGAAGTCGGCGACAAAGTGACCGGGGCCGATTCGAGTCACACCGGCAGGCGAGATCTCGTATTCGTCGAGCGAAGTTTCCTGGGCAATCAGCGGCCCGGTCCAGGGTGCGGTCGGATGGGGTCCAATCACCTCAGGCGCCTGCCAGCCGGTGTCATTGAATCCCGGGAGGCTCCAGTCGATCGGGTGCCGCCGGCCGTCAATAGACTCGGCCGGGATTCCCTCTCCGTTGCGGAAGTTCTTGCCCGAGATCTTCCCCGGCGGGACGTCCCACTCGGCCAGGCGGACTTTCCAGGATCCGTCCGTCGAAACAACCATCGACGTCCCGTCCGAGAAGTCGATTACGACTTTCGCCAGGAGTCCCCACCGGCTGTAGGCGCGGCCCTGTCCGCTCCCGTACCAGTGGCACAGGAACCCAACCACGTTCTCCGATTCGCGCTTCAAGTAAGGGGCGATGTCGAACGTCTGGTAGTACTGGTATTCCGGATAAGCGAAATTCGGGCCTTTGCCGACCAGCGTGCCGTTCACGTAAAACTCTTGCCGGTGCGAGGCGCTCACGTAAGCGCGGGCGCGGGCGATCGGCTTTGCGGGAAGCGGGACCGACTTGCGGAAATAGAGGTAGTCTTCTGACTCGTCCTGATTGTCCGTCCAAATCCACGAAATCCCCGACCAGTCGTTGTTAGAGAGCAGTCCGAGCTCGAAACGGGCGACGGCCGACCAGGGACTTGCCTCGTTGCGGTTATTCCAGGTCCTGACTTGCCAGTAGCACGTCTGGCGTGAGGCCGGCGGCTGGCCGGCATACCGAATCCCCGCAAGCACTGTGCTTTTCACCTGGCCCGAGTCCCAGCAGTCCGGTTGCCCCGACTTGAGTTTCTGTTCACTTGAGGCCACACGAATCTGATAGGCCGTTTGGACTTCTCCCGAAGAGGAATCCTGAGGGAGCCAGGAGAACACGGGGTCTGGCGTCCCAATGCCGATAGGGTTGACCCGATCATTAACGGCCAGCCGGAGAGGGGCAAGCGGCTTGGCGGGCGTGAGGACTGTGAGACCGACGAAAAGCATTGCGCCGAGGACAGGAATCGATGTCCGCTTCATGAGCCATGGATGGTAATCGTCGTTAAAAGGAGTGTCAACGAAGCAGGGCCCTCTTTCAGAGCCGTGAGCGCAGCGTCTTGTGCGGAGCGACCCGGCCTTGGCCTCTGGAACTGGATCGATTCAGCTCCAGAGGCCAAGGCCGGGTCGCTCCGCACAAGACGCTGCGCTCACGGCTCTGAAATGACGGGGTTCGAGCGGCTAGTCGCTCTTCAGTTCCTGCTTCTTGCCGCCGAACTGCACGACCTTGGTGTAAACCTTCTCCAGGCTTTCGCGAGGAACCAGTTCCATGGCGGTCCGGTTTGCGAGAGCTTCGGTCTGCAGGTAGGGGTGGTGAGTGAAAATCCAGATATGGCCGAATTCGTGTGCGATAGCGGCGCGAATTTCCTCTTCGGATAACGCGGTCAGGAAGGTCTGATCGAAACTTAACAGGAAGAGGTCCTTTCGCTCGGCCGAGCGCCGGACAGAGACGAGTTTCTTGTCCTGACTGACGATCAGAACAGAAACCTGTCCAGGGATTTCCAGGCGTGCCCTGAACTCATCGGCAATGGCCTGAGCCGTCTGTGCCTCATCCGGAAGCGATGCGGCGCTCTCTGCGTCCAATTGCGCCGTTCCTGTAGCCAACAAGAACAACAGGTATATGGGGAAAAACTTCCTGCTCACTTGTCTCCTGTCACCGTAACCACGGGTGTCAATCGGGCGCCGGGAGTATACATAAAGTCGGCTCCTTCTGTATCAGGAATAATTTCCCCGATTGTGAGAAAAATCGCTGCTCGTCTTGCGAGAAGCGTTCGACAAACTCCTCTGGCAGTGGTAAGCGAGGGCGGTCGACCGGTCGGCCGGTTCGTGGCACCCGTTTTGCAAAGCTCGATTCCAACAATCTGTGGAGGTGTATTAATGAAGAAAATCAATCTGTTAACGGCAGTGCCGTTATTTGTCTTGCTCCTGGTGAGCTTTGTGCCTGGCGGATTCGCACAGGATCAACAGACGCCTCATCAGCATGACAGCCAACAGATGTCACAGGATCAGTCCATCAGCGGAGAACTGAAGAGTGTGGATCCGGACGCCAAACAAATCACGATCACGACCGCCGATGGAAGCGACATGCAGTTCGTTTATAACGATCAGACCCAGTGCACTGGCGCCCAGGACACCGTCGAAGGGTTGTCGGCCAACTCCGGTTCGAAGCTGACTGTGTACTACCGCGATGAGAACCAGCAGAAAGTCGCGACCCGGATTGAAGTAGAGGAAGAGACCAAGACCGATCAAACCCAAGAGGCGACGCCGCAGCAGCCGGACAAGGAGACCCCTCCGCCTGACATGCAGCCGCCCAATACGCCCGAACCGAACCGGCCTCCGGATAACCCCGAGCAGCCTCTCCCCGCACCTCCCCAGGACCGGTAAACGCTGGTCGTTGTTCCTTTCAAGGTCCGGCTCCCCGCCGGACCTTGAAAAACTCTGTAAGGACTTTTCCCGCCCACCCCACCGAACTTTCTCCTCGTCGCCTTCGTACACGGTACTAGACAAGGAACGAGGAGCTTTCAATGAAACCCAGACGGTCACGTAAATGGTTCGTACTTTTAATACTCATCCTGGTCCTCATCGCCGGTGGCGTGGCGTATCGAAGCTCGAAGTCGAGTGCGGCAACTATCGGTAACGATAGTCTGGCCGAAGTCAAAAGGAGCGACATCGCCCGCTCCGTTGTAGCGACCGGTGTGGTCGAGCCGATTTCGAACCGGATTGAAATCCGGAGCAAGGCCAGCGGGATAGTCAAACAAGTACGCGTCGATGTGGGCGACCGGGTCGAGCCGAATCAGATTTTGGTCGAGCTGGACCGGGATCAACTGATCGCGCAACAGCGGGAGGCCGAAGCCAATCTCCAGGCAGCGAAAGCTGATTTGTTGGCTGCCCGGGCGCAGCTTGATCGAAACA
>Ga0209819_10000490_pt1 | contig 11439 bp, 9 predicted proteins | sample PPLLak2March2015_FD_187248 | JGI IMG/M metagenome (GOLD analysis project Ga0209819, IMG submission 187248) | Freshwater sediment microbial communities from Prairie Pothole Lake near Jamestown, North Dakota, USA - PPLs Lake P7 Core (1) Depth... | ecosystem: Environmental > Aquatic > Freshwater >... | reverse complement strand
AACCCATGGAATTGCCGGGCAGGGCAAATTTGATTTTGTCGGCTGCCGTGGCGCGCGAAGGCCAGCAGGCAAGAACAGCAAGAAACAGAACCAGCAGCACCTTTGGATGGATCCGCAGAGGCCGATTGTGCATTGGAAGACTCTCCTTTTTACCGAGAGATATATTTTAGCGTGGTTCGCCACTGACCCTAGCAAAATGGCTGAGACTTGGCCACTCTTCCTACGAAGTGTTTCATTAGCTTATGCTCGTCCACGGAACATGAAAATGCAGATCTTCGTCATGCTCGGCATGGATGGCCGGCATCCACGTTCGCAAGGATGCCTCCGGAGACATCCATGCAACCTGGATTCCAGCACTCCATGCTGGAATGGCGGAATCGAAGGGTTCTGCTTGAACTGACCGAGGCCCCTCTGGCCCCGTATTTTCCAACAAGGCTCTTTACCGGTGTCCCGCGAACATGTTAGTTATCGACCTCATTAAGCACAGGCGAAAGGATAGAGGATGAAAATCATCGAGCGCTCCTACAATACCAAAGAGCACGGGATAGCGGGGTTTTTGGCGTATCCCGAGAGAAAGGAGCCGGGACCGGCGTTGTTTCTGATCCATCCGAAGGGTGGACTCGGCGAGTACATCAAGACCGAGACGCGCAAGTTTGCGAAGCAGGGCTACAGCACCTTTGCGATCAACGTTTTCGAGCAGCTCGGCTATCCGGCCGCAACTCACATCGAAACCGGCTCGCAGATTCAGGCCAAGACGACCGATCCCGAGTTTACCCGCGTGCTCACCGAGGGCTGGCGTCATCTGTTGGCCCAACCTCACGTGAACAAAGAACGAGTCGCGGTCTGCGGATATTGCATGGGCGGGAGAATCGCCATCCACTTTGTCGCCGCGACGCCGCAGGTGCGCGCTTTTGTCGGTTATTATCCGACCGTGCGTGACGAACCGGAAACCGATTTGAGGCCGGTTCATCCATCGAAAGCGGCAAGAAAAATCCGCTGCCCCTCGATCATCTTGTATGGCGCCGAGGACGTAACCACGGTTGTCCCGGTTCAGGATAAGATGATGTACGCGTTCAGAGAAAACGGCCAACCCTTGGAGTGGCATTTCTTTCCATTCGGCGGTCACGGCTACGTCGACCCCGGCGCGCCCGGTTATCACGCGCACGCGGCTGATCTTTCATGGCCATTGGTCGTAGATTTCATGGAGCGCCACCTCAAGTGGGACTCGCCCTCTTTCCTGGAGTAGTCTCTGACGTGGTGGGTCATAAACTCTTGACTTTGATTGTCATTCTGAGCGAAGCGAAGAATCTCGCCTTTTCAAATACAAGAGACCCTTCACTTCGTTCAGGGTGACAGGTAGGAACCCTCCTTCAGCATCTTGTTCTTGGTAATTTTCGAAGCGTTGGACGACTACACTGGTTACTTTTTGTGAGAACGGTTCCAGCGCGTCACTGCAGCGCGTTGGAACCGTTGTAGGCGGGTGAAGAAAAGCGGCGTCAGCCGGCTCCCCTCAGCGTGCTTTTGAAAGCTTCGATCGTGAGTTTGCCGCTGACCATTCTTTCCATGTCCGAAGCGCTTACCGCGTGATGCAAATCGCCGACGTTCAGGTCCCAGTGAAAGATTTCACCGAGGGCAGGCAAACCGCCGGGCAGACCGTCGTCGCTGTGAGAGATCGAAACATCTTTGCCGCGGTAAACGCCGCGGACATCGGCGCCGTTGGCCCGGCACCACGCGAGGACTTGCTCGAATGTCATAGTCGCCTCGCCATCAATCGACGGGATTCAATAGATGTTCTTTAAGCCCGGTGTGAACGCCGTAAATAACCTTACCAATCTTCGGTTTCGGTTTGGGTTCTGTGCTGACCTGATAAAGGATCAGACGGCCCGTGCCGGTGTTGTTCAGCTGGTAGAAAAAACCTGCGGGAACGTGCACTGCCTGGTGTTTGGTTAACTTGAACTCTTCGTCATCCTTGAGCCCTTTCATCGTGCATTCGCCTTCGACGACAAAGAACGTGTGATCTGAACCGGGATGACAGTGCAACTCGTCATTGACTCCCGGCTCATAACAGTTGAGCGCGATATGGGCGCGTTCGGTTTGACTTGGGCGAACGTAATTTCGTCCCGTCGGTTTGCCCCATTGGGCCTGCTTTTCGGCATCGACTACGGTTATTTTCATTATATTCTCCATTACACACCTCCAGATGAATTGCTTAGATTTGATACCAAATCCAAATTTTTTCAAGTCTACAGGAGAGGATCGCAAGAAAACAAGCGCTCGGTGGTTTCGCCGGAGACGCGCGCCTCCACCGCTAAAAGTGACTCTGCAAGATCGCCGTCAAGCGAATGCTTAGGGCTTTAAGCTTTCTCCCAATTGCCTTTATTAATGGCGGCCTTGCCACATCTTTTCTCGTGTTCGTTTTGATATGGGATACCTGGTCGATATGATCTAGCACTTCAGGATTGATCGCTAAACCGTTAAAACTGCTAGATTAAGTATGAACCTTTTCGAGGAATGCCACCTCCCGGCATGGCGGTCCTGGTTGCCGAGTGGTATCCGTAAAGCTAGCACAGGTAAAGCTAGCACAGAAGGGAGGAACGATGGCAGCCAGAATTGACTACACCATATGCCGCAAGCGCAAGAAACGGCGGGGCGGCAAACGATAACTTTTGATACCCAAAAAAGGGAGTCTTTGCGATCCAACTCGTAATTGCTTTTACAAGCAATAAACTAAAATCAAGAAAGGCCTGCGTTACGCCGACGCAGGCCTTTCTTGTTGATATCGATTGAGCCCGGATTCCGCATTAGAAAAACGCCAGCGTCCGCATCTCGATGCTTTCCCGCGGCGGGGCGTCCGCGGGACTTGTCGGATCATCGAACGCACAATGTGCCGTCCATCGGGCGCGGCCGTCTCTTTCCGACTCGAAGGTTTTGAACACGATCGCCTCGTTGCGCTGCATGTTGGGGAAATAGTACCAGACGTGATCGGGGTTGAAAGTCATGTGACAGGTCTCACCGATCCGATCCGGATAAATCCGCGCGCTGGCGATCAGTTCCTTTGTTCCTATGCTGCGCGCATCCGCGATCGCCAACGGTTCCCGCTGCACGGGCTTGTTGATCGGCCGCCAGGTTTGGACGATGGCAAAGCGGCGTTTGAGCAGCGCTTCCGCCTCGTCGGGGAGCAGATCGCGCACCCTCTGCGGTCCGGACCAATCGGTGTAGTCGTTATGGGCGTTGCGCACGGGCCCGCTGATCTGTTTTTCTTCACGCATCGCCGGGTCGGCGGAGCGCAAGGTGTGATCGAAAACTACCACACGCTTGGCGCCGGAGGTCTGTTTGACTAGTTCCTCGGTCTCCGGGTAATAAACGGAGCGAACTTCATCCTCGTCGTAGAAGTTTTTCATCTTGGTCTCATGATTGACGAAGATAAAACCTTGGCGCTCCAGGGACAATTGATTGGTGATGGGACGGCCGTTGTAAATCGCCATCTTGTGTCCTTGGTAATTGCCCTTGCGCTGCTGGTCGGCCACCGATTGTCTGACGCCGCCGTAGCTGGCCGGTTTTTCACTGCCCTGCTCGAGGTAGTGAATCAGTACTTCGATGGGCTCTAACGATTCGCCGATTCTTTCCGGTCGTGCCATGGTCATCTCCCTTTTAAAATCCGAAATCCGAATATCGAAATCCGAAACAAACTGGTTTGGAATTTTCTGATTTTTTGACCATTTGAAATTGTTTCGAATTTCGGATTTCGAGTTTCGAATTTGTAATCTTTTATACTTGGCGCCTTTGCGTCTTTGCGCGAGTCACGGGTGTTTCCGATTGTACTGTTCCGAATTGGTTCATAACTTTGGTTAATATTTTGGCAGCATCTCGCAGCGGGTCTGCCGCGGGCCCAAGCTTTCATAGTAACGATTTTCTTCCGGAACATAGCGCCCCTGATTGAAGTCGCCGCCTCTTTGGCTGCGAATAATTACGGCGACTGTGCGTTCGCCGACGGTGATCTCGGTATGAATCTCATAGGGCTTGACGAGGTCGATCTCTCCCGGACCGACGAGTACGTTGCTTGACTCACGAATCTCGGCGTGGTCGGGCTTCGAGCGATCATCCAGGCGGTCGTAACGGACCACTTTCTCATGACCATCGAGCACGCCGTAGAGCGTGTAGATATGGGCGTGGTCGTGGATGCGGGCGCGCTGCCCCTGACGCGCTTCGCCTTTGGTCAATCCGTTGATGGCGAAGCCGTAATCCGGGTCCTCGTAAAAAAGCAGATTCTCGGCCCGCCCGTTCGAGGGCACGCAATCCGGCCAATGTTTCGATGCCGCGATGACGTCAGGGTCGGCCAGAAGCTCGCCGAGGATCGGCCGCAAAGCGTTCCAACGCTTATCGAGATCCGCTTCTTGAGCGAAGAGCGCGCGGGTCTTACGCACGAAGCGCTCCATGGCATTTTCACTTTGTGCCTGCGACTGCATTGCCGTTTGGGTTGCCATTTTTTTCCTCCTTAGTGCTGGTTAGGTTGGTCGCTCGCTTGCGATGCTCGAGAGACCGTTGCTTGCGGCCGGGCATAGAAGCGCGCGCAGTTGTCCCAAAGAATTTTGCGCTTGTCGTCGTCGGGTAATTTGAGCTCGAGAAAACTTTCGACGGCGTGCGGGTATTTCGAGTCGCCGTGAGGATAGTCGGTGGAAAAGACGAGCTGGTCGCAGCCGACCTCTTCGATCGTATAGCGCGCCGGCGCCTCGTCCGGCTCCACGGAGATCCAGCACTGGCGTTTAAAATAGTCGCTGGGCTTCATAGCGAGATCGGGCATAAAGATATCGCCCTCGCGCTCGTAGCCCTCGTCGAGACGCCACAAAAGCCATGGTAGCCAGGAACAATTGGCTTCGAGAAAGGCGACTTTCATCCTGGGGTGCCGTTCCAGAACGCCGCCGCCCAGAAACGCACCCAGGCCCATCATCTGCTCGAAGGGTTGCGCGTAGACGCGCCTAAGACCGAAGTTTGGCTCGAAATGTTCCGCAGCTTGGCGCGATCGGGACGCAGAAGCTTCGTGAAAACCCAGAGGAAGGTTTAACTCTTCGAGCGCGTTCCACAGCGGTTCGTAGTAGGGGTTATACCAGTTCTTGCCGTTCACTAAATTCGAGCGCAGAAAAACAGAGCGAAATCCGTATGCTTCCACGACCCGGTGGGTTTCCTCGACGGCGTCGTTAATGTCGTAGACCGAAATCATACCGGCGCCGAGCAGCCGCGAGGGGTCGCTCCGGCAAAAGTCGTAAAGCCAGTCGTTGTAGGCGCGCGCCAGAGCCGCCGCGAAACGCGGGTCGTGGTCGGGATAGGTGAGCACACCCAGTCCCCGCGTGGGAAACAACACGGCAACGTCAATGCCTTCCGCGTCCATCGCCTCGAGCTGGACTTCGCCGGTCCAACCGCGCGCCGCGTGATCCCGGTAGATGCCCTGGTTCTTTTCGTAGTTGTGACCTCTGTGCGGGGTGCCGCGAGTACGCAAAGCGGCGGGCGAAGCGTTCGGAAAGATCAATCCCAGGTCGCGTACGTTTTCGGATGTTCTGCCGCGCGGCGCCTGAGACTGAAACTCCGGCGCTATGTAGCGCTCCCACAGATCGGGAGGCTCCATGATATGCATGTCGCTATCAAAAACTTTGAATCCGTTTTTAGCCATGCATTACTCCATCGATTTCACTGCGACAGCCACAGCGGGTCTTCTAACTTAGAGCGTAATGCGGCTGGTGGTTGTGTGTCAAGCTGCTCAAAGAGCTCTTCCGACTTAAGCATAGGGTAACACCACCGAACCGGCCATCCTGAGGTTCTTGGTGACCGCAAAAAGCTAACCGTTACCTTTCCGGAGCTCTTCGACGCGCTGCTCAGGGCTAACGGATATGAGTTACGCACGGCAGTGCTCTCTACCACTCCGATCCGAGAAGGATCTTTAAAAGAATGTATCGAGTTTCAGATAGCGCGATCAGAGCAAACCGCTACGCCAAAGAAAATAAACGCACGCCGTAGAGTTTGGACGGCGGCACGTCGAGTTGGCGCCAGCTCTCACCGGCATCGCGGCTCGCATAGACCGAGCCGTCGGTATAGCCGACACAAATCGTATTGGCATCCTCAGGATGTGTGGCAAAGCCGCAAGTCATGTGCGGATAACCCGCGGGCAAGCTGCCATCAAGCCGCCGCCAGCTCTTTCCCCCATCGTCGCTCCGCAGAATTTGCGTGTGAGCCCCGCCGGTCTCCTGTGAAGTATCACGGCTGAAACGAATCGTATTGTAGGGACCCGCGCGAACGGTGCGGTACCCTTTCCACGACGTGGGCCCATTCTCGGCTGCGCCGAGGAAGATTCGGTTTGGGGCATCGGGATGGATCACGGTCGGAATAGCATAGGCTCGCCCCATTCCGTATTCGGCCTTCGTCCAATATTTACCGTTATCATTGGTTACATAGGTGCCGAGGCCGGTAGTGGCGTACAATGTGTCGAGTTGCGCAGGATGGCGGATAACTAAATGAACGTCACGGTAGACCCGCCCGTCTTCGTGTTTACCCATCTGGTAGGGAAGAATACCCGCAGGGTCGTTGTACTCCGGATAGGCGGCGGCGCTCGACGGGCCGCTGATGTCCTCCCATCTTTCTCCCTTATCGCGGCTGCGCGCCACGCCGCCCTCCTCGATGCCGACGATGATTTCGTCCGGGACGCGGGCGTCCAACGTGATGCAACGAATGTGCGCCGTGTGCGGCGGCGGAGGAAAGGTCCACTTGGGGTAGTCCGGCAATTCGCGGAATGCCGACAGCTCGCGGAACGAGCGGCCGCCGTTCTCGCTTACGTAGACCGCGGCCGGCAACGTACCGACGTAGAGTTCGTTGGCCCGCGTCGGATGAGCCTGCATCGTCCAGATATCGCGAAAGTCGATCCCGCCTGCCGGCAGCCATTTCCAACTTTCACCACCGTCTTCGCTGACGTGAATCTCCGTCAAGGTGGCGGCGTAAAGGCGACGTGGATCAGCGGCGTCCGGCGCGACTTCGCGAAGGGTTTCGCCCTCGAGAACGGTGTTGACAACTTCCAAGCGCTCAGAGCGACCATCCCAGCGACAGCGAACCAGTTTGTCGGCGGCGAGAAGAAACATCTGCAAAGTTTTCATAACGACCCTCGCTCTGGCCGATTTGGTGATAGTAACCATCCCAACCCGGCCCTGATAGTGGCGCCTTTTCGAAAACAAAAGTGCATCCGATAACCGCGCATCCGGAAAATAGTGCAAATCGAGAGCGGCCGTCAAGGATTCTCGTAGTAGTGAGCGTAAAAGTGGTCGGCGATCTCGGCACCCGTGGTCTTCCAGACACCCTGGTGCGAGCAGATATAGTCAAGCGCCATGTCCAGATATTTGATGCGAAAGGCGAGACCGATAACGAAAGGATGAAGAGGGATTGTCATCACCCGGGCCTGGGTTGCGCCCTCTGCGTAGAGCGTGTCGAATTGATCGCGAACCATACGATACCAGTCCCTGGGGGTGTGACCGCCTTGAAAGATCACGCGGATATCATTCAGTCCTTGCTGGTAGGGAATACCGATCATGCGGCCTGATTTCACCCGCATCTCTATCGGCTGATCATCGCAACCCCAATCACAGACGTAGTCGAAACCCTCGGCGGCCAAGTGATCGAGCGTGTTTGGGCTCTCGTCGCCTCCGCCCGGCCCGAGCCAACCGCGCGGCGCTTTACCGGTTGCGGCGGCGATGGTCTGACGAATCTGGCGAATCACGGCGCGCTCTTCTTCCGGGGGATATTGGTTCATTCTAATATTGTTGGTGACGCCGTGGCCAAGCCACTCCCACTTGCGTTTGTTACCTTCGGCAATAATGGTTTTGTGGTGTTCGCAAACGTCGGCGTTCAACAGAACCGTTGCGCGGATTCCGTGTTTGTCGAGAACTTCCATCATGCGAAAGACGCCGATCCGCGAACCGTAGTCGCGCAGCGTATAGCCGGTGACATCCGGTAGCTGGGCGCTGGGCGCTCCGGGAATGGGTTTGTCGATGTGAAAGAATTCTATATTGGGCGCGACCATCAAAGCGATTCTTGCGTCGTTGGGCCACTTCAAGCGCTTGCGGCGAACGATAGGTGAATAATCATAACGATCTGTTTGCATTCCCAATGCTCCCCTGATGACCGAAGATTTTACGATGAGCAAACGGACACTAATTCAGAGGCGTTCGGGTGTCAACCTTCCGACTGACAATATCTGGCGGGTTGACCAGGCTGAGCGGTGCGGGAATCTTTACCGAAGGCTGCCTGCCATCCAACCGTTCATTGTCGCTTCGAGCAAGTCCAGAGGCAAGGCCCCATCTTTGAGCAGTTCGTCATGGAACGCTCTGATGTCGAATTTCGAGCCGAGGGCTTTTTCGGCTTTCGATCGAATCGCGGAAATTTTTAATTGGCCGATCTTGTAGGCCAGCGCCTGGCCAGGCATGGCGATATAGCGATCGACTTCGTTCACAACGTCCAATTCTTGCCTGGCTGTGTTTTGCCGGAAAAAGTCGATGGCCTTCTGCCGATCCCAGCGCATATGGTGCAAACCCGTGTCCACAACCAGTCGCACGGCGCGCCACATTTCATAGGTCAGCTGGCCGAACTTTGAATAAGGATCATCGTACAATCCCATCTCTTCGCCCAGCGACTCAGCGTAGAGTCCCCAGCCCTCGATAAAAGCGGTGGTGCCGCCATGGCGTCTGAAGTTCGGCAGCTGCGTTTGTTCCATGGCCAGGGCGATCTGCAGGTGGTGTCCCGGCACCGCCTCGTGCAATGACAGCACCATCATCTCATACCTGGGCCTCGCCTCCGGTTTATGGAGGTTCACGAAGTAAGTCCCGGCGCGGGAACCGTCGGCGGCAGGCGAACGATAGTAGGCCGTCGTACTATCTGGCGCGATATTTTCCGGAACCGGTTCCACCCCGTAGGGCATGCGCGGGAGGGTTCGGAAGAGTTTTACCAGCAAGGGGTCGATGCGTCTGGTCAACCCGCGGTAGGCCAAAAGCAATTCTTCCGGGGTCTGGTAGTAAAATTTCGGATCCCCGCGCAAAAACTCGCCGAATGCTTCGAGCGAACCTTTGTATCCCGCCGCATCGACAATGGACTGCATCTCGCCGCGGATGCGCCGCACCTCGCTTAGGCCGATTTCGTGGATCTCCTCGGGCGTCATAGGGGTTGTCGTGTGCAAACGGACGGCGTATCGGTACATCTCTTCCCCGTCCGGTAGCTGCCAGATGCCGACTTGTTCGAGAGACGCCGGCAAATATTCGTTAACGAAGAATTCTTTAAAGCGGTGAAAACCGGGAACGACATCCGCCGTGATGGCCTGCTCCGCCGCCGCAGCAAGCCCCCGTCGATCCGCTTCAAGTAAGGCACCGGCAAAACGGTTGAAGGGCTTGTAGAAGGGGCTTGCCTTTGGATCGTCGACAATCTGGTGATCGATCTGGGTCGGGATGCGTTGCATGACAATCCGCGGCAGCATGATTCCTTGCTCCATGCCCGCGCGCATGAGGGCGGTCGTCTGCTCGATGTACTCAGGCAGAGCACGTAGCCGTGCCAGCCAATCATTGTAGTCTTGCAAGGTATCGAAGCGCAGCGCATCGGCCAGTTCGTCCGCCGTTTGCAGGCCGCCGAGCTGATTCAGGGGGATCAGGTGCCAGCGATATCGGTATCCGTCGACTTCGTTTTGGTAGTCTCTCTTAAAGAGATCGTAATTCAGACAATCGGCGGAAGAAAGATCCTCGCGCTTGATCGAGCCCAGCCGGGTCAATACCTCGATATAATGGCGGTTGCGTCGCTCGATCGCATCGAGGCTTTCATCGTCCCAGCGGTCGTTCCAACGACGGTCTCCCAGTCGGGATGCCCAGGTGGGGTATTGCTCCATCTGATAGTCCCATTCCTTCGCGAATAAATCATGGAGCGCCTTGGTCGCTTCGTTCAAAGGAGCCACGCTCGATTCAATCATCTTTTTTCACTCAACATCAGCGTTGCTGGCTCTCTATCCAGACATCCATTTTGCGTTCTAGCAGATCGAGCGGCATGGCGCCGTCTTTAAGAATCTCGTCATGGAACGCGCGGATGTCGAACCTGGAGCCCAAGGTTTTCTCTGCTTTCGATCGAATGGCCGAAATTTTAAGTTGGCCGATTTTATAAGAAAGCGCTTGCGCCGGCCAGGCGATGTAACGATCGATCTCCAAGCTTGCGCCCCTTTCGCTGGCTCCTGTCGTTTCTCTCATGAACTTCAGTGCTTGGTCTCTCGACCAGTTTTTCCGGTGCAACCCAACGTCTATGACCAGGCGCGCGGCGCGAAATAACTCTGAATTCAAGCGGCCAAAATACTGGGAAGGCTCGTGGTAAAGCCCGAGCTCCGGGCCAAGGCTCTCGGCGTAAAGCGCCCAGCCCTCAGCGAAGGCATTGTAGTTGCCGAAACGCCGAAAACGGGGCAGTCGTTCTTGCCCGCGTTGAATGGATATTTGAAAATGGTGGCCGGGAAGGGCTTCATGGAGAAACAGTGATTCAGATGCCCGCCTCGGGTTGGTCTCGATGCCCGACGCGTTGACGTAAAAGATTCCCGGCCGTGATCCATCGGGACTTGCGGCTTGATACTGCGACGGCGAGGACTTTTCACGGAATGGTTCTACGGTGCGGATTTCAAACCTTGCTTCCGGAAGACGGCCGAAGAGTTTTGTCAGCCGCGGCGTGACTTTCTGCCGGATCGCCTCATATCCCTTGATGAGTTCATCCCGGCTGGCGAAACCAGGAGGCGCATTCTTGACGAGATAGCGGGAAAACTCTTGGAGGTTACCCTGAAAACCGTTTTCCGAGCATAGGCGCTCCATCTCTTTCTTGATTCGCTGGATCTCTTCCATCCCCAGTTGATAAATTTCTTCTGGCGTTAAGGTTGTCGTGGTCTGCGTTCTGACTGCCTGCTCGTACCAGGCGACTCCATTGGGTAGATTCGAGAGGCCGTAGGTCGCTCGGGTCTTGGGTAGGTACTCCTCCTGGATAAAACTGCGCAGCTTACGGTAGGCCGGTACGATCTTTTGCTCGATGGCTTGTGAATAGGCAACTGTCAGTCGCGCTTTGTCCGACTCACTAAAATGCCGCGGCATTTGCAAGATCGGCTGAAAGAACAGGCTCTGTTTGGGTTCAACGACGATCATCGCGTCGAGTTGGGGTAAAGTCTTTTCTATCACTACCTTGGGTTGCACGATTCCCAACTCCAGGCCTTTGCGCATGTTTGCGATCGCAGTGTCCACCCAGATCAAGAATCGGTCGATGCGTTTTAGAAAGTTGTCGTAGTCCGTGACACTCTTGAACGGGTGCAGTCCTGTGCCTGAACCCATAACCGGAAAATCCACCGGCATGCTGTTGAGCTGGCGCACCGGTTGGAGGTGCTGGTTAAAGCGCAATGCTTCCAGG
>Ga0209819_10000488_pt1 | contig 11475 bp, 11 predicted proteins | sample PPLLak2March2015_FD_187248 | JGI IMG/M metagenome (GOLD analysis project Ga0209819, IMG submission 187248) | Freshwater sediment microbial communities from Prairie Pothole Lake near Jamestown, North Dakota, USA - PPLs Lake P7 Core (1) Depth... | ecosystem: Environmental > Aquatic > Freshwater >... | reverse complement strand
GCTGGAGTGATGGGAACCCGGGGAGTTTCGGGGACACAAAACTTAATTCCTTTGCTCACGGATGAGCTCGCTAGCTGAACGGGAATTAAGTATTATGTCCCCGAAACTCCCCACCCCTATCGGCCCATTGACTTGGCTTTCTCGAGAATGGCGGGGCGCGCTTCCTCCATGATGTCGCGAACATCCTCATACCGGATGGTGCGTTGTTCAAAGGTTCTGCGGGCGAGACCGCCCAGGAAACGCCCTTCGAACTCTGTGAAGTACGACCCGTAGATGTGGTAGCTGTCGGCGAAGTGGCAGTAGCGACCCGGCCTGACTGGGGCACCGGTCAAGTCCGCTACGCGACACGTGATCCTTCGCTGCAGCTCCACAAGGGCGAACATATTCATGAACGCGGCCTTGTAGGCGTCGTTCGAGCGAAAGCGAACGTTCATGCAGAGCCGCGGGCCGTCTGGTTCCTCGATGATTCGGCACCAGACGCTCTGGAGGCAGGCCGGGTCATAGCACTCGTTGTCCTGCCAAACCTGCCAGGTGACCGCCTGCGCTCGCCGCGTATGAGGTGAATCGGCGAGCTTTCTGCAAAGGAGCTCGATCTGGTCCACGGGGCTGTGCCCGGGCACGTCGTATGCGAACAGCCTCTGGTGGTAGGTGTACTCCCATCTCGTGTCGGTGGGATCGTTCGGGTCCCGCACGAGGTGGTCCTTGATCCCATCGCAAACCTCCATGAGATACTCCTGGAGGTCTTCCGGGCCTCCGGGGAAATCCTTGTGGATCATCGGTTCCGACAGTGGATCGGCGATGGTGATGAGCATCGTCGCGTCCTTGCTGGGCGGGTCGTCAGGCTTGTCATACTGTGTCTTGATCGTGCACCCTTTCGTGTACAACTCGATCAAAGACAATTCCCAGGCGCGTGCGATGCAATCGGCTTGAACTGACAGGACCGGAACGCCATTCATCTGTTTGCTCCTTCGGATGATTGGTGATGCTATCGCGAGCCGGTGACGCAGCCCGCCAACCGGGCCGAAAAGCGGCGGATTCTGTGCAAAACGAATCCGCCCTACGACCGAATGCTTACGCGTCGGCGAGCAGTTGTAGGGCAGATTCGCTGTTCAGAATCCGCCGCTTTTCGGCCAGGTTGGCGAGGTTTCTACTCCACCGCCGGCGCTGGCGTCTCCAGCCACTTCAGGTTGAACGCGTAGTGGTTGATGCTGGAAATCAGGTGAATGACGCCGTCCTGCGCCTGGCAGATCGAAAGGTAGCCCCTTGGTTCGGCGGTCTCACGACCCATTCGAAACATTCTTCCGTCGGTCGTCGGAAGATCGCGCCCTGGCCCGTCGTCGGTGATCAGCCGAATCCTGCTCCAGTTCTTTCCGTCGTCATAGGAAAGGGCCCCGAAGAGGCCCTCGACAGCGCGGGGCTTACCCGACGAATCAACCAGCAAGATCGGGGTACGCGCCTGGGCCTGCGGGGGCGCGAAGGAAACCAGGAGAATCGGTCCCTCCCGCAACCTGAGCATCACCAGGCGTTGGCCGCCGCCGATCGGCGGAAAGGGGCCGGGTTGATAGCTCCACGTCTTTCCCATGTCGTGCGACGTGCTTTGGGGCATCCGCCCCTCGATCGTATCGCCCCGGCCGAAGGCCATCAGGCTGCCGTCCCGCAGCTGGACCACGGCCGCGTGGATCCCGGCGATCGTCCCCCCCGGATCGGTCCACGTCTTTCCCTCGTCGCGGCTGATGAGAAGCGCAGTCCCCCCGTCACCTTGAGGTGTGGCGTCGCACGGAAGCACCAGGAAACCTTCCTTCGTCCTCATAACCGATTCGACCGGCTGATGCCGCGGTCCACGTTCCGGTGCAATGAACCGAGCGCGCGACCACGTTGCCCCGCTATCGGTGGATGTTCGCAGCGTGACTGCCAGAGGGCCCCAGGTCGCCGCCGACGAGAGCCCGAGAAACTGGTACAGAGTGCCCCGGCCATCGAACCACAGCGCCGGAGCATGGTCGTTGCGGTCGGGAGCGTCCCAGAACGGAAAGGCTTCTTCCCATTCGCTCTGGCCGAACCGCAGGCGGCTGGCTGCCAGGGCCGTCTCCCTTCCGCGCTCGGTAACCGTCGTGTACCAGATGGCCAAAAGGTCGCCATTGGGACATTCCGCGATGCCCGGGTCATGGTTGTGTCCCGAAAACAGGGGACCGAAGGAATTCGCGGCGATCTTCACGTACTGCCGGGGGCCGAAGAAATACGGTTTGCGCGGATCAGGACCCTTACCGAGGCCAGCGGGCGGCTTCCGGGCTACATTGGACGCCGAGGCGGCCACAACCCGGGCCGCAGCCTTCCCCGCGGGCGGTTCTGCGAGCACGACCCGAAAACCGATGAGAAGGCTCCTGTCCGTCGGAATAGCCCCCGACCGGTTTGCGGAGCGAAGGTAAAAAGCAACCGTCCCGTGACTCCCTCCCCGGGTGACTTTGAAGTCGCCATCCGCCCGGCCCACGGGGTCCGTTTGATCGGCGGCTTCATAGGGCCCGTACCAGTCCAGGCACCATTCCTCCACGTTCCCGTGCATGTCGAACAGGCCCCAGGGATTAGCCGGGGTGCGCCCAACGTTCAACGGCACGACTTCCTGTCGGCCTCGACTGCTGTGGGGCTCCGGGTACCAGCTGTTGTCCGGGTTCTTTAAGAATTCCGCCGGGAGCGTTTCGCCCGTGGAGAAGGCCGTCTGCGTGCCGGCCCGGCACGCGTATTCCCACTCAGCCTCGGTGGGCAGGCGATAGGACAGCCCTTCCTTCTTCGAGAGCCAGTCACAGAACTCCTTGGCCTGGTACCAATCGACAAAAACAACCGCTTCGCTATCGTCGATCGAAAAGCCCTGTTTGCCGCGCAGGTAGGCGTGCGACGGGTCAAACAACTCGTAGTCGCGGTTCGTCACTTCGCGGACGGCCATATAGAAGGGCTTTGACAGCGCGACCCCATGGGCTGGACGTTCGTCGTAGTCCCCGTTTTCGGGAATCCAGATCGTCCTCCGACTTCCGAACTCAGTCACTTTCGTGACCGTTTGCGAAAGCGACTTTCCTTCGAAACCCATCTGGAAGGCACCCGGCTCGACCCGGACGAATTCCATACCGATCGAATTCGTGAACCGAGGACCGGTCGGGGCCGGGACTTGCGTTGACGGCTGAAAAACCTGGACCAGGGAGAGAACGATGCTGAGGATCAAGCTCATGGCGATCACGCTAATCAGAAATGCCTCGCCTTGCAATGGAATTTCAGGACTTTCGGGGACACGAAACTTAATTCCTTTGCTTACGGATACAACACGCTAACGGCAGGGGAATTAAGTATCATGTCCCCGAAAGCTATGGCCGACCGCGATTTCCTTGCAAAACAGTGGCACGAGATCTGGCGAGACTACTCGGCAGCCGGATCCTTCAACCTGCTTACCCTGGCCAGCCTGGGGATCATGCTGGTTGACGTCCGGCTCGGCATTGCCCTGATTGTCGTCATAGTGGTAGTCGAGGTCGTCTGCAGTGCCATCAAACTCGTTGCGCGCCGCACCCGGCCCGACAACCAGACGGGGTCGAGCTTCCTCGAGCGGATCGATTCGGGCAGCTTTCCGAGCATCCATACAGCACGTGTGGCGGCTGTCGGAGCGCTCTTGATCGGTCGCCTGCAATCCTTCGAGATGACGATCATCCTGAGCGCGACGGTCATGCTCGTCGGCGTTTCCCGCGTGATACTCAAACGACACCATGTCTCGGACGTTCTCGCGGGCGCAGTCCTAGGGGCCCTACTCGGCTGGCTGATCTTCTACTTGGTCCCGTTTCCCTGAGTCCCGGTGCTGCAACGCAAGCAGGACCGCCATTGCCTTTTCTGCGAGCGAAACCGGAACGAAGAGATGATCGTGAAAGAAGGCGGAAACAACGTTGGCGCTGATCCCGGCGGATGCCAACCGAGTGGTCAAAGCAGCGAGGAAACCGACGGCCTCAAGGCTTGAATGGACCGTCAACGAGATCATCTTCCAGACGCTGTCATATGCGAGCCCGGCTTGATCAGCGGCGGTCCGCTCGAGTATGAGTGAAACGCCTTCGTTTTCTTCGAAGCAACCGAGCGCCTGGTTTCTGAGAACTTCGGCGACGTCCGGAGCAACCGAGCAGAACACGTATTCGTTTTCGTGGAGCTCGGGGGTCATCCGGGCAAGGAGTACGGACAGCTCGCTTTCGCCTGGCATGAGGAGATTGTACAACCACGAAGGTACCACCGCTTTTCGGAGCCAGGCGAATGGCCGCAGATCGTCGCTTTTGAGACAAACAGGGCAGCACCGCATCCACAATACTGGAGGCTCAGTGATCAATCTTAGTCTGCTGTTCGTCATGCTTCTCACCCCGTTCGCCGCCGGCGCTGATTCGGACAGGGCCCCATCAGCCGAGCGGCTCGAAGCCCGGATCTTAGGGCTCGTCAACGAGTACCGGGCTTCAATGGATCTCGGCGAGCTGACGCTGGACAGCGGTCTGACCAAGCAGGCGCGTGAGCACAGCAAGCGAATGGCCACCGGGAAGGTGGATTTCGGGCACGATGGATTCGAGGATCGTATCGAGAACGCCGGGATCAAGATCGCCTCAGCCGCCGAGAACGTCGGTATGAATCTGGGCAAGGACGATCCCGCCAGCGCAGCCGTGCAGGCATGGCTCAATAGCTCCGGTCACCGAACCAACATCGAGGGGCGCTACAACCTGACCGGGATTGGGGCCGCCCGAGCCCGAGACGGGAGCTGGTTTTTCACGCAGTTGTTCGTAAGCAGTCGGGCCAGGAGCAGCGATCGGCGCAGGTAAAACGCCTAGGTCCCGAAGTGGCCGCGGATAAGCCGAGCAGGTCGTCAATCGGCCCGAGAAGCGTAGGTCCGACTTCCAAGTCGGACATTTCGCAACGCCTGCAACATCGAGATGGCTGGCCGCGTGCCCATGTCCGACTTGGAAGTCGGACCTACGCTTTTCGCTTGTATGGTTGCCTCTGCCTTCCATCGGATGGTAAAAAGGTCATTTGCCGAACTTCCGCGTACCGGGCGCGTAACGGGGACAGAGACGATGGACCTGAATGACATCCGCAAGAAGATCGACACGATCGATTTCGAGATCCTGAAACTGCTCAACAGCCGGATGGAGTACGCGCTCCGCACTAAAAAGTTCAAGCAGGGCATCACCGATCAGAAGCGTGAAGCCGAGGTCGTGGAGTACATCCAAAAGCATTCACAGGGGCTGATCGAACCGGAATTCTGCAAAGGTCTTTTTCGAGAAATCATCTCGGAAAGCAAACGGCTGCAAAGTGAAAACCTGAGATTGATCGGGTTTCACGGGGAGCACGGCGCCTTCAGCGAGATTGCCGCCCGCGAATTCGATCCGAACTTGATCTACATCAGTTGCGATGAAGTCAGGGAGGTGTTCGAGGCGGTCGAATCGGGCCTGCTCCATTACGGCATCGTTCCGGTGGAGAACACCCTGGACGGGACACTGGCCGGGGTGAACGAATCACTGGCTGAAACCCACCTTCAGATCATCGGGGAGATCAAGATAAGAATCCATTACTGCCTGCTCGCGCTCCCGGACACCGACGCGAGCGAAATCCGCGTTGTTTACTCGCACCGCCAGGCGCTTTCCCAATGCCAGCAGTACCTGGCCGACCACGAGTTGGAAGGACGGCCATTCTACGACGCGGCTGGCGCGGCAAAGATGCTCCTTCGTGAAAGACCGAAGGGATCGGCTGCAATTGCCAGTCCATTTGCCGCCGGCTACTACAACCTTGCGGTTGTGGCCGAGAATATCGAAGACCACCGGAACAACGTGACGCGCTTCCTCGTGATCTCGAGGACCGGGAACGAGGGCCGGGGAGATAAGTGTTCGATCCTCTTTGCCACTGAGCATAAGGCGGGCGCGCTCTTCCGAGTGCTCAAGGAGTTTGCGGACGAGGGCATCAACTTGACCCGCATTGAGTCGATGCCGAATCGCAACGACCCGGGCAACTACCTGTTCTTTCTCGATTTTCACGGCTCTATAGAGGACGAGAGGGTGAGCCGGGCGATCGAAACGGTGAAGCAGATGACACCTGTGTTTCGTTTCCTCGGCTGCTATCCCCAAGGCGCGTATCCGGCTTAAACAGACAGGGAGACAGGGAGACAAGGAGACAAGGAGCTAAGGCAAAAAGCCGATTACGATTACGAGTACGATCACGATCACGAGCACGAGCGGGCTGGAGACAAGGAGTTCAGAAGAGGAGTAATTTTGTCGGAGCCGCGCCGGTAAGCTTCAGCATTTCCCGTTTTGCATGCGGCTGTCTCCTTGTCTCCTTGTCTCCTTGTCTCCCTGTCTGTGTTCTTGTCTCCCTCCTGCCTAATGAGATACTCTCTGGCTCTTGGATGGAACGAGAATGGTTTTACCTTCGGGACGGGGTCCAGAGCGGGCCGTTTCCGCAAGGCCAGTTTGACCAGTTGACCCTGTCGGGAACCGTGAGGCCGGACACCCCGGTATGGACCACCGGACTCGCCACCTGGGTTCCGTTCGCTGCTTTACCCGCGACCCTTCCGGCACTAGAAACCGGCACTCTCATTGCCTGCTCGTATTGCGCCCGCCTCTATTCGAGCGAAGACATCATCCAGTTTACGAACCGTGCACTTTGCGTCCAGTGCAAGCCGATTTACCTGCAACAGCTGAAGGAAGGTGTCGCACCCGTCCCTCTGTCGCTTTCGGCCGCCGGCAACCGTGCTGGCTTCTGGATCCGGCTGGGCGCGAAGATGATCGACCTGACCATGCTTTGGATCTTCAACACGATCGTCAGTCTTGTCGTCATGCTGGCGGCGATGGGTAATGCCTTTGCAAACATCCAGCCGCAAGCCGGGCAAAATGCGGATGCAATGATGGTGCGGATGTTGATCGTCTACGCCATCTTGATGGTTGTTCAGATCGGTAGTTCGGCCGGCTACCACACCTTCATGGTGGGCAAGTACGGGGCAACACTGGGCAAGATGGCCTGCAACTTGAAGATCGTGACGCAGGGAGGTAAACCGACTTACGGTCGGGCTCTCGGTCGTTATGCGTGCGAAATGGTGAACTGGTTTACGATGGGATTCGGCTATCTGATGGTTGTGTTTGACAACGAAAAGCGCGGTCTTCACGATCGGATCTGCAACACCTGGGTGGTTTACAGCTAGATGCCGAACTTTCAAATAGCCTGTTCGCGCTGCTCTGTTCGTGTCACTCCTCCCCCGACGCTCGGCCAGGTCGCTTTCCCGTGCCCGTCCTGCGGCTCGCCGTTTGATGCCTGGCTCTTTCCCGCTTCGCTCCACCCGATGGCGCAAGCAACGCCGTCTGAGCAAGCGCTGGACGGGGAGGCTACCTGCTACAATCACGTCACCAGGAAGGCGGTCCTGGTTTGCGAAAGCTGCGGACGTTTTCTCTGTTCGCTGTGTGATCTTGAAACAAACCAGCGACACTACTGCCCGTCCTGTTTCGAAGCGCGGCAATCGGCCGGAAGGCTCGGTCAGTTGCCTACTCAATTGCTTCGCTATGACCGAATTGTGCTGGCGCTGAGTCTTTTCAGCGCGCTCCTGTGCTGTTGGCCCTCTTTCCTGACCGCACCGGCTGTCTTTTTCATGGCATTCCGTTACTGGAATGCACCAGGATCAGAGAGCGCAGGCGCTCGCGTCGGTATAGTGTCCAGTGTCGTGTTGTCTCTGCTTCAACTCGGGTGGTGGGCGGTCATCATCATTGCTTTGGCGTTTTTACCGGAGCTCCAGGAGATGGAGCAATGATCACAACGGTTTTCGGCGCCGATCAGGGTTATCAAAAGTTGGGTTCGACTCGACTGCTGCCGATCGGTTCCTCCAGGCTCATGGAAGGTCGCGATCATCTCCTCCACGTCGAGTTAAGAGGCGTCCACGAGATCCAGAAGCGTTTTTATTTCAGCGAAATACGAGCCATGTCCGTACAGCGGACGAGGACCGGCGCCGTTCTGCACATCTTGTTCGGTTCCTCGGCCGCGATCCTGGGGATCGGCCTCGCAACGGTGCTTCTGACTGATTCTCCGGTTCTCGCCAGGCTAACCCAGCTGATCGTGGGTCTTCTCGTCGTCCTCGCGGGCATCTGGTTGATTCACTTTCTGCGAGGACCGACCTGTTCCTTCCACCTGATTACCGCGGTTCAGAACGAGAGGATCCCCGCGTTGTGGCGGCTCTCGGTCACAACGAAGGCTCTGGAGCGACTGGCGCCTCGGATCCAGTCGGCACAGAGTCAGTTGGACCCCGCGGTGACCGCTCCTTCCGAAGGGGCGCCTGCCGGTCCGACGCAAGTACCGCTGTTCACCGCCCCGGAGCCTTCTCCTCCAACCGATGCACGCTGGGCACGGCCGATGGCGATGGCACTGTTCTCTATCTGTCTCGCAAACGCTGCGGTCCTGTTCGGTAACCTGCTGCGGACTCACCCGGCTTTCGACGTCGCTGAAACCCTGCTCCTTCTGGCTTTGCTGGGTGTCCCACTGCTCGCTATCGTCGGGAATCGAGCGAACCGGATTCTGCGGTTGCTCGGATGGGTTGCATTGGGCCTGAGCGTACTCACTTTCATGGGCTGGTACGCCGTGCAACTCTGGGAAACGATCGCCCGCAACCAGACGCAAAGTGCGGTTTGGCACGTGGGCAGCTCGCCGTACAGCTCCCCCTATACGCTTTGGATGACGGTCGGCAGCGCAACTTGGAGTTTCATGCTCGGACTCGCCGGGTGGCTTGTCATTGTTTTGCAGAACCGCGAACCCGCCCGGCAGGAAGCTGGCGGGCTCCCGCCCACGCCCGGTTTCGTGGAGGGCTCCGGCTCTCGGGAGAACGAGCCATGAATGCTCTGTCCGCCCAGCGTTGTCTTCTGCATCCGCAAAGAGAGGCCGCGGCCCGGTGTGCGAAGTGCCGGAAGTACTTTTGTCGCGAGTGCGCCACCGAGCATCAGGGGCTCATCCTGTGTAGCGCCTGCCTGAAATCACGAACCGAGCCCGGCCGCGAAAGTCACCGCGTGCTCAGATCCGTGGCCGGTTGGTCGGCCGCTGGAGGAGGTCTGATCATTACCTGTCTCCTGTTCTATCTATTCGGTAGAGCAGTGCTCGCCATGGTTGCCCCGGGATGATCGATCAGAATCGTTCGTTACCATCACGAGACGCGCTGGACCTCGTGGAAGAGGCCCTGACCCTGCTCAAGGGCATGCCATTGGCTTCTTTGGCATCGGGATTCGTTGGCTCGCTTCCGTTCACGTTCGTCTTGCTCTTGTACCTGCTCAATCTGGTTCACAATCCCCGGGCTTCGGAGGAGTTGGCTGGCTATTCCGCTTCGTTAACCGTCCTCTACATCTGGCTGCGGATCTGGCAATCTGTTTTCGCCGCGGAACTGTGGCAGGCTCGCTCCGGTGATTCGGTTTTCGGCTGGACCTGGAAAGAATGGCTGGCGATCGCCCGTCGCCATGCCGTATTGTCGCCGATCTCGCTTGTGTGGCTCCTGTTGTCCGCCGTTCTGATTTTCCCCTTCGCTTGGATCTACGCCTTGCATCACAATCTGACCTTGATCGTCATGCCGGCCTTCTCCAACAACGAAGGTTCGAAGACCACGCGGGCATTGCGGGTGGCATGGCGGCAGGCCAGACTCTGGCCGGGTTCCAACCAACTGGTTATCCTGCTCGTGATGCTCGCCGGAATCGTCGCTTTTGTAAATTTCATGTCGGTGCTCCTGCTCGTGCCCCACCTGGTCAAGTTCTTGACGGGTTGGGAATCGACTTTCACTCGGCTCGGAGTCCGCCTCCTGGACCTGAAGATTTTTGTCGCAGCCGGCGCGCTGACTTACCTCGCGATATCCCCGTTGATTCGTGCGGTTTACGTACTTCGGTGCTTTTACGGCCTGTCCGCGAGGACCGGCGAAGACCTCGGCAGCGAACTGCGGCAGATGCGAAACTCCCGGGCGGCGGCAGTTGTTTGCATGCTTCTGCTGGTGGCCGGAGGCTCGGTGCTTGCCGGGACTGGGAAAACAACCCAGCAGGGAAAAGCAATGCGAGCCACGCAGGCCGTGCCCTCCGCGGGCCTCCCTGCATTTCCCGAATCCGTTTCCGGATCCGGACCTTCGGTTCCGGAGATGGACCGCTCGATAGACGCGGTTTTAAAGAGCCCCAAACACGTCTGGCACGCGCCGCAAGGAGTGCGCTCCGATAGACAATCGAACTTGTTGAGGGACTTCGCACGGGCCGTCGGACGAGCCATCGACAAGATGATTGAATGGATACTGACCGTCCGCAGCTGGCTTTGGCCCGATAATCCGCCTGGCAGGTCGTCGGGGAAAAGGACCAGTTGGATCGATATCAAGACAGCCGCTACCGGATTGCTGATCGTGACCGTCGGTGTATTGCTTTTCGTGATTATTCGAATGCTTCTGGGTGCCCGTCGAAATCCGCAGACCGCCCGTCCGGCGCCGGTTCTGCTTACGCCGGATTTGACCGATGCGGACGTAAGCCCGGCGGAACTACCCGAGGAGGGATGGCTCCGGCTGGCGGCCGAGATGGTGGACCGGGGAGAAATGCGCCTCGCTATTCGGGCAGTCTACCTTGCCGGGCTCGCCTGCCTCGCCGACCGAAAGCTGATTACGGCAACGCGGTTCAAATCAAACCGCGATTACCTGCGGGAACTGCAGCGCAAAACCCGGGGCAAGCCAGGCGTTGTCGAATGTTTTGAGCCGATGGTCCTGGTGTTCGAACGCGTCTGGTACGGGGCCCACAATTCAAGTAGCGCCGAACTGGAGGAAATGCGTCGCTTCCTGGAGGGGCTTCGAATTTCGGGGACATAGATGGTCGAACTCGCCAACCGGGCCGAAAAGCGGCGGATTCTGAACGGCGAATCCGCCCTACGACAGCTCGGCGTGCGGAAGCAATCAGTTGTAGGGCGGATTCGCCGTTCAGAATCCGCCGCTTTTCGGCCCGGTTGGCAACCAGCGAGGTAGGTACCGCATCTCTCGGAGATTCCCGAATACAGGGAAAAGAATGGACCAAGACCAACTCAAGGCCAATCCCACCGCTCGAAAGCTCCTTCTCCCCTTGGGCCTCGTCCTGGGAACTGGTTTCGCGTTGGCTGGTTTGTGGTTGCTTCTGCTCGGTTTCGAGGTGGGTGAAGTCTATCCACCCTATTCGAGCCTGCGCGCAGACGCGGACGGCACGGAGGTTCTCTACGAGGCGGTCGAACGCGTCGGCTCGATCCGTGCGGAACGAAACTATTTGCCGCTGGCCCAGACCCGCCTCACCCCGAAAACGACGCTTGTTCTGGCCGGGGTGACCCCAACCTCTTGGGAGTCGATGACGAAAACGGACGCATCAGCGCTGCGCGCAATCGTTGAGAAGGGCACCCGTGTCGTCTTGGCTTTTGATTCGAGCACTCGCCGCCCTAAATTCCAGGACAGAAAGCAGCCAGAGCCGAAGACGAAGCCAA
>Ga0209819_10000487_pt1 | contig 11481 bp, 6 predicted proteins | sample PPLLak2March2015_FD_187248 | JGI IMG/M metagenome (GOLD analysis project Ga0209819, IMG submission 187248) | Freshwater sediment microbial communities from Prairie Pothole Lake near Jamestown, North Dakota, USA - PPLs Lake P7 Core (1) Depth... | ecosystem: Environmental > Aquatic > Freshwater >... | reverse complement strand
GGCTTTCGGAACCCCGCCTCCTGCGCCCGTTTCAGAAAGCCCGCGAACACGCGGGGATCAATATCGGCGTTGACCCAATGCATCCACTTGGTTCTTTTGCACAGCTCGATGACGAGGTCACCTGGGCCGCTGCCGACATCAATGCCAATGCCCTGACTCTCGCGCAGATCGAAATCATTCACGATCTGCTCGGCGAGCGGAGCATAGACTGGCGCCAGCACTTCGCTGATTGTCTCTTTGCCGGCTGCTTCCTGCGCCGCAGAGAGAGAGTGGCAGAACAGGAAAAGCATCCCGAGGAGGAAGGCGTGACGATATCTGGATAATTGCATAAAACGTGGTGGTCGCTTCTTAAATTCAATAACGCTCGGGGGCCAAAGGCCCGATCATAGTCCGATTCCCCGAATTCAGAGCCGTGAGCGCAGCGTTGTTTGCGAAGCGACCCGGCCCGGACTATTAACACCCAAACAAGTGCACGCCGGGTATTCATAGTTCGGGCCGGGTCGCTCCGCAAACAACGCTGCGCTCACGGCTCTGAATTCGGGGAGTCCGAGGCCTCCGAGACCTACTTACATTCAGTCCACTTCCGAGCCGGACGCCGAATCTTCGAGAATGATTTCGATGCCGCATAGCAGCGGCGGAACTTTAGCCTCCGGGTAGGACGGGATACACTCCACACTGAGCACACCCTCCACCGCGATTTTCGTGAAGGTCTTCACGACCGGCGTATCGATACTTCCCGCTTGCTGAGCGATATCGAAGTCGTGCAAGACTTCGCGGCCCTGGACCCGGACATTGAAGAGTCGCTCGCCGGGCTTCCGGTTTTCCAGCTCCGCAAAGTGCAGTTTAACGGTATATGACTCCTTCTCAGCCAGCTGGGACAAGGTAATGTCCAGCTTCAGAGGCCCGGCAAGTCCGGAAGCCGCAACCCATTCCTGCCCACTCGGCGCCAGGGTGAGCGAGTGCCTGCGAATGCCGCGTGTCTTAGCCGGCTCGAATCGAATCGGGATGTCGGGTGATTTTCCCCCGACGCTTGGGAAATCCAGCCAGAGCGTGCCATCAGCAGCCACCCGGTCGCCCGGCGCATTAAGGTTGATACCAATCCTCTCGACAGGCTTGCCGTTCCAGACGAAATCGTTCGTGGTCCAGTACTCGAGCTCGGGCATGTGGATAAAAGCCAGAGAAGTCTGGTTTTGGTACGAGCATTGGCATGTCCGGGTGTAGTCCGGGGCATTCAACAATCCGCCGGCGGCGATCAGGTTAGAGGTGCATCCCGACTTAAAACCGCCGAAATTCCCGGTGCCGGCATCGGCGAGCAGGTCGTAAAACCCGGCGGCTGCGGATCGAAAGGACAGAAGGTGCTCGCTGGCGACGGCGTAATTGCAGCCATACATGCGCGAATAGTTCCAAAGCATGTCCTCTCCGGTCACTGGATCAACACGAAGTTTCCGTTCGCCGGTGGCGAGGCTGTGGGCGGCAGTGTCGGTGATAATCTCATCGCCGTGCAAGATGGGGGGATTGTTGTACTTGATTTTTCTGTCCCACACGAGGTCTCCGCGCGATGCGATGTAGACCGTCATCCGTTCGCCCTTCTCGTCGGTTAGCATGTCCCGGGAAGGCCGGGTTGCCTGCAAGAGGCGGTCATGTTCCCTGGAGTAGCTCAACCAGCTGCCGAAGACATCCGTGTTCCGCTCCCAGAGGACCCGCCCGGTTTCCAGGTCCAGGGCCAGCAGCCGATAGTCGGTGGGGATGTCCTGGCCGCGACGGCGCAGACGTTTCTCGAGCGAAGGCGGCAGCTTATCGAGGCAGAAAAGGACTTCGTCGCTCGCTGTGATGGCGTTGTGGATGAACCCGTAGCGTGCCTCTGTCTTCCACTTGACCGTGCCGTCCTGACGGTCCATAACCACCAGGGACTTGCTCGCCACACCATCGAGTTTGCCGAATACGTCGAGCTTGGCCCGTTGTTTTTCGGTTTGGGCCGGTTTCTTGTCCGCAGCGTTTGACTCGATCTGGGGAGGCGCACTGCTCGGAAAAGCCACAAACTCGCTCCCTGCGATGAGCTTGTCCCTGGACACTCCTATATAGCCCCATCGGGCCGGCTCGACCCCGTTTTGAGCAGGCAGCGAGAAAGTCTTTCTCGTCTCTCCAGTGCTGATATCCAGGACGCGGCAACGATTTCCTTGCAGGACGTAGACCCAATCGGAGGTGGCAATGAAATTGGTCCCCCGGGCATTGGCGCCCGCAATGTGCCGCTGATTGGTCTTAACCGTCAAAGGAGCGTTCTCATCGTACGACTCGTCATAGTACTGGCCGTAGGTATCGGACTTGTCCAGGTCCACTTTCCAAAACACCCTGCCCGTATAGATGTCCCGCGCGGTGATGCAATCGATGCCTTCGATGATCAATCGGCCGTCCACGATTTGTTCCGGCGGACCGTGGCCGTGGCGCGGCAGGACATCGACGTTCGAGTTCCCACCGAACCAGAGGACGCCGAGAGGGAGGCGAACCAACTGATCGTCCGATTTCACCGTATTGGCAATGTTTCCGTACTGGTGGGTCCAGTTAGCGGCGCCTCCAGGCAACGGCCCGTCTTTGCTTAGGACAATCGCGGATTCGAAAGACTTGACCGAGAGAGTCGGCTCAACTTCCAGCAACCGTCTGCCGGGCTCGGGATAGCCCGGCGACGACACAGGCAACCAGATTTTGCCCCCGTAGGGTCTCACTGATCTAACCATTCTCCGCAAGGAGTCATCGTTTCGCACGCCTCCGTCCGCGAGCACGACGAGCGAGGCCATGTAGGGAGGCGGCTCGAAGCTGTCGGGCATTCCCTCGAGGAGGTGCACCCGTTTCCCCAGCAATCCACATTGGTCAAAACGCGGGCGGAGACGGGCCACTTCCTCTGCGCCTGGTATGACGGCGACGATATCCAAATCAGAGGACATCGCCAGGGCGGCGAGCAAATCCTCGCCCCCGGCTCCGTAAAACAAGGCATACCCGTCTTTTACTCCGGTCTGCTCGAGGATCGCCTGCGCCACCTTCGAGCTCTCCGAAGGACACTGGGGAGGCGCCGGTCTCTCAACGTGATCTGCGACCGGGACCGCATCCTTCCCAAACGCGATCAGCTTGCCGTCCCGCGTCACGGCGATGAGCATTCCGTTCGCCGCCACCAGCCGTGCAACCTTGCCTTCCACCTTCTGTTCCCACGCCGGCTGCAGTTTTCCGCTGCGCAGAATCTGTACCCCGACGACTTGACCGTCGCCACCGGCGTAAAGCCTTGACCCGGACTTAATCAAGTCGCCCGTCGCATCCACTTTCAAAGTGAACTGTTTGAGATCCGGCTGGCGGGCAGTGCGAACGATGATCGAATCGCCGGACATGTAGTACGTCTGCCCGGACAGAACCGGGTATTTGCCGACCCGGCTGGCTACTCGCTTGCCGTTTCCCAAATCGTAGAGGTCGGTGTCCCGATCCCGGTAGTGATTGAAGAAATGCTGTTCATTCGCACAGACGAAAGCGCCGCCGCTTTTGTTGTACTCGGACAGGTGATAGTAGAGGAGCTCGCCGGTGCGGCGGTCGAAACAAGCGGGCACCGATCGTCCGCCGGGAATGAGGAGCCGATTGGCAAGGGCCACCAGGGCGCCTTGAGGCGCGACTCCAGCGAAGGCCGGAGAGTTGTGCGGCTGCTTCTGATAATCGGCACCAGTGCCCTCATTTCGCCAGATCACTCGGCCGGTTTCTGCGTCCAGAGCATAGATGAACGTCCCCATGAACGGCCAGATGCTGGCGGCGAAATAGACCGTCTCTCCGTAAAGGACCACGCCGCCGCGGGAAGGCCACGTGGAGATCAGCCGCTTATTGCCCAGGATTTTCCGGTCCCTGGGTCCGCCCCGAAATTTCCAGCGTAACGCTCCGGTGTCTGCCGAAAGACAATAGATATAGCCGTCGTCACTCGTGAAATAGAGGCGGTTGCGGCTTCCGGCCAGGGGAAGCCGAATCGGTCCGTCCGCGAAGTAAGTCCACTTCTCCGCCCCGGTATGGATGTCGAGAGCCACCACTTTGTCACGGTCATTGAAACCGACGAAGACCGTCTCTCCCATCACGATCGGCTCCAACACCGAATCGTATGCCATCAGGTCCTGGTTCAAGGGATCATCCCAGACGGGTTCGCGCGGGGAATACTGGCGAGTCCACTGCCGGTGAAGCTGGGCAGGCAGTTCTTCCGGTGCGGACGCCGTCCGACCGGCGTCGTAGCGCCACATCGGCCAATCACCCGCAAGGACTGACGAGAACAGGCCTGTCGACATGAATATTCGCAACAGAACGGGCACAATCGACCTCTTCACCATGCGGCCTCCGATTCTCCAGGACCGGCAAGATGCTGAACCCGGTCGGCCTGGCTCGCGATGTCCCCATCATGAGTCACCAGGAGGACCGAGCCTCCGGTTTTAGCGTATTCCTTCAGATAATGCAGGACGATTTGAGCATTCTCGTGGTCCAGGTTCCCGGTGATTTCGTCTGCCAGCACGACCTTCGGTTTAAACAGAAGCGCCCGGGCCAGGGCGGTTCGTTGCTTTTCCCCGGCGCTCAGCTCGCCCGGCGTATGCTCCAGCCGATGGTCCAGACCAAAGTGCTCTGCCAGAGCCCGGCCACGCTCCCGGTTGTCGGCTCGTCCATGCGCGGCTTCGGGGGCGAGTATATTCTCCAGGACGGTTAGATACGGGATGAGATGGTATTGCTGAAAGACGAACCCGATGGTTTGGGAACGGAAAACGGCCAGCTGGTTGCGCGTCATCGCATACAGATCCTGGCCATCGACGCGCACTCTTCCACTGTCGGGTCGCAACAAACCGCCCCCGATCAGGAGGCAGGTCGTCTTGCCGCTGCCGCTGGGTCCCGCAACTGCGACGAACTCACCGGCGCGGACCGCGAGGTCGATCGGCGCGAGAGCTGTGACTCGACCGTTCCCCTTGGCATAAGTCTTTTCCACCCGCTCAAGCAGGACCATCCAGCTCATTCCTCCCTCAACACCTCGGCCGGGTCCTGCTGAGCGGCGTAGTAAGCCGGAACCCAACTCGCGGCGAGCGACAGGACGATCGCCGTACAGGAAGCCAGAAGGAACACCCGAGGTTCCAGGAGAGAGAATGTGACTTCCGCCTCACGGATTGCGCCGACAAGGATACCGAGAGCGTATCCGGCCAATGCGCCTACGAAGCCCATCACCAGGGCCTTGGCCAGGAACAGGCTTAGTATTCTGCTCGAGCGGGCTCCGAGGGCCCTGAGAATCCCGATTTCGCTCCGGCGTTCCCGCACGTTGGCATAGAAGACGAGGCCGATCCATACCGCGCTCATGAGCAGCACCAGCGGGACAAGGATCGAAGAGAATTGCTCTTGCTCCTCGCGAAGCTGTCGCCGGTTGCGCACCTCGGCTGACATTGCTTCTGCCGCTTCTTTGGCCGCTCGGTCCCGGGCTTCGGCGCGCGTCAGGACTTTGGAACCTTCTTCGATCACCTGGACGCCGGGCAGAACGGCCGCCACATCTCGCCGCACCAAGGCCAGCTCGTTCCCCGCACAGAGGCATTTCAGAGCCAGGATGGCATTGATCCGTCCCGGCCTGCGCAGAATCTCCTGCGCCTGGGACAAGTCGATCCAAATGGAGATATCGTCCTTTGAGCCGCGTTCCTCGTTGCACTGGTTGACAGTGAATTGGCGCCCGAACAGGGTGATGCGGTCGCCCACCTTCAGGCCGAGGCTCTCGGCCAGCTCGTGACCGATCACGGCCTGGCCCTTAGGCACGGCGACGAGAATCGGCTCCCGGGCGTCGCGAAACATCGAGGGTACCTCGCCCCGAGTTCCGATGAGAATGATGGTTCGCTTCCTCTCGGGCCATTTGACCTTTTCCTGGAGGCTGGGCAACAGGTGACGGATGGTGACTATTTTGGCGGCAGCCAACCGGGTCGCGTAACTGTCCGGCATGTACGCGGACACTAATTCGTCCGCGTAGAAATCAGACAGGGTCTGGTCCTTGGGGAGGATCAGCAGGTTAAAGCCCAGGTTCTTCATGATCTTTCGGTAGTCGTCTTCCAGCACCGTCATGCGTTGCCGGGTCTCCTGCTCTTTCGCGGCCACGATCTGCTCGGTTCGCAAGTCGTGGAGCCGAAGTATAGTCAAGGAACCCGTAAGAACAGCTACAGAGAAGGTCACGGCAGCCAAACCCGACACAAAGTTGGGCTTTCTTCGCAAGATCTCCTTGATCACCAGTTGCCAGATGGTCATAGGTTACTGCGAAGGATGAAGGATGAAGGATGAAGAAAACAGCCGTCCTTCTTCCTTCTCCCTTCTTCATCCTTCATCCTTCATCCTTCTTTTCACCGTCATTACCACGGACAGCACCAAAAGCACGATGCCGGCGCCGCCGGCCAAATACACCACGTTCCGCAGAATTGGACGGTCTTCGATTGGCGGCACGGGCCGGGCAGCCTTGGCTACGACCGGCGCCACTGCGCACGCCGCAGGGGCTGAATTGACGGGATCAGTCTTCGGCACGGGGTTTGCGCTCGCCGACGTCTGACCGGGAATAAATCCGCCGAGCCCGACCAGGGGTACATCCGGATCCTCCACCATCTTGCCGCCGTACGGACGGGACCAATCCGCGGAAATCAGCAGGTCCGTCCCCGGGTTCGCGGCTTTAATCTCACAGGAACACCAGTTGATCAGCGACTGGCAGGCCTCGAGTACCGTGTTCTTCTGAATCCCGTCGCCGACCAGCGCGTAAAGGGCACGGCCGCGTCCGAAAACAGGAAAGGCCAGGGGTTCGTCGTACTGCAGCAGGTCGGGTTCGGATTTCAGCAACGCGCTCACCAGGAGATCTTCGTCCGCGTCATCACGGGCAATTTCGAGCAGGGCGAAATGGACGGGATAGGTCTTGAAATCGTCCACTGCGACGGGATCCCCGTTCTGGTCGGTCCCAATTTCCGGGATCCGGAGTGTGGCGGATGCGTGTTCCAGGGAGGTCCGAAGGGAGTCCAGCGCCCGCCGGTCTTTCCGTTCGTGACCGCTTCTGATCAGGATCCAAACCGCTACCTCGCCGCTCAACAACTTTTCGGCGAGCACGGACCGGGTCCGCGATTGGAGGATCCTTTTCACCCGGCCGGAGGCCAGAGGTCCCGCCCACACGACACCGGAGAGCTCGGTGTGGACCGGGTATAACACTTCGACCCAGGGAAATGCAGTCATCTGGTGCTGCTCTGCAACCCGCTTCCCCTCGGGCTTCGTGACGTCAACGGTTTTCAGGGAGTAGTTGGCCAGGCCCCCTCGTCCGACAGCGCTTTTCTTCAATAGTTCGAATTCGTCCCCCTTGGGCGCGGTCTGGTGGTACACGACCACTTGATAGAGGTCGGCCGGCCATCGTTCGAGAGCATAGCGAAAAGCGGGCACATTGCAGGCCTTCGCGGCGGGGAAGAGCGCACACACCAAGAGCCCGAGGACCAACAATTGAGTTCGAAAGCTTCTCTGAGCCAAGTTCTTCACTTCCGGCCTTAGACGAACCGACTGCCCGCTTCCTCGTGCCCAGCGGCGCGGGCGCATGTTACCACAACCCGTGAAAAGCCGGGAGCATAAAGCGCAAAGCGCAGCGAGCTAGGGGCGTCATCGAGACCAGTCAGAGCCGAGAGCGCAGCGTCTTTCAGCGGAGCGACCCGGCCCGTGCCGTCAGCACTCGCGGCTTCAATTGGTTGCCATCATTCGGGCCGGGTCGCTCCGCTGAAAAACGCTCCGCTCACGGCTCTGTTGGATCTCGGTGCCCGCTCGAAAGTAGCCATTTCATAATCGAGGGTGGCCCGCCCCGGGGACGGGTGTCCCGCGCGTTACGAAATCGGCCGGGACCGGCCTTCTTCCCGGATTTTCTTTAGCAGCGCCTCCATGTCCCGGACAATATCCGGATGCTGCACGGCGACGTTATTCTGTTCGCCGATGTCGGCTTGAAGGTCGTAGAGCTGCGGCACCGTATCCCGGCCCATCTCAATGCCGGTATTCGGGTTGAATTTGGCCCCGTTGCTGGGTTCAATGTACTTCCACTTGCCCCGGATCAGCGAAAGAATGCCTGCGTGCTCGACGAGGTGGTCACGTCCCGCTTGAGAATCGCCGAGCAAAGCCGAGAGAACATTGTGACTGTCGGGTGCGTCCCCGGCTGACAGCTTCCGGTTCCCGAATCCGGCGAAAGAGGACAGGAAGTCGATCTGGCAGACGAGCGCGTCCGAAACTCCCTTTTTGACGTGTCGCGGCCATCGGGCGATGCAGGCAACCCGAGTCCCGGCGTCAAAGGCGCTGTATTTCCCACCGCGCAGCGGCCCGGCCGGCCGATGGCCGTCGAGCTTCTCGACAGCCTGGTCCTTGTAACCGTCGTCGACGACAGGTCCATTGTCACTCGTGAAGAAGACCAGTGTGTCGTCGGCGAGTTTCAGCCTGTCCAACGTGTCGAGGATCTGCCCGACGGACCAGTCGAGTTGGACGATCGCGTCGCCCCGGGGCCCGAGTGCGCTTTTCCCGACAAAACGCGGGTGAGGGACCCGCGGCACATGGATGTCATGTGTTGAAAAGTACAGGAAGAACGGACGGTCCCTGTTCGTCTCGATGAAGGCGGTCGCCTTTCCTGTTATGACGTCGGCGATGTCTTCGTCGACCCACCTCGCAGCCTTGCCGCCCGTCATGTATCCGATACGGCTGATCCCGTTCACGATGGTCATATCGTGACCGTGGCTCGGGTGCATCTTGAGCAATTCGGGATTCTCTTTCCCGGTAGGTTCATTCCCGACTTTTTCCTTGTAGCTGACCTGTATGGGGTCATTGGGATCGAGGCCCACGACGCGTCGATTCTCGACAAAGACACACGGCACACGATCACCTGTCGCTGGAATCAGGAAGCAATAGTCGAAGCCGATGTCTAACGGACCAGGCCGGATGTCGCCGTTCCAATCGAGATTGGAGTCGTCGCCCAAGCCCAAGTGCCATTTGCCCACCACGCCGGTTCGGTACCCGGATTCCCGGAGCACGGAGGGGAGCGTCACGCGGCCGGGGGCGATGATCAATCTCGCGTCACCGGGAAGAACGCCCGTTCCCTGCCTGCGCCACGCGTACTCCCCCGTGAGCATCGCATATCGAGAAGGCGTGCAGGTTGCCGAGGCTGAATGGGCATTCGTGAACCGGCGGCCCGTCGCGGCCAACCGGTCGATATTCGGTGTTTTTACTCGAGTCGCGCCATTGCAGCCGACGTCTCCAAAGCCGAGGTCGTCGGCGTAGATGATGACGATGTTGCGAGGTTTTCCGTTGGCGGCATTCACGGCTCGTCCCGCGAGCAGGCTGCCGGCGGCGGCGAGGCCCAAAGATTTCAGGAAGGGACGGCGCGAGATTCTGGAATCGCTCATAGCAACCTCCGATAGTCTGTCGGCTGGGAGCGCAGGCATCCTGCCTGCTCAGGCTGGCCAGCCAGATCGATTGTGCCAGCGGCTTAAGCAGGCAAGATGCCTGCGCTCCCAGCCGACTGTCAATCTATTTCGCAAAAGCGCTAGTGTCCGAGCTTCTTGAGGATCTGTTGCACCCGGTCGCGGTCCGTCGCTTCCGGGAACTGGGACAGGTATCCCTCGAGGGCGCGGGCCGCGCCGTCCGGGTCTCCTTTCTTGACACGGATCGATGACACGTACTTGTAGGTCATGGGATTGAAGGAAGGATTCATCTCCAGGACCTGCGTGAAGCAGCTCAAAGCCCGGTCGTTCTCACCCAGGTTGAACAAGGCGAAGCCCAACTGATACTGCCCGTTGATCGAGGAAGGCTCAAGCGCCACCGCCTTTTCGAGGTGCTGAACCGCTGCACGATAATCCTGCTTGTTGTTCTGGACCATCCCGAGCCCGATATAACCCCAGGAATGCTCGGGGCGCAGGGCTTGGGCCTTCGTGAAGACTTCAAGGGCGCGGTCGTTCTCCTGCTGTGCAGCGAGCATCATGCCGAGGTCGATGTAACCGATGTAAAACCCCGGGTATTTCTTGATCAGCTTCTCCAGCGATCCCGCCGCCTTCTTCAGATCTCCCGCCTCTTTCTGCTTTCGGGCGGCTTGGTAAGCGCTGACCGCCTCGGGATCCTCCTTCGCCAGCAGGTCCTCGAGGGTGAGCGGGGCCGCCGCTTCGGGAGCGCCGCCTTTTTCGCCAAAAGTGATGTTCTGGTAATAGGTTTGAATGCGGAGCTCGCCGAAGACCCGGTTTTCCTCCCGATCAGTTGTGCTCTCTTTGTACTGCTTGGTGTCGAGCTGATATTTGACGGTAGGGAAACCTTCAAGCTCGGCCTTGATAATGATGAACTGCGGCCCGGTGATCTTCAGTTCGTAGTGGCCGGATTTGTCCGGGTGTGCACGACCGAGTTCCGTGCCCAAACGATCAGTGATCATGACCGTCACGGCACGGAACTGATCCTCAGTGAACGGGTTTGTGATTTTGCCTTTGAGCTCGAACGTCACACCTGCGTTGGCGGTTGCACAAAACAGAAGGCCGACGACGAAAAATCGTCTGAGAGTCTTAATCATATGCATGGCTTCCCCCAGCGGCATTAGTGGCATCACTCACTCTTTTGAGTCGGTTTCTCGGTTACTAAGCACGACTTCGGCAAAACGGTTCATTCCGGCCCCACCATCGGAACCGGCGTCGTAAACATAACCGTAGACCCTGACCCCGTCCTTGCGGGTGTAGACGTTCCCGCGAATCCACGAGCCGAGAATGTTGTCGACGCGGAGTGTTGAAGGCTGCCAGCCCCCTTTGTCATGCGTGCTCCAAATGTCACGGGTCGATCCGTCGATGAAAAACACGCGAACCGTGCCTCCGTCCAAAACCGCATCGGCGCCAGGCTGCTGCGAGTCGACCGCGTCGGTAACCACGGCGCGATCCGTGACCTTCACCGCGGACGTCGGCGGGCCGTCGTTCACAACACGCCTCTCCCACAGCATCCCGTCCGCCAGCCGGTAGATAATGACGGCCGTATCTGTTTCGGGTATGTAAAGGAGGGGCAACACCGCCCCGTATTCCGCTCTCGTCTTGCCCGCGCCAGAGGCGAGTTGTTGCCTCGGGGTGAGGGAACCGTCGGGCAGGAGCCTCCGATACCAGATGGTCCCGTCGTCCCGGTAGTAGGCGACGTGGACGACGTCTTTCGCGCCGAGCACGGCGCGAGGTCCGGCCAGGATGGGTGGGGCGCCACCGTCGAGTACGGTGTCCGCGCTCCAGACGCCGGCCGCCGAGCGGATGCTGTAATGGACAGTCGGGCCAACGTAGAAGGTGACCATGCTGCCGTCCGACCGAACGACCAGCGTCGCCGCCTGCGCGATCGAGTTGACAGCGGCAGCCCGTTCGTCGCGAACGGCCCAGGTGTCGGGGTGGGTCGGATGGTCGGAAGTACGGAACGAGTGATACCGGGTCGACCGGGTCACCTGGTGGACGATGTGAATGGTGT
>Ga0209819_10000483_pt1 | contig 11531 bp, 9 predicted proteins | sample PPLLak2March2015_FD_187248 | JGI IMG/M metagenome (GOLD analysis project Ga0209819, IMG submission 187248) | Freshwater sediment microbial communities from Prairie Pothole Lake near Jamestown, North Dakota, USA - PPLs Lake P7 Core (1) Depth... | ecosystem: Environmental > Aquatic > Freshwater >... | reverse complement strand
ATGACCTCGTCCCACATCGGCAACTACGGCGTGAACGACGAAGACGACCAGTCGTCCCGCCCGGCCGTGTCTGGCTTCGTGGTTCGCAGCATGTCGAGACGGGACTCCAACTGGCGGTCGCAGGGCGCCCTGGGGAATTACCTGCGGTCCCACGGAGTCGTGGCAATCGCCGATGTCGACACCCGGCGTCTGACCAGACATATCCGTGACCGGGGCGCAATGCCCGTGGCGGTCGGTGTCGGGGTCGATGAGCCTGAGTTGCTCGAGATGGCGGCTTCGGCGCCCTCGATGGTCGGCCAGGACCTGGCGTCATTGGTCACAACCGAACATGCGTACACCCTCGACGCAACTGGCAAACGACGGGGCCGGGTCGTGGCGATCGACCTCGGCATGAAACGCGACATCCTGGCCAACCTCACCGGCCGCGGGTTCGATGTCGATGTGGTGCCGGCCGGGACCGGGGTGGATCAAGTACTCGGTCTGGAGCCCGATGGGGTTTTCGTCTCCAACGGTCCGGGTGATCCGGAGCCTTTGGTGACCGCGACCGAGACGCTGCGCGGGCTCCTGGGAAAGGTCCCTCTCTTCGGGATCTGCCTGGGTCATCAGGTGCTCGGCCTGGCCACCGGCGCCACCACCTACAAGCTCCCCTTCGGGCATCACGGGGGCAATCACCCCGTACGACGTCTCGAGGACGGAAGGGTGGAGATCACCGCCCAGAACCACGGGTTTGCGGTTGACATGTGGTCGCTGGCGGATCGGCTGGCGCCGAAGAGGTCAGGCCTGGCCGGCCCGGACCTGCTCCCCGAGGTGGTGGAGAGCCGGTTCGGACCTTTGATCCCCACCCATCAGAACCTGAACGACGGGACCCTCGAGGGGATGCGACTGGTGGATGTACCTGCGTTCTCGGTCCAGTATCACCCCGAATCTGCTCCCGGGCCACGCGACGCCCGAGGCCTCTTCGACCAATTCACGAGGCTGATCGAGGGGGAGAGCGGCTGATGCCGGCGAGACGCGATCTGAGATCGATCCTCCTCATCGGATCGGGGCCGATCGTCATCGGCCAGGGCTGTGAGTTCGACTATTCGGGCACCCAGGCCGCCAAGGTGCTCCGCGCCGAGGGATATCGGGTGATCCTGGTCAATTCCAATCCGGCCACGATCATGACCGACCCGGAGTTTGCCGACGCCACTTACATCGAGCCGATCACGCCCGAGGTCGTGGCCGAGATCATCGCCAGGGAACAGCCCGACGCACTCCTGCCCACCCTAGGTGGCCAAACCGCTCTCAACGTCGCCGCCGAGCTCGCCCGCCGGGGGATCCTCGAGCGACTCGGGGTCGAGATGATCGGGGCCGGTCTGGATGTGATCGAGCGGGCCGAGGATCGCGGTCTCTTCAAGGAGACGATGGAGAAGGTGGGTCTCGAAGTGCCGCGGGCCGGATATGCCCGCTCGATGACCGAGGCGGTGAAGATCGCGCATGAGATCGGTTTCCCGATCATGGTCCGCCCCTCCTTCATCCTCGGTGGAGGGGGCACGGGAATTGCCGCCAACGACGAGGAATTCATCGAAGTGGCCCGCCACGGCCTGGCGACTTCTCCCGTGTCGGAGATTCTCGTCGAGGAATCGGTGGAGGGTTGGAAGGAGTTCGAGCTCGAGGTCATGCGTGACCACAAGGACAATGCGGTCATCGTTTGCTCCATCGAGAACCTCGACCCGATGGGGGTACATACTGGCGACTCGATCACGGTGGCGCCGATCCAGACGCTTTCCGACCGCGAGTACCAGGAGATGCGGGACGACGGGATTGCGGTGCTCCGAGCGATCGGCGTCGAAACCGGCGGCTCCAACGTCCAGTTCGCCGTCGATCCCGCAACCGGTCGACGTCTCGTGATCGAGATGAACCCGAGGGTCAGTCGGTCGTCGGCGCTGGCCAGCAAGGCGACCGGATTCCCCATCGCAAAGATCGCCGCCCTCCTCGCAGTGGGTTACACCCTGGACGAGATCGCCAACGACATCACGGGGGCAACGCCGGCTTCCTTCGAGCCGGCGCTGGACTACGTCGTGGTCAAGGTGCCCCGCTTCGACTTTGCCAAGTTCCCGTCAGCCTCGAACCGGCTCGGCACGTCGATGCGGAGCGTCGGCGAGGCGATGTCGATCGGCCGGACCTTCCCCGAGGCGCTCCAGAAGGCTCTGAGAAGCATGGAGAACGGGCGTGACGGTCTGAACGGCGATGCCGGGGAGCACACCGTGCGCGAGATGGATGACGAGGAGCTGAGCCAGGCGGTAGGCACCCCAACGCCGAATCGGGTGTTCGCCGTCGGCGAGGGGTTGCGTAGAGGATGGGGAGTCGCCGAGGTCTCACACCTCAGCACAATCGACCCATGGTTCGTTGACCAAATCGCCGAGATCGTCGAGTTGCGGACGGAGGTCGAAGCTGCTGGCCCCGGGAACAGGGACCTCTTCGAAGAGGCGAAGAGATATGGCTTCTCCGACCGCCAGCTCGCCCATCTCTGGGGAGAGGATGAAACCGACGTCCGAGCGGCGAGGGCCCGCCTCGGGATCAATCGCACATACAAGACCGTGGACACCTGCGCCGCCGAGTTCGAAGCGCACACCCCGTACATGTACGGGACCTTCGAGGAGGAATCTGAGGTGCCCCCGGCCGAACGGCCCCGCGTTGTTGTACTCGGCTCCGGCCCCAACCGCATCGGCCAGGGCATCGAATTCGACTACTGCTGTGTCCACGCCGCCTTCGCCCTGCGCGATGCCGGGTACGAGACGGTGATGATCAACTGCAACCCCGAGACGGTCTCCACCGACTACGACACGTCCAACCGGCTCTATTTCGAGCCGCTGACGGTCGAGGATGTGCTGTCCGTGATCGAGGTGGAGCAGCCCGAGGCAGTCGTGGTACAGCTCGGGGGCCAGACGCCACTGAACCTGGCCCGCGCGTTGCATGATGCCGGAGTGCCAATCGCCGGCACCTCCCCCGCCTCGATCGAGCTGGCGGAGGATCGTGAGCAGTTCGCAGAGCTTTGCAAGAGCCTGGGTCTCCGTCAGCCCCCCGCTGGCTCGGCTTCATCGGCGCGAGAGGCCGAGGACGTAGTCGACCAGGTTGGTCTTCCGGTCATGGTCAGGCCGTCCTTTGTCCTCGGTGGCCGGAAGATGCGCGTGGTGTACAGCGTCGAAGAGCTGGCCGACTACGTGAGGGAGATGTACGGCGAGGCCGACCCGGAGCTGACCGGCGCACCGATCCTCATCGACCGATTCCTCGAGGCAGCCGTGGAGGTCGACGTCGACGCGGTCTATGACGGCTCCGAGCTGCTCCTCGGCGGGGTCATGGAGCATGTCGAGGAGGCTGGTGTTCATTCCGGTGATTCCGACTGCGTCACCCCGCCGCCCACGATCTCGGACGAGGCCCACAAAGAGATCCTCAGGGCGACATCGGAGCTGGCCGCCGCGCTCGGTGTGCGCGGCTTGATAAATCTGCAGTTCGCGGTCAAGGGAGACGACGTCTACGTCCTCGAGGCCAACCCTCGGGGGAGCAGGACGGTCCCGTTCATCAGCAAAGCCACTGCCGTGCCTCTCGCCCGGATCGCTGCCAGGGTGATGATGGGAAGCTCGCTCGAAGAGCTTCGCCGCGAGGGGGTGGTGCCGATCTCGAACCAACGCCCCGACTTCGTCGCAGTGAAGAACGCTGTCCTCCCCTGGGACCGATTCCCCGAGGAGGACTCGGTACTCGGCCCGGAGATGCGGGCCACCGGCGAGGTGATGGGAATCGGCCCCGACGTCGGAGTTGCCTTTGCAAAGGCCTTGCTCGCGGCCGGTCACATCCTGCCGACACGCGGGCGGGTGTTTCTCTCTTTCGCCGACAGGGACAAGGCCATGGGTCTGGCCGTGGCCCAAGCTTTCACCATGCTGGGCTTCGACCTGGTCGCGACCCACGGCACCGCCCGGTACTTGAAACATCATGCAATCGACGCCGAGCCGGTCCACAAGGTAGGCGAGGGGCCGAGGGACATCGGGCAACGTCTCCAGGATGGCGAGGTGCAACTGGTCATCAACACACCTCGCGGCGGAAAGGCGCGATCGGACGGCAGGACGATCCGGATAGCTGCCCGTACCCACTCCATTCCCTGCGTGACCACGATCCAGGGCGGGCTGGCGGTAGCCCGCAGCCTACGCGCCGGGCCGGGTGCCATCCAGCGACCGAGGAGCCTCCAGGAATGGCACCAGACCGTCTGACGACACGCCTGGGCCCGATCGAGCTACGAAGCCCTCTCATCGCCGCCTCGGGCACTGTCGGATCGGTCTGGGAGTGGGCGGAGGTGGCCGATGTCTCTCCCTACGGGGCTGCAGTAGCCAAGTCGGTAGCCCCGGTGGAGTGGCCAGGCCGGCCTGCTCCACGCCTGGCCCCGGCAGGCCCCGGGATGCTCAACGGGATCGGCATCCAGAACCCGGGCATCGAAGCCTGGGTGGAGACCATGACACCGCTCCTGGCCGATCTCGGGGTGCCGGTGTGGGGGTCTGCGGTAGGAGAGACACCCGACGAGTTCGCCATGGTGGCCAAAGGGCTCGTCTCGGCGGGTGTGCCAGTCATCGAGATCAACCTCTCCTGCCCCAATCTCGAAGATGGGCGCATGTTCTCGCTCGATGTGTCGCGATCGGCCGAGGTGGTCACGGCGGTGGCTGCGACATCCGAAGTGCCAGTGGGCGCCAAGCTCTCACCCAACACCGAGGACATCGTGGCCGTCGCCGCCGCCTGCCTGGCGGCCGGGGCCACGTTCCTGACCCTGACCAACACGATTCTCGGGTTCGGCATCGACCCCGTCGGCGGCCGCCCACTGCTCAGTGGCGGAGTCGGCGGCTACAGCGGTCCCGGTCTGAAGGCGATCTCCTTGCGATGTGTGTACGAAGTATCTCGGGCCTTGCCCGGAGCCCCCATTGTCGGGTGTGGAGGCGTCATGACCGGAACGGACGTGGTGGAGTATCTGCTTGCAGGTGCATCGGCGGTTGCGATCGGCACCGCACATCTGGCCGAGCCACGCGCCGGAAAGCGCATCGAGCGTGAGCTGAGTCGCGTTCTGGAACGGCGTGACGTCACGGTGCCGGACCTCGTAGGGGGAGTGGTGCCCTGGTGAGTCTCCTCGTAGTCGCCCTCGACGTGCCCACAGGAGAAGAGGCGCTCCGGCTCGCCGAGGCGGTTCATCCGCATGTCGACGGCTTCAAGGTCGGGCTCGAGCTGCTCATGGGGGAGGGCCCGGCCATCGTGTCGCGGGTAGCCGCCCTTGGAGCCCCGGTCTTCGTCGACGCGAAGCTCCATGACATCCCGAACACGGTGGCTGGAGCCGCAAGCCGCCTGGGCTCTATCGGTGCACGCTGGGTGACGGTCCACGCCTCAGGGGGCGAGGAGATGATCCGGACAGCGGTAGAGGCGCTCGCCACCAGCTCCGAAGGCGATGCCGGGATCCTGGCTGTCACCGTCCTCACCTCTCTAGACGAGGCGAGACTGGAAGCAGTCGGGTTCAGCCGGAGCCCCGCTGAACACGTCACCGCTTTGTCCCGGTTGGCCGCCGCGGCCGGCGCCGAAGGGGTGGTGTGCGCGGTGCCCGAGTCGGCGTCGGTAAAGGCGCTCGATCTCGGTCTCATCGTCGCCACGCCCGGCATCAGACCGGCCGGGTCAGACAGCGCCGATCAGAAGAGAGTGGCCACGCCAGGGGAGGCGATCAGAGCGGGGGCCGACCTGCTGGTTGTGGGTCGCCCGATCACGGCGGCGGCCGATCCGACGGCAGCCGCACTGTCGATTTTGCAGGAGATCGAGGCTGCGGTTTCGACGACCGGCGCGAGTCACGCTGGCTAGGGTCACGGTTCGTCGAACGAGATGAGGACATGGCGCAACCACCGCAATTGACCGATGAACAGAGAGCAGCAGCGCTGGCCAAGGCAGCGGAGGCGCGAAGAGTGCGCGCCGAGGCCAAGGAGCTGTTGAAGACAGGGTCCCTACGCCTCTCCGAGCTGTTCGAGAAGGCCGAAAGTGATGAGCTCCTCGCCGGCCTCAAAGTGGATCGGGTCCTCGCAGCGATGCCCGGCACCGGGAAGATCAAGGCGAAGCGTCTAATGGAATCGGTGGGCATTGCCGAAAACCGCAGGATCAGGGGTCTGGGAGACAAGCAGAAAGAGGCTCTCCTAGCCGAGTTCTCCTGAAGTGGCCGCCGCCGCCCGGCTTCTCGTCATATCCGGGCCATCGGGCTCAGGAAAGTCGAGCATCGTTCGTGAGCTCATCGAGCGTCTCGGTATCGAGTTCTCCGTTTCCTCCACCACGAGGCTGCCCCGCCCCGGCGAGCGGCACGGTGTCCATTACAACTTCATCTCACGACGAGATTTCGAGAAGATGATCGAAAGCGACGAGCTTCTCGAGTGGGCCATCTACAACAATCGGTATTACGGCACGCCTCAGGCTCTGATCGAGGAGACCCTGGCCGACCAACGCGACATCCTCCTCGAAATCGAGATCCAGGGGGCCCGCCAGGTACGTGAGCGCAAACCCGAAGCGATCATGTATTTCATAGCCCCGCCAAGCCTCGAGGAGCTGGAAAAGCGATTGCGCCGCCGGGGCGACACGTCCGACGAGGACATCGAGGATCGGCTCGAGATCGCAAAATCAGAGATGGCCGAGGCGCCCGAACTCTTCGACCACATCGTCGTCAACGACAACCTCGATCAGGCCATATCGGAGCTGGAGGCGCTGATTACCGCCCGATGATCGGGTACTCTGTACGCATCCCCCTTCCCGTAAAGGATCCCATGAAGATCGAACAGGTCATCGACCAGATCGGCAACCGTTTCGCGACGGTCGTCGTCTCGGCCCGCCGGGCCCGCCAAATCAACGGCTATTTCCACCAGCTCGGCGTCGGTTACGGTGAGTTCGTCCCGCCCCAGGTCCACTCGTTGTCCCGCAAGCCGTTGACGATCGCCATGGAGGAGATCGCGGAAGGCAAGGTCTCGGTCGACACCGTAGAAGAGTGATGCTGCAGGGCCGTCGCGTCCTTCTTTGCGTCACGGGCGGCGTAGCCGCCTACAAATCCGCCTATCTCGCTCGGCGTCTCGTCGAGGCCGGCGCCAGCGTGCGGGTCGAGATGACCGAGTCAGCTCTCGAGTTCGTGGGCGCACAGACCTTTGCCGCCATCACCGGCGAGCGCCCTTTCACCGCGCTCTTTGCCGCCGATCTGGTCTCGCCCCACACTGAGTTGGCCCGGTGGGCGGATCTCGTGATCGTCGCCCCGGCCACTGGATCCACTATTGGCCGAGTGGCCAACGGCATCTCCGAGGACCTCGTCAGTGCCACCATCATCGCCACGACCGTCCCCGTATTGCTGGCGCCGGCGATGCACACCGAGATGTGGGAGCACCCTGCGACCGAACGAAATCTGGAGACCCTGCGCGGCTTCGGCTACCACATCATTGGTCCGGAGATCGGCCCCCTCGCCGGTGGGGATACCGGGATGGGCCGCGTCGCTGAACCGGAGGATATCGTTGCTGCCGCCGGCGACATCCTGGGCGGTGAAGGCAAGGGTCAGAAGGTTCTGGTGACGGCGGGAGGGACCCGCGAGCCGGTAGACCCGGTGCGCTACATCGGCAACCGCTCGTCCGGGAAGATGGGTCACGCGATCGCAGACGCGGCGATTCGTCGCGGGTACGACGTGACCTTGGTGACCACAGCCGACCTTCCCACCCATCCGTCGGCGAAGCTGATCCGGGTGGAGACCGCCGAGGAGATGCTCGCGGCAGTCGCCGGAATAGAGCCGCATGTCGCGATCATGGCGGCGGCGGTCGCCGACTTCAGGCCGACATCTGCAGCGGAATCCAAGATCCCAAGGGCCGACGGCCCTCCTTCCATCGAGCTCACGGAGACTCCGGACATCCTGGCATCGGTCGTGCAGCGTCATCCCCGGCCTTTCACAGTCGGCTTCGCTGCCGAGACGGGTGGCCTGGAGCGGGCAATCGAGAAGGCACGAAGGAAAGATGTCGACCTCTTGGTCTACAACGACGTGACCGAGCCAGGGTCGGGTTTCGGGACCGATACCAACCGCGTGGTCCTCATCGACCGGTCCGGTGAGACGGAAGAGCTGCCCCTCCTCCCCAAATCCGAAGTCGCCGAGCGGCTCCTCGACCGGGTGGCCGCCGCGATCGGGGAACAGGGTTAATCTCGCCCCCGCATGAGAAGCTGGTATTTCACCTCAGAGTCGGTCACAGAAGGCCATCCGGACAAGGTGGCCGATGCCATCTCGGACTCGGTGCTCGACGCAGCCCTGGCCAACGACAAGATGGCGCGGGTTGCGTGCGAGGTCTTCGTCACCACGCGTCTGGCCATTGTCGGCGGCGAGATCAGCAAGGGAGCCGAGCCTGATGTCGCTGCCATCGTCGACGACACCGTCATGCGGATCGGCTACGACGGCTTCGACCCTGGCTTTGCCGCCGGTCAACTCGAGATCCAGGACCGTGTACAGCAACAGAGCCCGGATATCTCCGACGGTGTCGATCGCGAGCTCGGCGCGGGCGACCAGGGGCTCATGTTCGGATTTGCCGTCGACGAGACCACCGAGTTGATGCCCTTGCCCATTCAGCTGGCTCACCGGATGGCCGAGCGACTCACCGAGGTGCGCAAGACGGGCAAGCTGGAGTATCTCAGACCCGACGGCAAGACGCAGGTGATGGTCCGCTATGAGGGTGACCGCCCCGTGGCGGTGGAAAAGGTCCTCATCTCCGCTCACCATGCCAAGGACAAGGACCAGGGAGAGATGCGACAGGAGGTCTTCGACGCGGTGGTGGCTGCGGTGATCCCCGAGGACATGCTCGACCCGCATATCGGATTCATCTTCAACCCGTCAGGGCGATTCGAGGTGGGAGGCCCGGTGGCGGACACTGGTCTCACCGGCCGCAAGATCATCGTCGACACGTATGGCGGGTACGCCCGTCACGGGGGCGGCGCCTTCTCCGGGAAGGACGCCACCAAGGTCGACCGCTCGGCCGCCTACGGCGCCCGCTGGGCGGCGAAGAACATCGTCGCCTCCGGCGTCGCCCGGAAGGCCGAGATACAGCTCTCGTACGCCATTGGCCAGGCTGAGCCCTTCTCAATCCATGTCGAGACATTTGGCACCGAGCAGATCCCGCCCGAGAAGATCGAGAACGTTGTCAAAGAGGTATTCGACTTCAGACCCGCGGCGATCATCGAACACCTCGAGTTGAGGAATCCGATCTTTGCCGGGACTGCCGCCTACGGGCATTTCGGTCGTCCCGAGTTCACCTGGGAGCGCCTCGACATGGTCGACGCCCTCAGAGGGGCGGCCGGTCTCTGAGTCGACAGACGGCTCGAGTTGTCCCCAGCGTCCCAACGTTCGCGGTCGACAACGGTTTCTGGTACGACATTCCTGAGCAGCTCCGGGACCTGGTGCAGATCGGCTCCATCGTCAGGGTTCCTCTCTCCGGACGGAAGACACGAGGCTTCGTCGTGGAGATCGGCGCCGAACGAGAAGGGGCGCTCAAGGAGATAGCCGCGCTCTCTAGTGAGATCCCGGTCTTCGACTCCGGGCTCCTCAAGACGATCCAATGGGCGGCGACCCATTACGTGGCCCCGCTCTCGGTGCTGCTCGAGCGTTCGGCGCCTCCGAATCTGCCCACCATGCCGGCACCAGAGAAGGCGGCGGCGCATGTGAGCCATCCGGTTGGCGCACATCCGTTGCTGGCAGTCACCCGCGAGATCGCCGCAGGCCGCCGTCGTCCGGCCACGGCGGTGATCGGGCGCTGGCAAACCCTCGACTGGATCGACACCGTGCTCCCAATCCTGGAGGCTGAGAAATCGGTGCTGGTCATCGTGGCGACGGAGGCGGAGGCCCGCATGGTCGGTAACGATGCCCGTGACCGCGGGTTTGACGTCACGGTGGCCTCGGGGGACGTGGCGCGGGATCTGACCAACGCCTGGACCGACGCACAGGGGCCGGGGAGGCTGATCATCGGCACTCCCCGCGTAGCCGTGTGGCGCATTCCGTCGCTCGCCCTCGCCGTCGTCCTCGAGGAAGGGAGACGCGCCATGAAAGACAGGCAGACGCCCACGCTGCATGTCAGGGACGTCGTGTCGACCCGCGCCCGGGTCGAGGGTTTCTCCGTGGCCTTCATCGGCCCAACTCCGTCGCTCGAAGTACTTGCATCGGGACCGGAGGTCATTCGCCCCTCGAAGCGGGCATGGCCGCTCGTCGAGGTCGTCGATCGGCGCGACGACGCCCCCGGTTCCGGCACACTCGCAGAGAGGACCGTGGCCGCCATCCGGGCGACGATTGCGGGGCACAAGAGATCGTTCGTCTTCACCCACCGCCGGACCTCTGACTCATCAATGCGCTGTGTCTCCTGTCGACGGGTGCGGGTCTGTGAGTCGTGCGGTTCACGGTTGGGGCGGGAGGACACCTGCCGGCGCTGCGGGCAGGCGACCCGCCCCTGTCTCCACTGTGGGGGTACAGGGTTCGAGGAGATGGGATCCGAGCCGGAACGGTTGGTGACGGAGATCAACCGGCGACTCGGTGGTGACGTGGCCGGCATCCATCCGGCCGACCTCCCGGTGACTGTCGGCACCGAGCGTGATCTGCCCACACTTGTGCCGGTCCCGCTCGCGGTGGCAGTCGACGTCGATGGTCTCATGCTCGGTCACAACTATCGAACCTCCGAAGAGGCTCTCCGGATCCTGGCCCGGCTAGCCAACGCCATCGAAACCGGCCCGGGGAGGCGAATGATGGCGCAGACGTCGATGCCCGAAGCGCCGCTGGTGACGGCGCTGAAACGGGGAGACGCTGTTCCGTATTTGGAGCGATTGCTGGTGGAGCGGGCCCGCCTGGGGCTCCCCCCCGCAACCGAAATGCTGGCGATCGAGGTCCGTGGTGAGGAAGGTCCGTCCCGGTTCGATTCGGATCTGAGGTCGTTGGAGCCGCCGACGGTCCTCGGCCCTGCTCCTGTCGCCCAGGGCTCGAGATGGCTCCTTCAGGGATCCCTGGGTGCCTTGAAGCCCCGATTGCGCCCGCTCGTCCAGCGATGGCGTGAGGCCGGGGCGACCGTACGCATCGACGCCGACCCGATCGACCTGTGACGCCACACGAGGGGATTTAGAGTCACACGCCATCATGGCCGTCTACCCGATCCGCACTTTTGGCGACCCCGTGTTGCGTCTCGAGACCAAGCCGGTGGTCGAGATCGACGAGACGGTCAGGGCACTGGTCCAGGACATGATCGAGACCATGTACGAAGCGCCCGGCGTCGGGCTCGCCGCCAATCAGATCGGTGTTCCGAGGCGGATCGCCGTCTTCGACGCCCAGGACGAGCTCGGGCCGAGGGTGATGATCAACCCGGAGATCGTCGAAGTCGGTGGCGAGTGGGCGTACGAAGAAGGGTGCCTTTCGGTGCCCGGCCACTGGTGGGAGATCACACGCCCCGGTTTCGCCCGAGCCCGTGCTCTGGACCTGGAAGGGAATGAGGTCGAGTATGCCGGGG
>Ga0209819_10000481_pt1 | contig 11543 bp, 23 predicted proteins | sample PPLLak2March2015_FD_187248 | JGI IMG/M metagenome (GOLD analysis project Ga0209819, IMG submission 187248) | Freshwater sediment microbial communities from Prairie Pothole Lake near Jamestown, North Dakota, USA - PPLs Lake P7 Core (1) Depth... | ecosystem: Environmental > Aquatic > Freshwater >... | reverse complement strand
TACTTCCATGGAAGAAGATAACACAACTTTCGATCTGTATTTAGTCAATAAAGGCAGATCCGCAAACACTGTAACCGCCTATGTAACGGATATACGCCAGTTCTCAAAGTGGTATGCTCAAACCAACGGAGAAGATCCAACACCAGCCACTATAACAACAGCCGATATTAGAGATTATAAACAATTCCTGATGGTCACTGAAAAGGCAGCACCGGCAACGATCAATAGACGCCTGGCTGCTATAAAAGTATGGTCAGAATGGGCGATCTCGATCAGCTTAATTGATCGTAATCCCATGAGAGTAAGGGGAGTAAACGAACAGCAGTTAGCCCCCAAGTGGCTAGACCGTCGCCAGCAGGCCGCATTACTACGAGCTATCGAAAAGAATTTATTAGCAGCTCACACAGCCAATACTAAGTTTCTTCGTCTGCGCGATCAATCAGTTGTGGTCGTTTTACTAAATACTGGATTGCGGATTGGAGAATTATGCTCACTGGAGATGAGCGATATTACGATCAGCGAACGTAAAGGGATGATACTGGTACGATCAGGGAAAGGGCAAAAGGCTCGAAAGGTACCTATCAATCAACTTGCCAGAGATGCCATTCGTGAATGGTTGAAGATTAGACCTGCCGGCGATTTGTTATTTGATGTTACACCCCGGTCAGTTCAAAGAACATTATCTGAAATAAGCCAATCATCCGGGCTCGATGTAACGCCGCACATATTGAGACACTCATTTGCTAAAAACCTAATCGATAGCGGCGTATCTTTAGATCAGGTTGCTACCCTTCTAGGCCATTCCAGCCTTGACACAACGAGGATTTATACAACTCCCAGCCATGCAGACCTGGAGAAGGCCGTAAATGCACTAGACAACTAATCCGTGTATGGCCAGCATCGCCAAAAACAGCGGTCCTCGAGGACCGCTGTTTTTGGCGATGCTGGCCATCTATTTGTTCTCAACTATCTGCTTCCGAGGACGTCCACCTTTTTTGCCGTTCGTCCGGCTGGCAGCAGCCTTGCGGGTTGACCGGATCGAGCCAAGCGCCGCCGCGGCCTGAGCCTGGTCTACGACAATGTGGGATGCTTCCTCGGGGCGCATACCGCCATCCACCAGCTCTACAAATTTGGTTGCCTGGCGCTGGCTGTTAAAGCTCCAGTAGCAATCAGGATTGACCACATCGACAGGTGATAGATCAGCAATCCAACCTGATTTGCTGGCGTCAACTTCTGCGGCTTTGAAAACACGTTTGTCAGTCATTTGGTTGCTCCTTATTTTTACTTGATCCGGATTATTCGATTGTTAGACAAACTGAATTGATACTTTCCAAACTGCGATATAAAATCCATTGGGCCAAACCTTCCCTACTACTGGAAAAGTAGGAGCAATACCCAGGTTAATCAAAACACGATGATTGAAAAATGGAATGGTTTTCATTTTTGTTTTTCCTTTTACCGGTGTTTTGCCCCGCCGGCCTTTGGCCCGACCGGCGGGGTTGGTTTTGAGACTTGCAGTTATCCACAGCGGATCGAAAGGGTTTGTCTAGCTGTTGTACTCGACCAGGTAGTTGATGGCATCGCTCTCGGCATCGTCCAGACTTCCAGCCTCGAAGTCGTCAGTCTCCCAGCCATTGCCCTTGTCGGTCCCAGACAGGCACCAAGTCCCCTCGGCTTCGTTCCAGTTGAATTCTGCGTTGTGCTTCTTCAGAAGTTCGGCTAACTTTGCGTTCATTTGATTTTTCCTTTCGATCTCACTCTCACTTGGTTATTGAACTTATGACTACATTATAACCTAACGTTAGGTTATTGTCAAGATACTCTAATCTGCTGTTCTATTTGTTCTAATAATAAAAGCCGCCTTCAATGGGCGGCTTTGTCTAATGCTTCGCATAATCTAAACTATCTGCCCTGGATAAACTCGGACCAAATATAGGATAGGATGCTACACCAAAAACACGCCAAGGCGATCACAGCAAAAAACGATGGTGGAAGCCAGGGTAAACCATAACCGGCTAGATCCAATAGCCAATATATGGCACCAACAATACTGACTAATAAAGTTATTTTAAATGCCTTATTCATGTGCATCCCCTAAACTTGCTTTGTACGCATCCACTATCCCGATCCATATTTGATGACCACTGGCGTTGAATGATTGCACATCAAATGGTGGATGATCTTTTGCCATGATGACCCAGCCTAATACAAACGCCTTTTGCCATTCGCCGCTGGGATGTTTTCTAACTACAATAACACGCCAGATAGTTTCCATCGCATTACCCCGATTGCCATAATTGCCTGGTAATTTGCTTGCCGATATATTCTGTGTAAGCCGGTGGGATAGCTTCTGGTAATCCTGTTTGTGTCATCCAATCTATACCCATTGCGAATGAACAATATTCCATATCGCTAATATGACCGGCGACGCTAATAAATCCCTTCGGGCTTTTTAAACCCCTGCCTGCTTTGGGAGTGCTGTCATTATGTGGTATATGTGATGGCACCATAATAAACGGTTTAATTTCAAACCAGCGATGGCGGTAAACTTTTAGCCCGAATGTAGCACCACAAAGCATTACAGGGTGTTCTAATGCTCGTTTCGCTCCTGTAACATTCTCGATAACGTATGGCTTTCCTGTTTTTACAAGCAGATCCCGCATAAAGGCGATTTGTCTTTGAAAAGAATAGCCAACTAAACAATTACTCATAATGCTGTAACCCTTGCAAATCGGGCTAGTATGGATCACATCGAAATCGTCTAATTTATACAACCGGCCGTTTTTAGATGCGATTTTTGATCCATTGATAAGTTCATCAAGAATAGTAAATGCATCACCCAATATAAAATCATTACCGATATATCTTGGTTGCTGTATGATATCAACGCCAACCACAAAAAAACCTGACCGCTGATACCCTTTGGCGGCTCCACCCTGACCACAGCATAAATCAAGTAATTTACGCATAACCGGGCTTATCTCTTAATCAAAGAACCAAGGACCAGGGATTTTATCTAGAAACCTACCTATCCATCTGCTAAAATCCCCATCGGTAATAAAATCCATGAACAAACAAACCGCAAATATTAAAACAGCCGCAATGAACATATATAATATTAATTCTGTTGCCAATTGAAGCATTTCTTTACCCTCCGCAATCCCTTAAGAAATTACGCGAATAACCGCTCTAATCACTTGAGCCAAAACAAGGCCTATCAAAATACCGCCAATTAATTCATACCTATATTGGATTGCTAAATTGAAAATCAACTTAACTAAATCAATATACAATAAAGCAATCCCACTGACCATTACACATACCAATAAGCTAATCCATATCCTAATAGCGGTATTGGTCTGTTCGTAAAGGTCGTTCATCGGCTTATCCCTTTCGCACAAAGTATTTAACGATCTGGTGAAGCACCTGAACCCCCAGAGCAAAACCCAATACGATCTTGGCAATATCCCAGATGCTAATGATTGGCGTGAAGATGATTTGTTTGATTTCGGATTTCATAGCTTATTCCCTTCGCTTAACGAAATGCATAATTACATTGATTGCAAAACTCATTAGTGTACCAAATGCGATTACTGCATATAACCGTTCGACAATTCTAGGATCATCATGGCGAGTGATAAATAATCCCAGTATCAAGGTTGCAGTAAGGAACAAACCGATGTGTGTAACAATACTAGCAGCTAACCAGGATGTGTGTTTGCTTTCGTTTTGCATTCCATTTCCCTTTCGGCTAAAACGTTTAGCCAACCAATCTCCCAATTCTCCTCCCGTAAGATAAACGTTTATTGTCTCGTAAAAGACATAGGCGAATAGAGCCACTATAATCCCGATGAATATTACATTCGTTATTTGAATCATATACGCACCTTTCAATTGGTTTAGGATTGATCCTAACGCCAGCGTACAACCGCCAATGCCAATAAACATCACGGCAAGGTTAATCAGGACAAATGCGATTCCATGAATTTTACGGTTTCTGCGATCAACAGGAAAAGCATTTCTGGGAGTAATAAACCAAATCGATCCCAGAATAATACCAGCGTAAAAACATGCCGCCATAATGTTTCCAATAATAGTCATAGGTCGTTATCCCTTTCGCCTAAAAATAACCAAGAGGAAGGTAAGACCATTCATCAGGGGCTTGAATGATATGATCAAATATGCCTTTATAAAAGACACCATCATAGTAACCAATACAACACAAAACTTCATGTTCACAATATTTAAATATGCAGGGACGTTTATAATCCGGATTACCATCACCAATCTTGGTAAATCGACATGGTATTGGTAAAAAGGTATCTTCTCCCATGTTTAGTCCTTTCGCATAACCCCGATTACAGCTAACGCTTTACAAAGTATTTGACCAGCCAATGAAGCATCTGGACACCCAACGCAAAACCTATAACGACCTTGGCAATGTCCCAGATGCTTATGATTGGCGTGTAGATGATTTGCTTGATTTCGTTTTTCATCTGCCTAATTCCTTTCGCATCACAAGATCGTAAAACCCGGCCTTGATCAGTACACCAATGATCGAGATAACCAGCACCAGGCCGATCAATTGATTGATCGAATAGTCAATACTGAGATACCAGCGGTATTGTTCCGGCCAGAATGCTTTCAGGTACAAAACACAGAGCGCAATACCCGAAAACATGAAGATCATCGACCACAGAACATCGTAGGCGGTTTGTGTAATATTCATAACTGCCAATCGTCTGCATCTTCAAGATCGTCAATTGTGATGCAGAGTACCCCATTGGTCAGGTTAACTAAAACAGTAGCATCTGAATTAATTGTCCTGACTTTGCCAGTCTCACCGCGAAGATGAAACATACTCTCATCGCTATGATCATCAAATGCGGTGTGCTTGATCTTTACGGTTTGCCCCACATAAACATTATCCATGGCCCCTCCCCTTTCGCATAAGCTCAGTTACAAATAGTCTGCCAGTTTAGTTTTTCCAGTCCCCAGATCGATCAGCTTATCGATCATCTCTTCGACCAGCTCACGATCTTCCGGCAATCCGTAAAGGTGTGCATAGTAACCGGCTACATGTGGCTTGAACCATTCCGAGTGTTCAAACATCCAAACTCTAGGCAGAACAACTTTGGCTTGAATATACAGATGGCATCGCTGGCAGAGCGCCGCCAAATTCCACCAGCGGCAATTAGCCGGATTCATGTCCAGGTGATGGACCGTCAATGTATAACCGGTTTCGGGCTCATGGACATGGCCGCATCTTTCACATTTCCAGCCAGCAGCGTTCTTTACATCTTGAGCGATCAGGTACCAATCTGGAGGATACTCACCGATTGAATGTCTCATAGACCCCTCGCATAAGTTTAGTTACTTGACTTCATCAAAACTTGGCACAATATCATATCCGAGCTGCTTGGCATTCCGCGCATGTTCATCACAGGCAGGCCCAAAACTTGTCATAGATACCACCCACCGTGTAGCAGGCTGTTCACAGAAGCGACATTCACGATTTTGGGGCGGCTTCTGTAATATCCTAGTGGCCCGAATAAGGTTTGAGTATCCTTTGCTCATGGTTGCCTCGTATAAGACCGTTTATTGAATTTCTGAATCAGATAAAACTATTTCCGAAAATAGACGACTCTCATAGTCTCTCATAGCGCGTGTTATTCGTCTGCGTGTCCAATCCAGATTGGCTTTATCCCTTCTCCAATAAAGCCAATCGCCACGATCTAAATCATCGATTGCGTCATTCAATTGGCTAATCAGGTCAAGAGCTTTTTGATAATTTTCGATCATGGCAGTTATGATTCCTTATGCGTCACTATCGCTTGCTCAGCCCGCGCGGGTCCAGGGATGGATCAGCCAGAAGTTTTTCGATGGTTTTAATGCCCCGCTGCCACTGAGAAGCGTTTCCATGTGATCGAATATATTTCAACGCGTCTTTGGCGGCAGCCATGTAGTTTTTAAAGCCGGTCCGTTCTTCGTCAAATTCCCAATCACCATCACCAAATATACCTTCAATGTCCGGCTCAATCTCACCTGTAATAAACCATCCCCAACCCTCATTTTCTCCAGATAAGAGGACCAGGCACTCTCTGAATGGCAATTGCTCACCATCGAAGTTGTCAGTAATCCCATCATCAGTGAGAGTAATAGCTATATCTTCCTCAAGGTTGACCGCAAAAATATCTTCACTCATGCTTTACTTCCTTTCTGACACATAACGGTTAAATAAGCCCCAGTGCTTCGCCCCTCTCGCGTTCACAATCGGGGCATGCATAGAATTCATAACCAGGTGGATCGCGATATATTAACTCAAACTCGCATTGATGTTCATCACACCACGGTATTTCAAACTTTTCTTCATCGTCCATATTGTTCTCCCAACTTTTCGCATAACGGTTATTACTGCTCAAACGCAAAGCGCCTCAGACCAATTAGCTGCCGTTACCACACGTACAGCGGGGGTTGATCTGAGGCGCTTCGCGCACAAACTATAAGATTGTGGAATGTTCTGAACGGCAGGCTTATTAAACAAAGCGCCCCGCTCTGTACGTGTGGTAAATCTATTATCGCACAAGTTGTATGGAAAGTCAATCATTATTTTGCTCACAATGATCAGGGTCTAAATAGGCTGACCATACCCAGCCCCGGCGATCAGCTAACAGCGCCCAGCCGTGATTACAAAACTCGATTTCCACCTGCTCACCATTCATAAGCCAATCTATAGGCTCACAAAACATGCTGGCACACTCACGCACGTTTAGAGCATCAGCCCAAACGGTTGCCAGCATTACTGGCAATGGTGTAACAGTAACAGTTGGTATTACTGGCAATTGTGTTGGAGTAGGGGAGTTAATTACTGGCAACGTTCTTGGTATTACTGGCAATGGCGTTTGAGTTGGGGTAACGGTTGCTGGTATTTTGGGCAGCAATGCAGACCAATCAATAGTTTGAGCGGCAATACTACCAGTAGCTAGCAGTATGATCAGGCCAATCAACAGGATTCGCTTCATGCCAGCTCCACCATTCGTTCAAAGGCTGTAACGATCATGCCAGCAATCAGATATAGCAGGGCTGTTTGTTTGCCATCAAGCGCAAACAGCAGCCCGGCAAACAGCAGGCCGATTGCCAGTATGATCAGAATAACCCGGAAAGGCTTCCAGATATTACCCATGATTGATCATCCTTAGGTTGCCTTGCTCAAACTCTACCCCAACCAGTTCAACCATCACAGACCGTACATAGTCCCTATTGTAAAATTGTGATGCCCTGACTTCGATCCCGAGCTGCTTACAATTCCATAACGCTTGCTGAAGTATTTCCAGGCTTTGTTCTGCTGTAAGTTTCGATGTTCTTCCAGTATTTTTGCTGTCTGATTGGATCAAGCTTGCTGAATTTACCTCCATACGCTGATATTCTCCTTTCCCTGCTGCCTCTTCGCCATTGCCAGTACCGACCACGGTTTGTAATCTCTATTCTCCAGGATGTAGGTTGTATCTCCACCAGGTCTGTAACTATTGACCTGGTGGTAGTGTAGGGTTTTCCAACTTTGGTTTATCGTGTTTGCTGGTTGTCATGCTCTTTGAAACAATATCGAATGCCATCTGACGAGCTGCGTCCTCAACAATGGCATTTATATTCGCATCCTTGGCAGCAACAACGATCCTTTGGCTTAATGTCTCAAAGGTGCTGGCCTTGAGCTGCTCAATGATTTCTCTTTGCCTGGAAGATGGATCGAGCATAAATAGCATAGTCCAACCAAACCCGCTGATGATTGGGGTTGCTGGTACGCCATAAAATAACCAGGCTGATGACCAGGCAGGTAAGGCACTCCCGGCAGTTGTGCCAAAATCGAGAATGACATTCAGGAAAATGATTGCCAGGTCGATCCCGTAAAACGCGAAGGCTGTATACCGCTGAATGGGGGAGTGGCACCAAAAATGCAAGGCCAGGGGTAGCGCTGCTGCTGAGATTTCGAGCGCCACAACTCCCACGGTTGACCAGATCAGCAGATCCGCAGGTACACCCGCGGTCATCAGGTTATAGTTATGCACACCGGAATAGACCAGCATACCGCCATATACGACGATACCGGCCACTATTGCAAGTGTCTTAAAAGCCTTGGCTCTACCTTCCAACATAAAATCCCCAATACTTTCCATCTGCTTATTCCTCCTCAGGATTGTTGAAATTCAAATCGGTTTCAAGTTCTGCCATTTGCTCACGAATACCGGTTAGCTGATGATTGATTGTCTCCAGACCATTTGCCAAATCATCCAGAGTTGAGATGGCCTTATCATCTCGATTGATCATATGCCAGCTCCAAAAACAAAATGCCACGATGAAAAGGATCATGATTTGTGAAACGGCAAAAGAAGCCAACAAACTATTGAAATCGCAATACCCGGTTTGGTCACAGACCATAGCCATGAAGTTGCCTATCAAACCAACAATTCCATCCGGGTATGTAAATTGGACTATCGCCACGTATGAAAAGAAGATGGTAAGGGCAATGGTGATTACAGCACCCTGGAAGATCGTTATCCATTGTTGCATTACAACCCATGTAGGATCTGGGGCATAAATGTCACCATCAAGAGCATCGATACCATACTCGTATTTAGAATCTATCTGCCTTCGTTTTTTAGCCCGTAAAGTTTTATGTAATTTCCAGGCTATGTTTCCCCATGGCGCGGTATCGTTGGTATTTTCCCCAGATGCTTCTTGGGCCAATTGGTATAGATAAATCAATTCCTTACGGGATAAATACCAATTCAGAATACATTTGACCTTTTTGATTATTGGTCGATCTTTGGCGGTTCGGTCCTTTAACTTCTGTAAAATCTTGGTCCAATCTTCCGCTAAACCCTTATGTTTAATCGCCTGATCGTATAGATAATCAAATTCAGCCGTTGACAGAACCAACCATTGATTCCCCTTTGCCATAAATACAATACCGATTACAAAGAACAGAATAAACATAAACGATCCAACAGCAGCCAACATATTATCCTCCTGAACCAAACTGATCCATTAGCCAATGCATAGCATCAGCCATTAATAACCCGGCCATAGACCAGGTAAACCACCAGGGTAGTAGAACGTCTAAACCGATGAGCCTGACTACACCATAAACAATCAAACCAATATAAGCCGCTCGGAGAGATGTACCGATGATGGGTGTATGGGATAACCAATGACGATGGTAGGGGATAAGCCTGGAGTAAGGCCACCATAACAGCGACCACAGCGCACCGGCCAAACACCCACCAGCCCGGCGAATTACCTCATGGCTCCTGACCTGATGCCTTACATCCAGATCAGGGGTGATGACCACTCCAACCAGGCAACCAGCAGCTACAGCGCCAGCCTCAGTCCATGACCGGCCCGTATAAACCAGCACCATCGGTATAGCAACAGCCATGATCACGCTGGCTGCGTTGTGGGTTGATCCTGAAGGCATAGGGTACCTCCAACGGCACAAGCGATAAATAACGGGCCAGGGTAGTACAGGGGGTAATCAAACAGGCAGAAACCCAACACCCCGGCAAGTACGGCAATCTGCCAGCCATGCAGACAATTTTTGTTCTGCCAGATCCACCAGCAACCGGCGACCAGGGCAATAAATCCGATTATGCCGGTTTCGGCCAATAGCTGGACAATAGCGTTATGGGCATGAGGTTGGTACCGGCCTGGATCGTTTGGTTGATCAATAACCTGCCGGGCTGATATTCCCCCCGGGCCAAGCCCATAAAGGGGATTGGCAGCCGCTAACGCATCGTACCAATAACCAGGCCTGTACATAGCGGTTGCAGGCCTGGCAATAAACAAGATTGCAGCAAGAGAGATAACCACCACAGATACCAGGATCAATTGCCGCTTGGTCATCATGCGCCAGTAATGCACTAGTAGCACCACGCCCAACCCGATCAGGCCAGAGCGCCCGGCCAGCATCATCCCGGCGAGGATGGGCGGTATGTAATATAACCATTTGAGTTTCTTTGCCAGAAAAATTCCTAGTATGATCATGGGGTAAAAGGCCAATAGATTACGGTTGTCTACATAGCCGACGATCCACGGTATAGGGTAGGCAACCAACCAAATCCACCCAGCCCAATAAAGAGATTCTTTGAGCTGATCAGCTCCAACCTGGCTGGCAATGATGACCGCGCACAGACCAAACAGGTCTACAGCCAGCGCACCGATGGTATACGGTGCAATCTCTGGATTGACCATGGCCGATATGCCAGCAGCACCCAGCAGGAAAACATACGGCAAGAGTAAAACCGGCTTGACCCGCTTATACAGATGGCAGGCCAGGATGGAGAGCATAACCAGAGTTATCAGAAACGTTATATACATCACTGGCTGGAAAAATAGAGCGCCACCCATAACCATCCAGAAGGCCAGGAATAAAGACAATAGAAATGTTTTCATAATCCTTCCTCATCATCTTCAGTCTGATCAATATCATCCAACAATTCATCCATCCTCTTCTTGCGTTTATATTTGCTTTTCTTCACGTCTGTATCGTGAGGTTGGTATGGTTGTATATCTGCGTCTGATTGCGTTTTGTGTTTTGTATTTTGGTTTTCCTCATCTGCGGGAGCATTAGTATTGTCAATTGCTTTCAACATTCGCGGCTTTTGCCCAGCTCCTGGATTAACTTGGTACCACGCATCCAGTAAACGATACTGTTGGTTTTCCCAAGATGACAACCATTTGTTTAGTTCTACTTGAGTTAAACCACGGCCCTTGAATATTTCAAATAATCTTCGAAACGAAAGGATTCCGTTATTGTTTTGTAAGGCCCATTCCATAACTTCCAACTCTGTCACATCATGGGAGCGACCAATATTCAAATCGGCAGTACCGTATTTTATTTTGGCGATAAGTTCATCGCGAAACATCTTAGGGAAATATGGAGCCTGGATCGTGATATGTTCTGATCCCGACTGGTAAACAAATCTACCCACCGGCGATAATCCTTTTGCATCTCCATTACCCAGGATGACCAGGCTGGATGGATAGGTTGAGCATGCGAAGGCCAGTTTAGCGTTTAGTACCGCTTTGATGCTGGGAGATAAAACCGCTTTATCTGGGTATTGAGTACAGATGATCAGGGATATACCTACTGCACGACCTCTGTTGCCTAGATCAGCCCATAACCGTTCAGAAGCTCTTCCGGCTTTTGGATCAAGTAATTTGACGCTGGCCAGCTCATCACAAATAACCAGCAGATACGGTATTTTGTTTTTGGCTGAACGCCTGGCGTTATAGTCAACCAGATCAGAATACCCGGCAGAGGAGATTATTCTCATCCGTCTTTCGGCTTCTTGCACAATCCAAAATAACGCGGTTGGTACATCTTCAGGCCGTGTTATGATCCCGGTTTTCGTTACGTTGTCATCAATCAGTAAATGGGGTATACCCGCGTAGTGGCTTAGTTCCAAACCACCCTTAAGATCGATCATCACCATGCGTAGCTCACTTGGTTTGTTCCGGGCCAGGAGAGTTACCAACATCACATTGAG
>Ga0209819_10000479_pt1 | contig 11552 bp, 14 predicted proteins | sample PPLLak2March2015_FD_187248 | JGI IMG/M metagenome (GOLD analysis project Ga0209819, IMG submission 187248) | Freshwater sediment microbial communities from Prairie Pothole Lake near Jamestown, North Dakota, USA - PPLs Lake P7 Core (1) Depth... | ecosystem: Environmental > Aquatic > Freshwater >... | reverse complement strand
CTTGCAATTGAAAACTCACTGCTCATTCGGTGGCTGCGACTTCGCCTCCTGACCTAGCTGCTGAGAGCGCTCGTATGCAGCCCAAATTGCACGTGAAATCGCCGTCCGGAAACCAGCTTTTTCCAGGTAATATAACGCGGCAGCAGATGTCCCACCGGGTGAGGTAACCTGGTTCCTTAGATGTGCCAGGTGGAGATCTCCGCTGCGTTTCAAGTAGTAGTCCACCGACCCGCGCACAGTGCTGACCACGAGCTGTTCTGCCAACCTACGCGGGAATCCCAGGTGGACACCGGCATCAACCATTGCTTCCATAAAAAGGAAGATGTAAGCCGGTCCGGTTCCGGAGAGAGCGGTTGCCATATCCAGGTAGGTTTCTTCCTCGACAAAGACTTCATCACCCAGTGCAGACAGGATAAGCTGAGCCATCTTCCGCTGCTCTTCTGTCACCGATGTAGAAGCTGTCCAGACTGTAATTCCCTCTCCGATCTGTGCGGGTGTATTTGGCATGGAGCGAACGATGGACTCGTGCTCTAAACTTGTGCAGATCTTGGAAATAGATGCGCCAGCAACGATGGAAAGCACCAGGGCATCAGGTTTCAGGCTTCCACTCATGCCTGATAACACTTTGGTGAGGCGCTGTGGTTTTACTGAGAGCACAACAATATCAGCCTGGCTGGCTGCAGCAGCATTATTTACATGAGTGACAATCGCATAACGTTCTTCAAGTTCGCTCAGCCGTTCCTGCCTTGGTCCAGCCGCCACCAGTTGATCTGGGATTGCGAACTTCTGCCGGATAAGCCCGGCGATCATGGCTTCAGCCATAACACCAGGGCCGATAAAAACGATTATTTTGTTAGCAAGCATTTGCGCACTTAGTTGATTCCTTCCCCCACGATTTTGAATGTAAGAAAAATGTTATCCTTAAGAAGAAAAGTATTTTAACGCAAGTCTCAGCCTCTCTTCAATATCCTGTGGTGTATCTCTGGGTATTGCCTGAAGAGCTGCCTGTGCTTCCACGACAGAATACCCGAGGGTTGTCAGGGCTGCCAAAACCTCCGTATCGACATCACTGACCGGCATGGAGAGACCTAGTCCCTCAGCTGCGGGTATTTTATCCTGCAGGTAAAGCATAATTTTCTGGGCTGTTCTCTTGCCTACACCCGGAACCCGGTTGAAGACATCGCTCTGTTCGTTGAATATAGCTCTGCGGATCGCATCGGGCGAGAGCGTCGAGAGTACCGAAAGAGCCAGTTTCGGTCCAACCCCGTCCACACCCAGGAGCATAATAAATATATCCTTCTCTTCTGATGTCTCAAACCCATACAAAGCCAGCAGGTCTTCTCGTACAATAAGCTGGGTAAACAAGAAAACCATCTCACCATGTCGGAGCGAATCTCGCAGCTGTGATGGGACGAATACCTGGAATCCTACGCCGCCCATCTCAACGATGATGCTGTTTGCTGTTATCTGGTTTACTTTCCCGTTTACGCTGGCGATCATATTTCTTCTCTCTTTCCAAAATAAGAAAGCTGTCTCTGGGTAATGTCCGATATCAGATGATCCGGAAGAAGGATATCATGAATATTGGCAGCCTTTTGCATCATTTCTACTCCCCAGCTCCAGCTTTCCAGGTAAGCTTGTCGAAGCTGGTCAGGCTGGAGGCCTGCGGTACATCTTTGGTAACGTTCGTACGAATGCTTGTCAATATCTTTTTCCAGGCACCGTGAAGGAGTAGGCCAGTGATCGGTCTTCCCTTCCGACAAACGCAAGAATTTCAACAAATACCTGTGGGTACTATTGAGCAGCTCGAGCGAACGGGCATACTCACCACGTGCAAGTGTGTTGCTGCCGAACAGCATCCAGTTGATGAAGTTTGGGATCAAGCTTTGGACCATCTCTGGTAAATTTCTTTCCGGTGCGGAGCCAGTTAGCGGTTGAAGGAGTTTGCTAAGCTCGCCGTGCCGATCGACAAGGATTGCTTTTTCCAGGGAAGGGAACCACGCGTTTCCTTTCCAGGTCCTGACAATTTCCATATGGGAAACCGGTATAAAGTGGAATTCCCCGCGAACCAGATTTTGGAAGATGGTTGTGTAGTGCCCGATATCGTCAGCGAAGAAGAGTGCTGCAGGGTTAATCTTTTCTACCCATTCTTTTTTATCGAAGGAATCGATAGACTCATCATCAATGAATAGAACGAACTCGATATCCGAATACTCATCACCTTCTCCCTGGACAAAGGATCCGTATTGAATAGCAGCTATAATTCGGCTGTCTGCCCGGCAGTTCTCCCTTGCTTTTTCGATCATGAGTATTTGTTCGAGCATTAGATCCTCAGCCTTCTTTTTCAACAATAAACACAAGCTCATTTGGAAATATCAACTTCTTGATTCCCCAGTTTTTCTCACTGGTAAGATCCAGAAAGTGTGCTTCATAATTTTCCAGCATCCCCTTACTGCGTCCACTGAGGCTGCGAGCTGGAAACGAGATAATCAATGTAGTTGCATTAATTCTTTCGAGCAGCTTCTTTCCCGCAAACTTATCCACCTGTTCCAGGCAGGGTATTGTTTTCAGAACCAGGGCAAGGTCCACATGCCCCGGTTGCTCGAATTCTATCACGTCTGTAGTTTCAGCGCTTCCATTTATTCCTGCTGCCCGAAAAAAGCCATTTAGGAAACCTGTCATATCCTGGTAAATATCCACCGCCAGGTACCGGGTCTCTGTGGGAAGATCCATCCACGGAAAGGCAAGCGGGTTTAATCCGCAGGCTATATCGATTACCGAGGCAGGCCTGTTCACAGCAGCAAAAATCTCCCGGTAAAACACATCGATGAAATCAAGGCGTTCTCTTGTGGATGCGTGGTGAGCCATGATCATTGCGCAGGTTGTACGCAGATCTGCTTCGTCACCAGATGCTGCTGCCTCGTCGATTTGTTTCAGCCATTGCCCGTAGTTCATCTGTCCCGGCTGGTATGCCCCGCCAACCTGGTGGAGCTTATTTTTTACAGCTTTGATCGTTTCCTTGGAGGATTTCCCTTTATCCGATTCCCCCTCAGCCACCCGGCGCACAAAGTCCGGACTCACATATTTATAATGAGCACCGGAAATCACTGCATCGACGATTCGGTCTAATTCGCTGCTTGCCATTTACTGTCTTCTGTCACCCCTCACCACGCCCATCACCTGCGTCATGAACCTCAAATTGTGAATTGTTGCCAGGCGCAGCGCCAGGCTGTCATTCGACCTGAACAGATGCCGTAAATAACCGAGGGAGTAGCGGGTGCACAGCAAGCAGTCACAAAACGGTGAGACCGGGAGATCTTTTTTGATATGCTTATCATCTATAGCATATATAAATGAAAACCAATCCCCAGTCAGGCGCGTTGATGGATCGGCAGGATCAATTTGCAGCGAATACAACCTCGCGTGACGTGCATCCCGAGTAGGCATTGCCCCATCAAAAATGTTGTAACCTATACGGGCACACTCGACCACGTTTGCTGGGTGAGCAACGCCGAGTGTATGCAGCGGAAGCGAAGTGGGTACCAGTGAACGGACGTGGGCAAGCATGTCAGAGAGTAATTTTCCTTGGTTATCTAAGGGCCAACCACCATATCCAAAGCCGTCAAAACCGATCTCGAGCAGTTCTTCTGCGCAGTTCCGGCGCAAATCATGGTAACCTCCGCCCTGGATGACGCCGAATATTAATGGTCTCCGGTCTCCATCGAGCCCTTTTTCTGCTGTTATTCGCAGGTATTCTGATTTTGCTCGTTTTGCCCAGGCGATCGTCCGGCTTACAGATTCAGCCTGGACTTTGTACGGGTCGTCCACATGCGTGCAGTCATCCAGGCAGATGACGACATCCGATTCGTAGCTGAGCTGAAGTTGAATGCTTTTTTCGGGTGTCAGGTTGATCTTCTTATCCCCCTCGCCCGTCCTGAAAGTAGCCCCCTTGCTGCTCAGGCTGCCTAGTTTTGGATTCTGCCGGATGAGAGAATAGATCTGGAAACCGCCCGAATCTGTGATGATGGGTCTCTTCCATCCGCTCATCTGATGCAGACCGCCCAGAGCCGTTACCGTAGACGATCCTGGTGTTTGCATCAGGTGATACGTATTCATAACCAGTGCCTGTATCTGGCAGGTTTCCAGGTCTTGGCTGTCCAATGACCGGACGTAACCTTTTGTGGCGTCGGGCAAAAACTCTGGCAGCTCCAGCCTTCCGTGTGGAAGGTCGATATAGGTGGGATACACTTGGAGCTTGCTCATCTCAGCTTTTTCCAGCGATCACAACCGAGTATTCGCCCTTTGGTTCCACGCCTTCGTTCGTCCGGATGATCTCAGATAACAGGCCGCGTTGAATAAGCTCAAACATTTTGGTCAGGTCGTTTGTCAGAGCAGCTTGCCGGTCGCCGAAAATTTCCAGCGCATCCTGGAGGAAGGCCTTAATGCGGTATGGACTTTCGTAATATATAAGCGTATAGGGGAGATCTTTATCGCTGAGCAGGTATTTTTTTCGCCCCCCTGCCTTATGAGGTGGAAAGCCGCGAAAAAGGAAACTGTGGACCGGTAACCCCGAAAGGATCACGGCTGAGACAAAAGCCGCCGGACCAGGTATGGATGTGATCTGGATCTCGGCTTCGATTGCGCTCCGCACAAGGGTGAATCCTGGGTCTGATATGCCAGGTGTGCCAGCATTTGTTACGAGAGCGACAGACTTTCCCTCTTGAAGGATTTCGATAATCCTCTTTCCGGCTCGAGCTTCGTTGTGCTCGTGGAAAGAGATTTGCATTTTTTGAATACCGAAATGTTTTAGCAGGATACCGGTCTTGCGTGTATCTTCGCTGGCAATTGCATCCACATCCTTGAGGGTCTCGAGTGCCCTCAGGGTGATATCTCCTAGATTGCCAATAGGTGTTGCAACCAGGTACAGCACGCTCGCTTAACGACCGGGAGGGAGCACGTAATATAGACCCATTCGGCCCATCTTTTGGCAGATATGACCTTTTGCTCTCAGGCGTTCCAGCATTTTTTTAACGAGGGAATTGGAGGCTGTGGTTTTACCGAATAACACGATCCGTATTTCTTCAACAGTGAGTCCTTTTTCACCAGACTCTCGCAGCGCGGAAATTACAATCTTGTCATTCTCTTCTTGTGTTCTGTTGGGCATAGTTCCTTTCTAACCTTCGGCGCAGGTAAAAAGAAAATGGAGATTATTTCTCCTTATTTTATTGGTGCAAATGATACCATAAAACTTATCAAGTATTAATAAATCTAATCAGAGTGTTTGAAGAGATTGGTACTTCGCCGAATGGATATGGCAGATAGCTACCGCCAGCGCATCAGCAGCATCGTCTGGTTGGGGAACCTCGGATAATTCTAAAAGCGCCTTCACCATGAGCCCAACCTGGCTTTTATCCGCTCCCCCGTATCCTGCTACTGCTTGTTTTACTTCTAAGGGTGTATATTCTGCAGTTTGCAGTCCATGTTCTGCCAGGGCCAGCAGTGCAACGCCGCGAGCTTGCCCAACGCTCAATGCTGTGCGAACATTCCGCTGAAAAAATAACTTCTCCACCGCGCCGCTGTCTGGACGGTGGAGAAGTATTAATTGTGTTAGCTGTTTGTGCAGCTCGAGCAAGCGCTCTGGCATTGGCGAATCGGCAGCGGTCGTGATAACTCCGAAAGCAATCATTGCCAGGCTGCCGTCTTCACGTTCGCGGATAAAACCGTACCCAGTTGTAGCTGTGCCAGGATCGATCCCAAGGACGATCATCTGGCTAGCCTTGCTCCAACGCAGCGATTGCTTCCTCGGATATTTCCAGGTTCGAATAAACATCCTGAATATCATCCAGGTCTTCCAACATCTCGATGACCTTCAGTACCTGGATAGTGTCAGCCTGATCCAACTGGACCTCATTGTTCGGAATCATCTTCAAGCCTGCTTCATCCGGAGTGATTTTCGCATCATGCAGCTTGTCGCTGATCTCTTTGAAAGAATCGACAGGTCCAACGATCTCAACGTCTCCGTCTTCGAACGTGACATCATCAGCACCCGCCTCAACTGCAAGCTCGAACAGGCTGTCCTGGTCGTGTTTTCCTTGTTCGAAAGTAAAGTAAGCTTTTCGAGTGAACTGCCAGGAAACCGAGCCTGCTTCTGCCATGCTGCCGCCGTACCGGTTCAGGATATGCCGCAGTTCAGCCACAGTTCTGTTGCGGTTTTCTGTCAGGCAGCTGATCATCAGGGCGATGCCGTGGGGAGCGTAACCTTCATAGTAAATCTCCTCCACCGCACCAGCATCTTTATCCTCACCGGTTCCGCGTTTAATTGCACGTTCAATGTTGTCCTTGGGCATGTTTTGGGCTCTTGCCCGTTCGATTGCTAGCTGCAAGCGCACGTTGGAAGAAAGGTCTCCACCGCCGATCCTGGCAGCCAACGATATCTCTCGAGCAAGTTTGGTAAATGCTTGCCCTCGTTTTGCATCGGCGGCACCTTTTTTGCGCCGGATAGTCGCCCAATGAGAATGTCCAGACATAATATTATCTCCTAGGTAAATTACCAGTGGACTGCGTATTTACTGGGTTGGAATTATACCATGATGACATTTTCTTAGAATTGGCGCTACAAATACCAATTAATCCTCACAAACTTTACCGCTTCTATCTAATAAAATGGAGATGAAGAAACATATCCAGATTCGAAGCACTACATACTCTAGCAGGTATACATTTTTTTCGAAACCCGGTATTCATGGAATTACAAGAATTTTAATTTTACCGGTGGAGGGATGAGATGGGTGGGAATCTTAATGGTAACTATCGACCTTTCAAGTCAATAGCTCAACGAATCTTTTTCTCAGTTCTCATAATCATACTCTTCAGCGCAGGTACAGTCAAAGGTTATGCCAGTGATACCTTCGCTCAGGTGAAAATATCTCTATATCTTCAGCAAAAGTTGTCATCAATGCAGCCGGATGAGATGGTGACAGTTCTTGTCCGTCTGCGGGGGAAGGCGGACGTCGTCGGAATCCAGGCAGCGAACCGGGAACAGCGGCTTTCCAGTGTTGTCGCTTCTCTTAAGGGTAAGGCAGATATCGACCAAAAGAGAGTCCGCCAGCTGTTGAAAGTTTGGCAAGCGAAGGGTCTTGTTTCTGATGTGAAATATCTTTGGATCATCAATGGTATCCAGCTTACTGCTTCACCTGAGGTCATCGAAGATTTGGCTGCTCAACCTGAGGTGCAGGTCATTCAGCCTGATGAAGTGATTTCAGCTCCCCCAACCATTGAACCTGCCAGTACGCCCGAAAAGAACCTGTTACAAGTAAATGCACCCGCTTTATGGGACTTGGGTTACCGGGGTCAGGGCATTGTGGTTGCGAATATGGACACCGGCGTTTTTCTCGAGCATCCAGATTTGCAGGCTTCGTGGCGTGGTGGGACAAATAGCTGGTTCGATCCCTATGGAGAACATCCTGATTCGCCAGTGGATAAGAATGGACATGGAACCTCAACGATGGGGGTTATGGTCGGGAAAGACGGAGGAGGAACTGCAGTCGGTGTGGCACCGGACGCCAAATGGATTGCTGTACGCATTTTCAACGATCAACAGCAGGCAACCGTTGTGGGGATTCACCAGGCGTTTCAATGGCTGCTTGACCCGGATGGAGACCCGTCCACCGCTGATGCACCTCACGTTGTCAATAGTTCCTGGCTGCTGACTGCAACAGGTTGTAACCTTGAATTTCAAGAAGACCTCCAGGCCATACGTGCGGCCGGAATCCTGCCCATTTTTTCTGCCGGGAATCATGGTCCATACCCCGATTCTGGACGCAGCCCAGCTAACTACCCCGAAGCTTTTTCGGTAGGTGCCGTAGCATCGACTGATCTGGTTGCGGTTTTCAGCAGCCGCGGACCAACGAACTGCGATTCGGAATCTCGCATATATCCAAATCTTGTCGCCCCTGGAGTCTCTGTTTCTACAACCAATATGAGCGGCGGATATTCATTGAGTTCTGGAACATCCTTTGCGGCTCCTCATGTTGCTGGTGGCTTGGCTCTTCTCCTGAGCGCGTTCCCCGATCTAACAGTTTCTCAGCAAGAGGCGAGCCTGTTGGCGTCAGTGGTTGATTTGGGGATTGCCGGTGAAGATAATGATTATGGTGATGGAAGGTTGGATATCCTGGAAGCATACCAATGGTTGGAGGTAAATGTCCCCGATTCACCTGTAAATCCGCAGCCTCCATCTGATCCCGTGGGAAGCTTTTTTGTGTTTATACCGGTTCTCACGAAATAACACTTATTTCATTACAAGCACAGCTTCCCCATTTATCCTTGAATGCTTCAAGTCGATCAGGGATTTGTTTGCATCGGCAAATGGGTATGTGGTTACATCTGTTCGCACAGGGATTTCCTCTGCCAGCTTCAGGAATTCTTCTCCATCTCGATAAGTCGCGTTCGCGACAGAACGAAGCGTTCGCTCTCCATAGATAAATACGTACGGAAAGGCAGGAATATCGCTCATATAGATTGCGTTGATCGCTAGAGTGCCGCCTGGACGCAGCTTCTTGAGAATCTCAGGAACCAGGGTGCCGCTGGGTGCAAAGATAATGGCGCGGTCTAACGGTTGTTCAGGTTCATCTTCTGCCGTTCCTGTCCAGTCTGCGCCAAGCTCGCGGGCATGCCGCCGGTGTTCCTCAGACCTGGTAAAAACAGACACTTTACAATCCCAATATTTTGCGATCTGGATCGCAAGATGAGCGCTGGCGCCAAAACCAACCAATCCCACATGTTCCTTCGGCTGAATATCGCCTTTTTTAAGCGAGCGGTAACCGATGATTCCGGCGCATAGCAGCGGAGCAGCTTTAATAGCTTCGAAAGCGTCAGGCAGGGGCAGGGCAAAACTGGCTGATGCGAGCATCAACTCCGCAAATCCGCCATTTACATGAAAACCTGTAAATTTCGGTTGGACACATAAATTTTCCTCACCACGCCAGCAGAACTCACACCTGCCGCAGCTTTCGTATAGCCATGGAATGCCAACACGTTCTCCCCCTCGAAACCTGGTAACACCTTCTCCGGCAGCCTCTACTTTCCCTACCACCTGGTGTCCTGGGATGATGGGAAGTTTTGGTGGATGAATCTCTCCTTCTATAGTATGCAAATCTGTATGGCAGACGCCACAAGCTTTCACCCTGATTAGAATCTCGCCAGGCCCAGGGTGTGGAACAGGTACTTCCTCGAAGACCAAGGGCTCTTCCTCAGCTTTTTTTGGAGCATATAACCTGTGTGCTAGCATCTTTCCTCTGTCTCTATCCTTCCCCGCTTATGAACGCCTCGGTCATCTCCCTGGCTACATCATCCTTGAATTGTTTTGGAGGAGTCTTCATAAAGTAGGCTGACGGCCCGATAATTGGTCCATTAATACCACGATCCATCGCAAGCTTGGCGCACCGGACTGCGTCGATGATTACACCGGCAGAGTTCGGTGAATCCCACACCTCGAGCTTTGCCTCCAGGTTCAGAGGCACATCACCAAAGGTTGTACCCTCCATCCGGACGTAGCACCATTTCCGATCTGTCAGCCAGGGTACATAATCGCTGGGACCAACATGAACATCGTTCTCAGGCAGAGGATATGGTAGCATGCTCGTTACCGCTCCGGTCTTCGATATCTTCTTGGATTCGAGCCGCTCTCGTTCCAGCATATTCAGGAAGTCGGTATTCCCTCCAAAGTTTAATTGGTACGTGTGGTCAAGCCGGACACCGCGATCGACAAACAGGCTGGTGAGCACCCGGTGCAGGATCGTCGCTCCAACCTGGCTCTTGACATCATCCCCGATGATTGGTAAATTACGCTCCTTGAACCTGCGTGCCCAGTACTCAGAGCTGGCAATGAAAACCGGGATTGCGTTCACAAAAGCGCATCCTGCTTCGAGCACTTGCTCGACATACCACTTTGTAGCCATTTCCGATCCCACAGGTAAAAAGTTGACGACAACATCGGTTTTTGTCTCTTTTAGTATCCCGACGATGTCTGCTGTTGCTCCGGACGTTTTCTTTAAGATTTGTGAGAGATATTTTCCCAGTCCGTCATGGGTCATTCCTCTAGAGACTGGGATATTCTTGAAGGGGACATCGCTGAACTTTATCGTATTGTTGGGATAAGCGAAAATTGCCTCACTGAGATCTTTTCCAACTTTTGTCTCGACGACATCAAATGCTGCCGTAAACTCAATATCTCTGATATGGTAGCCGCCCAGGTTTGCGTGCATCAGTCCTGGTATTTGCTCATCAGTTTTAGCGTTTTGGTAAAAAGTTACTCCCTGCACGAGTGCAGATGCACAATTCCCGACACCGATAATTGCCACTCTCACCTTTTGTTCCTCACTCATTCCTGCTCCTTATAAAAGATTGCTTTTTTCTTATAATGTTATAATCGATTCAACTTACCCCGCTGTACGGTATTGCTTGTAAAGTATACACTGATCACAGTGGATTAGATGTGATGGATGCATGCTCATATAAAAAAGTTATTGGTACTCCTGCTCCGTTTTCTAGCTATATAGATTCTGATAACAACAACCAGGCTGCGGTCGATAGACTGACCAAGGGTCTGGATAAGTTGTAGTAAAGTGGCTTAAAGAAGTAAAAAAATTCTAGAAGGGAGATTGATATGACGAATTTACTCAAAGTCGAAGGAATTGGCGAAAGTTATGCCAGGAAGCTAAAGGATATTGGCATAACCACCGTTGAGGCGCTGTTAGAAAGAGGGGCAACTCCCAAGGGCAGAGACGAAATCGCAGAGAAAGCAGACATCTCTGGAAATCTCGTCCTAGAGTGGGTCAATCATTGTGACTTGTTCCGGGTGCGGGGAATCGGCGAAGAATATTCCGATCTCCTGGAAGAAGCCGGTGTCGATACAGTCGTCGAGCTTGCCCAGCGTAATCCGGAAAATCTCTTTGCTGCTCTCGTTAAGATCAACGAAGAGAAACAGATTGTCCGCAAACTGCCTACTCTATCTCTCGTAACGAATTGGGTAGAACAAGCAAAAAAGCTGGGTCGTAAAATCTCGTATTAGTCTATATAATGTAATTAAATATAATAACTGATGCAGGCGCAAAGGAGTCCCTCCTCTGCGCCTCTCGTTATTCTGTCTGAGTGGGAAATTTAGGAGGGACAGATGGACATTGATATTCTCGATATTCTGATTCTATTCTTTATCGTATCGTCGATTTTACCGGGCATCCAAAAACGAATGCGGGAAGCCTCTCGACTGCGCTTGATTCGAGAGATCGAGCAGAAGCGGAACAGCAGGGTAATTGTTCTCATTCACCGCCAGGAAACCATGAGCTTGTTCGGCATCCCAATCTCAAGATATATCGACATCAACGATTCCGAGGAAATTCTACGCGCCATTAAGCTTACAGAAGAGGATATTCCCATCGACTTGATCCTTCACACACCAGGAGGTCTTGTCCTTGCCGCCGAGCAGATTGCCAAAGCGCTCTGCCGTCGAAAAGCTCCAGTCACCGTCTTTGTTCCTCATTATGCCATGTCTGGCG
>Ga0209819_10000477_pt1 | contig 11568 bp, 7 predicted proteins | sample PPLLak2March2015_FD_187248 | JGI IMG/M metagenome (GOLD analysis project Ga0209819, IMG submission 187248) | Freshwater sediment microbial communities from Prairie Pothole Lake near Jamestown, North Dakota, USA - PPLs Lake P7 Core (1) Depth... | ecosystem: Environmental > Aquatic > Freshwater >... | reverse complement strand
GTGCTCGTCGTTCTCGGAGCTGTATTCCTGCTGACTGCAATATTCGCCTTCTGCCCTCTTTACGTACCTTTCAAGTTCAGCACCTACAAAGGCTCGTAAGGCCAACTTTCCAGGAGCGGGTGAGATAATCACCCGCTCTAAATGGTAACATTCAACCACAAATAGATCTGTAAGGAAATCCTAAGCCGTAAAAGGACGCGAAACTAAAAAAAATATACTACAATGATATAAAGGTTCGTCAGCACAGAATTTTATATCTTATTTAGGGATCGTGAGCGAAATTTCCAATCCGTACATCGCCGGGGCGCCTGTAGTCGAGTCCAGCATGTTTTTTGGGCGCGAAGATGTCTTCAAGTGGATAGAGCGCAGCCTGGCAGGAAAATTCGTCAACCACATTTTGGTGCTCCATGGCCAGCGTAGGGTTGGTAAGACTTCGGTACTCAAGCAAATCCCCAATTTTCTACCCAGGAACTACATTCAAGTTTTCTACGACCTTCAGGGCAGGACCAGCACCAGCCTTGATCGTTTCCTATGGTGGCTGGCAAGTGAGATTACCCGTACGCTCAAAAAAGAGCATGACATCAATATCCCACGTCCCGATCGTAAAGCCTTTGAAGATACCGAATATCTGATCAGCGAATTTCTACCTTCGCTGCGCCCACTGTTGGAAGATCAGGTATTGATTCTGACTTTCGATGAATTCGATACGCTCGACAGGCCAGAAATCCAGGAGAGCCTGGCACGGCCGCTGATTGCCTATTTGCGCCGATTAATGGAAGTGGAAGGCCTCACCTTCATTTTCTCGATCGGCTCGTCCGGTGACAAGCTGGAGAATATGCAGGCCTCCTATACGGATTTTTTCAAGAGCGCACTGTACCGCAAGATCAGCTTCCTGACGAGCGAAGACTGTTACCGCCTTATTACCAAGCCGGTCGAAGGTATCATCGAATATGAAAGGAAGGCCGTCGAGCGCATTGTTGAGATCACCTCCGGGCACCCATACTTTACACAGTTGATGTGCCATGAATTGTTTGCACTGTGCCAGAAGACTGGCGCGCGCACCATCTGTGCAGCAGATGTCGAATCTATTTTGGGGGATGTGATCGAGCGAGGCACAGTCAACTTGAAATTTGTTTGGGATGAGGCCTCTGATCTCGAGAAGTGGATCCTGGCTGGGCTGGCACAACTCGAACCTGGAGCATCCACTCATAAACTGGGCCAGTTACTTCTGAAACAGCGTGTTCGTTTCAGTGATGCTGATTTGAATGCTGCTGTACTCCATTTGCTTGACAAAGATGTCATTACCCAGGACAACCGCTTCGTCATTTACCTGATGCAGATGTGGCTCCAGACCAACCGGCCGCTGGACAGGGTGCGCGAGGAGCTTGCGGAGGTCAACCCAATCGCTAACCGCTATATCGAGATTGGGGATGAATACCGTGATCGCGGGCAGGGTTCCCAGGCTATCGAGAGCTATAAGCAAGCTCTGCAGGCTGACCCAGGCAATCTGAGAGCGCAGTTCAGTATTGGAAGTGTTCACCTTGATGCGAAAGCCTACTCAGAAGCAGCGGCTGCTTTTGAGCTGGCATTACAGATCGATGACGAAGATGTCGGAGCGCGCACAGGTTATTGCTGCGCAATCCTGGCTTTGGGAGATGCTGCTCGGGATGAGGGTCAGGAAGAGACAGCGGCAGGTTTTTATGACAAAATCTTGCTTGTCAACCCGGCTCACATCGATGCCCGCTTGCGTTTGGCTGAGATCTACCGAGAACATGCTGAAAAGTACCTGTCTGCAGGGCAGGATGATGCGGCACTGAGCGCATACAACCAGGCGATGGATTACGCGCCTGAAGATGAGACCCTGGCAAAGCGCTACGACGATGTGCTGGCTCAGAAGAAGGCAAAAGTTACTGCAGAATGGTTGGGAAAAGCCGAACGAGCCCTGTCTCGCCAGCGTTGGGATGAGGCGTCTGGCTTTGTCGAAGAAGCCCTCAAGCTCGATCCTGCAAACGCAGAATTACAGGCTAAATTGGTTAAAACCAAAGATGCCCCTCGTCAATTCAAGATAAATGGGTACAGGCAGGAAGCTGAAAAGGCCATCAAGCAGGGGAATTTTGAGAAGGCAGTCAGCGTGATTGAAACAGCACTTCTATTGTCTCCCGGTGACGAATCCCTGGCTGATTGGCTGGAGACTGCCCGCTCGGACCGGCTCAGCGCCCAATTGAACCTGTACGATGAGCAGGTAAATCGAGCTCTCTCCTCCGGAGATTGGGACACTGCCATCCAGTTGACTGGGCAGGCAAGCGAAATTGCTCCTGATGACCGCGCTTGGAAAGAGAAGATCGCCGAGATCGAGGCAGCCCGTCACCAGGCGCAGTTGAATGACCTACGCTGGGAAGCCGATACTGCCCGAGCGGCGGGGCGATGGGACGAGGCTGCTGCTGCACTGGAGCAGATTCGAAAGCTGAAACCTGAAAAGTTAGAAATTGAGGCAGAAATCGAGAGCATCCGCCAGGAAAAACGCCAGAGCCAGCTGCTCGAATTCAAAACCCAGGCTGAAAAAGCTGCAAAAGCTGAGAAGTGGAAGGATGCTGAGCAGGCATGGAAAGCTTACCTGGCGCTCAAACCTGAGGATTCAACAGAAGCCGAGGCAGATCTCCAAAAGGCAGCCCGATATTCGAAAATTTCAGCCAATTACACTGAGGCCCAGAATGCGATCCGCAAGAAACGCTATGGACGGGCGATCGAACTCCTGCAGGACATCATAGCTCAGGAACCAGCTTATAAGTCCACATCACGGCTGCTTGTCGAAGCGGTGGAAGCAAACAAAGCCACCCCTGTCTGGCACAAACCCGGGTTGTACGGCGTCGTTGGAGTTGTACTGATCTTGATGATCGGGATTTTCCTGGGGCCGCGGATTTGGAAGAGCATCTCAACTGCCTGGCAGCGGACGCCTACCATGACAGAAACTCACGATGATCCGACAGAAAACCCTTCAACGCCAACCACCGAAGTTGTGATTTTGCCCACCACTACGGAAACACTTCCATCTGAGACGATCAAGCCAACACAAGAAATCGTGTTTACCCCCACATCAACAATAACTGTGCTGCCAACATTGATCAACACCAGCACCCCTAAGCCTGAAAAGCTTCATTACACCAAGAAGATCATGCAGGGACCAATCACAGACCTGGCATGGGACACTGAAACAGGCTATCTTCTTGGCGTTGCCAGTCGTGAGAAGGATACCGCAATCCTGAACGGGAATACAGGAGGGAAGTTTTCCCAGATACCGAGTAATTTACACCAGTCTGCTGTACTTTCAAACGCGTGGGAGTTGAAAGGTGGTGGCGGAGCATATGCAACCGGTGATGTGAATGGATTGGTAATATTCTACCGGCATGTTCAAACTGGTGCAATGGATGGTCCTTTTACTATCGATACCCTGCTTGGCAGCGGTGAGATAACAGACCTCAGTTATGGGAATGTTAGCGGGATTAGCCTTGCTGCCTCGACCAGCTCTGGTTACATCGCATCATGGGATACGTTGGGCAATCAAGGTTATGTCATCTGGAAAAAGCAGGTGGATACAGGACCTGTATTTTCTGTCGATTGGAACTTGACGAATCACCAAATCTTGACGGTCAGTGAAAATGAAGGCGTACAGGTTTGGAATGCATTGACTGGCAGCCGCTTGCAGAGACTGAAGGTACAGAGCCGCAGTGCAGCATGGTCGCCGGATGGCAAATACATTGTTCTGGAAGACCACAGCTCAGGTACCTCCGTGCTGGAAGTGTTCCAATCAGGCGGATCCAAAGCCCGGGTGGAACTGGCAGCGCTGGTCAACAAAGTCGCCTGGTCTCCGGATGGAACGATAATCGCCTCGGCAGATCAGGATGGAGTCATCCGGCTGTGGAGTGCAATTGGCTCAAATGGCCAGGTCGGGTCTTTGGAAGAACTTTATGCTTTCACACAAAATGCAGAAATCACCTCTCTCATATTTTCTCCGGACGGGAGTTTAATTGTTGCCGGGGACGTAAACGGGTATATTTGGGCCTGGACCTTGAAAGGGGAATAAACTCAGCTATGACGACGATTAATCCATTCACATTTGGCAACCCGATCAAAGATCCGGCCCGTTTCTACGGCCGTAGAGAAGACCTGCGCCAGATCGTCAACCGGCTGTGCTCCAGTGCCCATGAGAGCACTTCTGTGGTCGGTGAGCGCCGTATTGGAAAGACATCCCTGCTGAAGTACCTTGACAATCCCAATGTCGCTGCCCAACTCGGTCTGCCCCCACAAGAATACTGCCTGGTCTACATCGATTTCCAGGGTCTGACCGACATCACCCCCGAGCGCTTCTGGCTGCGTGTGCTGCGTAAAATAGAACGCTCCATCTGCCTGCCTGAATTGCTGCCTGAAATTCGCGAAGTCTATGAGATGGGCGCTTTCGATCTTTTCGATCTGGAAGACCTGTTCGAGAAGATCGCTGAACATGGACTCACGATCGTCCTGATGCTCGACGAGTTCGAATATGTTACGCAAAACCCAAACTTTGGTTCCGACTTTTTTGGAGGGCTGCGAGCCCTGGCGATCCATCAGAATTTACCGCTGGTCACTGCCACTCGCCGTGAGCTGGTGGATTTATGTCACTCTGAAGAACTCAAGGGGTCACCCTTTTTCAACATTTTCGCCAACATCGTCCTGCGTCCCTTCAGCCGCGGTGAGGTGATTGATATGATCGACGGCTACCTGGCGGAAACAAACCTAGAGTTTTCGGAACGGGAGAAAGAACTGGTGATTATTTTAGGCGGCGGATACCCATTCTTTACCCAAATGGCGGGCAGCTACCTGGTGGAAGCAAAACATAAGGGGCTGGCAGGGGATGCTCTGATTCAAGATGTGTGTGACAACTTCGATGTACAGTCTGATGCTCACTTCACATACATGTGGTCTCACTCCTCAGAAAGCGAAAAAATCACCCTGTTGGCTGCGATGGCGCTGAACCAGAAAAGATCATCGAAACAATCGATTCCAAACCTGGATAACCTTGCTAAGGCGCATCCACGCGCCCACCTCGATGTTCCCGAGCTGGTAAAGCGAGGCCTGCTGCTCGAAAACAGGGTCGAAGGCACGTACCGCCTGCTCTCTCCCAGCCTGGAACGTTGGGTTGCCCGCGAGCTTACCGCCGCGCCTGGTGAAGAAGAGTCCCAAGCCAGTGTCCAAGATTGGCTGCAGACCGGCGGTCGTGAGGAATTGAAACCGGTAGGTGGATTCCTGCCGAAGTTCAAGAAGAAGTACTGGTCAGTGGTTGGAGGTGTGGCTAAGGAACTATCCATAGAACTGCTAGGTGCGGTCACCTGGCAGATCCTGACCAAGGGGGTTTTGTAAAACATACATAGTCTCACAGAAACGAAAATCGCCGGGATTTCCGGCGATTTTCGTTTCTAACGTAATTAATGGATTAACCAGCCCGTCCCAATATCTGCTCGACTTCCAGGAACTGCTCTTTCGTCAGCGGACCAAACTCCATCGCCCGGCAGTTCTCTTCCACCTGGGCAGCAGTGCGGAAGCCGGGGATGGGGATGGTGTTCGGGCTGCGAGCCCAAAGCCAGGCCAGCGCCCCTTGAGCCAGGGTCCGGCCGCCGCTGGTCAGCACCTCGCGGATAGAATTCAGCTTGTCAAGCCAATCCTGGGTTGGTTTGCCGTCTTTGAAGCCTGGATGCCAGCTCATGTGCTCCCGGATATCATTCTGAGCAAAACGAGAATCGGGGGCATATTTCCCGGTCAGCAGCCCCATGCCGAGTGGACCACGGTTGAGGCTGGCCAGGTTGAGTTCTTCGCATAGGGCTAACAATTCTTCATTGCCATCGAGCACGCTCAACTGCTGCTGCACGACACCGCAGTTTGGGGAGGTCGAAAAGGCTTTTACGGCATCTGGGCGGTCTGTGCTCCAACCATACGTTCGGATTTTGCCTTCCTTGACCAGGTCTTCGAGAATCTCGCGGGCTTGCAGGGCGAGATCAACCATCAAACCCCAGACATGCACCTGGTACACGTCGATATAATCCGTATCCAGCCGCTTGAGACTTTTCTCCATATCAGCACGCAGGCGGCTGGCGACATCACTGTCTTCTTCCTTATCATCATAATGAACCACAACTTTTGTTTCTTCGTCCACCAGGTAGCCAAATTTGGTGGCGATCACGACCTGGCCGCGGCAGCGCTTCACTGCCTTTCCCAGGAGTCTTTCGCTGTGCCCGGCGCCGTAGTTGGCAGCCGTGTCAAAGAAGTTAACGCCAAGGTCAAGCGCCTGGTGGAGTGCACGGAGAGATTCGCTGTCGTTGACATCGCTCCAGCCTGCCTCTTCACCGTTGAAGCGCCATGGGCCGCCGATCGCCCAGCAGCCCAATCCAAGCGCGCTGACTTCAATACCTGAGCGCCCCAAAGTACGCGTGAAGGTTGTCATTGTTGTATCCTTTCTCGGGAATGAAACTATTTAATTTTGTTTTGGATAAGATTCCTGTAGTAATAAACTCAAGACGAAATCAACAACAAAAAAGATTATACACTGACTTAACAATATTTATAGTTTGTGCAGCTTCCGATTGACTTCCGCGGAAAGACTGTTATACAATTGTGCATGCCCAAGTTTGGTGTCGATCAAGTGAAAACTCTTGCCCCAGATCCGGCCTCACTAAAGGCCGGGCAAGGACTGGCTGATGTCCGGCACTGGATTGAGCTTGGCAGCTCCGAGGCTGCTTTATGGGGAATGTGCAAAGGCAGCGCTAATGAACCCTATAAAGTACGGGTGGATCTGTCGAATAACGGCTCGGCCTGTACCTGTCCAAGCCGTAAATTTCCGTGCAAGCATGCGCTAGGATTGATGCTTCTGGCTGCAGCCTCACCCAAAAAGCTGGTCGAATCCGAACCACCCGCGTGGGTGGCTGAATGGCTGGGGAAACGAGCCGAGCGAAGCCAGGCTCCTGCGAAACGAACCGAACCAAAAACCGGCGATGAATCCCGCCAGAAGGATGCTGCACGAAGAGCCGCGAAACGCGAAAAACTGGTAGAGACAGGCATCTCGGCGCTCGAGCGATGGCTGTGCGATTTTGCCAGGCTCGGGTTAGCCCACGCACAAAACGCTCCGGCAGCATTCTGGGAAGATCAAATTTCTCGCATGGTCGATTCTCAACTTCCGGGCGCGGCAAGGATGATCCGAGAAATGTCGACTCTGCCCGGCACTCGAGTAGACTGGGCTGAGATTATGCTGCTGCGATTAGGAAGGCTCCATTTGCTCATAAAAGCTTACCGCAAAATCGATCTCCTTCCCGATGAATCACAGCAGGATGTGCGGAGTCTGCTGGGTTGGATCGTTATCCAAGAAGAATTGATAGCCGATTCCCAGGGCGTATTCGACGACTGGCTTGTGATGGACTCACGCACAGATGAGGACGAAAAAACCGGCCTGCGCACGCAGGTCAATTGGCTGTGGGGAAAAGCCAGCCAACGCCCTGCGCAAATCCTGAATTTCGCTTACCGATCTCAACCAATGGATACCAGTTTGGTACCCGGGCAAGTCCTGCGCGGTGAGTTAGTTTATTACCCGGGTGCATATCCCTTACGTTCTGTGTTCAAAGAAAAACAAATCGTCCAGAATGCATTTTTGCCTGCAGGTTTCGAAGCCCTGGAATCGTTCCTGGATGCATATGCCTCAGCCCTGGGTAAGAATCCCTGGCTGGAGAATTTCCCGGTTGTGCTTGAAAATGTTGTTCCAATACCCATGGAACAAACATGGTTTTTACGAGACTCCAACAATCAGGGGCTGCCTCTTGCAGCACACTTCGCCTCGACCTGGGAGTTGTTCGCCCTGGCTGGAGGGCACCCGCTAACAGTATTTGGGTTATGGGATGGGTTTTCCTTTTCCCCGCTCACATCCTGGGCTGCTGACCGGTGTGTCTGGTTATGACAAACCTTCATGCTCTCGTTCAATCTGCTATGCTGGGAACCGGTAACGGATTCGCAACCCCAGCATTCGACGTGCTAAAAATTCCTGGGTCCGATCCTGAGACAGTCCTGTTGGCGTCTGCAGCAGGGATCGGAATCGCTGAAATTAGCGGGCGAAACCCGGTCCACTTGGAAGGGGATGTACCTGTTTGCCCGGTGGAGACCTACCGGCAGGTGCCAGAACGGGCTGGCGAGTTACTAAAGCGCATTTTAGCCGGCGAATTTGAGCCGGTGCTGCCTGAGTTTTTAGAGCTGGTTGCTGCACAGAAGCTGGTCGTGCCGCCGGAAACCTTACCTTCCTTTCTAGGAATGGACAAGAAAGAACTGTACCCGCTTATCATCCAGGTGATCGGAGAGCGAGGGCGCTGGCTGGCAACGCAAAACCCGGCCTGGTCATTTGCACTGGGACGAGAACCGCTGGATGCGTGGGAGCATGGTACGCGCGCAGAGCGAGTGATCGCTCTGGAGCAAATACGCACGAGGGACCGGGGAAGGGCACGCGAGTGGGTGCAGTCGACCTGGGAGCAGGATGCCCCTGAAGATAGGGCTGCTTTTCTGGCTGCCTTTGCGGTTGGGTTGAGCATGGAGGATGAGCCGCTTCTGGAATCATGTTTGGACGATAAGCGCAAGGAAGTTCGTGAAACATCCAGAGATTTGCTCCTGCACCTGGAGAGGTCTCGGCTGGTCCAGCGAATGTGGAAGCGAGCACAGCTCCTGCTTGAACTAAAGTCGAAATTCTTAGGTGGAGATAAGCTGGAAGTGATCTTGCCAGAAGGTCTGGATGTGGAAGCGAAAAGGGATGGAGTTGGCGGTTTGAAGCTGCGGAAGAATTTAGGTGAAAAAGCCAGGCTGCTGGTACAAATACTGTCGCTCGTCCCTCCCGTTTTTTGGAGTCGGGTGTTTGGCAGGACACCCGAAAAACTCGTTGCGGCAGCTCTGAACTGCGAATGGAAGGAACCAGTATTAGTAGGCTGGCAGTTCGCGTCACAGCGAACAGGAGATGTCGAATGGGCTGAGGCGATCGCTCCTCTTTGGACGAGGCGTCCGGAAGAAGCGTCCTTTTTGGATAGAGAAAGCCGGAAAGAAATGCTCTTGCATGTGCGTCCAGAGAAGGTCGAGAAGCTTGTGAACGCTCATGTCAAGCCTCATATCAGGGAACTGGATGATAAATGCCTGCTCGTTCCATTTCTGCTCGATTACAACCAACCCTGGACGGTAAAGCTGGCAAGAGCGGTGGTAGGGAGTGCACAAAGACTATCTGGCGAACATCATTACGCTCTTCCGCAGGCACTGCCTGAGTTTGCGCACAGGATCCCGCCTGAACTGGTAGAAGAGTTTTCCAGAGGTTGGGCGGCAGAACCAGCAGGCGCCTGGCGCGGGAAGATCGATGCCTTTTTGATGACGCTGCGGTTTCGGAATGAGATCAGGCACAGCCTGATGGAGTAGGATGATGATTGATGATGTTTAAGGGAGAACTATGACCACAATACTGCGTGAGCATGCTGAACAACAATTTGCCGAAGAATTGACAGAACTGGCGAAAGCGGACAAACGCCAGCGCCCGCCCAACTGGAAGTTATCTCCCTGGGCGGTATCCATGTATATCTTAGGCGGCAAACTGGATAATGGCTTTTTAATATCACCGAAATATATCGGCAGCCGCAGATTGGTGGAGGTAGCGGTGGCAACGCTAGCCACCGACCGGGCGCTGCTTCTGCTGGGCGTGCCTGGGACAGCCAAGACCTGGGTCTCGGAGCACCTGTCTGCAGCCGTTTCGGGAGATTCCACCCTGCTCATCCAGGGTACTGCCGGGACAGCCGAAGAAGCCATCCGATATGGTTGGAATTACGCCCGGCTGTTAGCCGAAGGACCCAGTGATAAGGCAATTGTACCGAGCCCGGTGATGATTGCCATGCAGCAGGGGAAGCTTGCTCGAGTCGAGGAGCTGACGCGCATCCCGGCGGACGTGCAGGATACCCTGATCACGATCCTTTCCGAGAAGACTTTGCCCATCCCTGAACTGGCAGGTGAGGTGCAAGCGATTAAAGGTTTTAACGTAATCGCCACAGCCAACAACCGGGATAAGGGTGTGAATGAGCTCTCGTCAGCGCTTCGCAGGCGTTTCAACACGGTGATCCTGCCTCTCCCAGCCACGCTGGACGAAGAAGTGGACATTGTCCGCCGCCGCGTGGAAAGCCTGGGGCGAGCCCTGGAGCTGCCCGCAGAGCCGCCTGCCCTGGAGGAAATACGCCGGATCGTAACCATTTTCCGGGAACTGCGAGCCGGGATTACCGGCGATGGCAAGACGAAAATAAAGTCGCCCTCAGGGACGCTGTCCACAGCAGAAGCAATATCGGTGGTCAACAACGGGCTGGCCCTGGCTGCCCATTTCGGAGACGGAAGGCTGCGCGCTAACGATGTAGCAGCAGGTTTGGTAGGCGCGGTGGTTAAAGATCCCGTCCAGGATAAGATCGTCTGGCAGGAGTATTTGGAGACGGTGGCAAAGGAGCGTAAGGAGTGGAAAGATTTGTACCGGGCGTGCAGAGAACTTATAGATTAAGATGTTGATTTGTATTGCTGGTTTGGCAGGAAAGAACCTTGCTCCACTTTGTCGTTGCGAGGAGGAGAAATGGGTGAAAGCCGAGCTTTCCCCCATTTCTCCGACGAAGCAATCCCCGCGCTGCCTGTTATCCGATCCTATCCTAGCCACGTCATGGATGCCGCGAGGAGATTGCTTCGACTTCCAAAACCAGCGAAGAGCACGCTGGTTTTGGAAGCCTCGCAACGACAAGTGCGTGATGCTGTTCCCGTTTGAAAAACAAAGACTACAACGCTTGGAGCTTTTTACAACAACATTTCCTTCGTTTGCAAACAGATCTTCACCCTGTGGTTTTATAACGGTTAGCGCATGTTGAAGATCCTTGGTATCCGGCATCATGGACCTGGCTCAGCACGAAGTTTATGTGTCGAGTTGGGAAAACTGCGCCCGGATGTGATCCTCGTGGAGGGTCCTCCGGACGCCGATGATCTGATTCCCCTCGCTGCCGGTGCAGACATGATTCCGCCAATTGCGTTGTTGATTTACCAGCCTGACAAACCTCAAAACGCGGTTTACTACCCATTTGCCGAGTTCTCACCGGAATGGCAAGCACTCCAGTATGGATTGAAGAACAGCATCCCTGTGCGGTTCATGGATTTACCCCAGGCATACCAAATTGGCGAAACTAGAGATGAAATTCAACCAGGCGTTGATGGCTCCGAACCCTTTGATGCTTTCTCCATGATCGCTGAAGCTGCCGGTTATTCGGATGGCGAACGTTGGTGGGAGCATTTTGTCGAGCAGCGCCAGGACAGCGGGGAAGTATTTCAGGGCATACTCGAGCTGATGAGAGATTTACGCCTCGAAGCGGAAAAGGCCCCCGCGCCTGTTTTCGGGAACGATCTGGTGCGAGAGGCGTTTATGCGTACCACCATCCGCGCAGCCCAGGTGGAAGGTTATCAAAATATCGCGGTTGTTTGCGGTGCATGGCACTCACCAGCCCTTGCTGAGCTGGATAA
>Ga0209819_10000472_pt1 | contig 11627 bp, 5 predicted proteins | sample PPLLak2March2015_FD_187248 | JGI IMG/M metagenome (GOLD analysis project Ga0209819, IMG submission 187248) | Freshwater sediment microbial communities from Prairie Pothole Lake near Jamestown, North Dakota, USA - PPLs Lake P7 Core (1) Depth... | ecosystem: Environmental > Aquatic > Freshwater >... | reverse complement strand
GGAGGAACGGGAGGCGGTGGCCGATGCTGCGCGAATGGCCGAGCGCTGGTACACGCGCCTTTCCCGGGTCTTCCAACACGAGCTTACCAACCGGCAGCCCCTGATCCTCTACGACAGCCACCCGGCATTCCGTCAGACGACCGCCATCCCTGGGCAAATCGGCGAGTCCACCGGCGGTGTCACAGAGGCGCTCAAGCGCCGGGTCGTTCTACCTATGGCCGGTCCCATGCGGGAAACGGATCACGTCCTCGGCCATGAAATTGTGCATGCCTTCCAGTACGACATGACCGGCCAAGGCCAAACAGGGATGGGTTTTGAAGCGCCTGGCGCCCTCCGCCTTCCTCTGTGGTTTATCGAAGGAATGGCTGAGTACCTTTCACTGGGGCCGGTCGATTCGCTCACCGCGATGTGGATGCGCGATGCCGTACGGCGTGAAGAGTTGCCGACCATCGAGCAGCTGGAAGATCCCCGGTTCTTTCCCTACCGTTACGGCGAGGCCCTCTGGGCGTACATCGGCGGCCGGTTCGGCGACCAGGTTGTCGGGCGGATTTTGAAGTCAGCCGGGCGAACCGGTGACGCCGCGGGAGCGATCGAGAGGATCGTGGGCGTATCGGCCAAGCAGTTGACGGAGGACTGGCATACGGCCACTCGCGACGCTTATGAACCTATTATTGAGGCGACCCTCCCTGCGGCTGATTTCGGCCGGGTGTTGATTTCGCGCAAAAAAGCCGGAGAGATGAACGTCAGTCCATCCATCAGCCCGGACGGAAAATGGGTCGTCTTTTTCTCGGAAAAAGAGCTTTTCTCAATCGATATCTTTCTTGCCGACGCTGAGACAGGGCAGATCAAACGGAAGCTGACTTCGACTGCCATCGATCCGCACTTTGAGAGCCTCCAGTTCATCAACTCCGCAGGCGCCTGGAGCCCGGACAGCAGCCAGGTGGCCATCGGAGCGATCGGTCACGGAAGGCCGCTCCTGACAATCATCGACGTGCAAAACGGCGATAGGGTCAAGGAAATCAAGTTCCCGGAATTGGGAGAGATCTTTAATCCGACCTGGTCGCCCGACGGCCGCCAGGTGGCCTTTTCGGCTATCCAGGGTGGATTGATGGATCTTTTTGTGGTTGATATCCAGACCGAGAAGATCCGCCGGTTGACCAACGATGTTTTTGCGGAGATTCAACCTGACTGGTCACCGGACGGCCGGCATATCGCGATCGCGACCGATCGCTTCACCAGCAACGTGGGCAATCTCCAGTTCGGGGAGATGGGACTGGCTCTGGTGGATGCGACGAACGGTGAGGTGCAGCCGCTGCCGGGAGTGAAGGAAGGACGGCAAACCAACCCCCGCTGGGGAAGGGATAACTCGACCCTCTACTTTGTTTCGGACCACAACGGTATCCCGAATCTGTACGTTTATCGGATGAGCGGGAGTCCGTTTGAGCAGGTGACCAATCTGCAGACTGGCGCAAGCGGCATTTCCAAGTTGAGTCCGGCACTTTCAGTTGCCACTGGAACGGGCCGGGTCCTGTTCAGCATCTTTGAGGGGGGAGATTACAATCTCTACGTTCTCGACGAAGCAAAGGCTAGCAGCCGGCAGTCAGTTGCGCGGCTTCCGGGCAATCCGGCTCTGCTGCCTCCCGGACAGCGGGCTGACCAGAGGGTGGCTTCGCTCCTTCAGGCTCCGGCGACCGGCCTGCCGAGAACGGCCAATTTCCAGATCGCGCAATACGAGCCGCATCTATCACTCGATTACGTGTCGCAACCGACGGTGGGTGTCGGAGTCAGTAATTACGGGACGTTTATCGGAGGCGGGACCGGGCTCCAATGGAGTGACATGCTCGGTTTCCATAACCTGATGACCGTCTTCCAAGCGGGCAACTATGGCGGGGGAAACATCGTCAACGACATCTCCGCCCTGGTGGGTTATGAAAACCAGCGGGGTCGTTGGGATTGGGGCGCAGTGGGAGGGCAGGTCCCGTTTGTTACTGGTGAATACCTTCAGGGTGTAACGGTTGTTGATGGGCAGGAGGTGCTGGCCCAACAGGTCGTGCAATTCTGGCAGATCGATCGCGAGATCCAGGGTCAGTTGGCATACCCGTTCAGCGAAGCCCAGCGGATCGAATTCGGGGGAGGTTTCCGCAACATCTCCTTTGATGCAGAAGCACAAACCGATATTTTCTCCCCTATCACCGGGGAGTTCCTTGGAACCCAGAAAGAGGATCTGCCGCACCCGGACGCGATAAACCTGGGAACCGCGAGTGCCGCCCTTGTCTACGACACCAGCGTTTTCGCGGGGACCAGCCCGGTGATCGGCCAGCGCTACAGATTTGAGCTCGAACAGGCCGGGGGCGACCTGCTCTTCACCAATCTCCTGGCTGACTACCGGCGCTATTTCATGTTCCTCCGTCCTTTGACACTCGCCGGTCGTTTTATGCATTACGGGCGGTATGGCCGGGACGCTGAGGACCAACGAATGCAGGAGCTTTATGTTGGCTATCCCTCGCTGATTCGGGGATATGACTTCGGTTCGTTTAGCCCGAATGAGTGCGAGCCCACAACTGCCGCCGAAAGGACTTGCCCGGTCTTCGATCAACTGATCGGAAGCCGGATTGCGGTCGCTAACCTTGAGCTGAGGGCGCCCCTGTTCGGCCCGTTGGGCCTGGTGCCGAGCCGGGGCTTCATCCCGATAGAAACAGCGCTGTTCTATGATGCCGCCATGGCTTGGACGTCGAGAACAGGATCGGAACTCGGCGACCGGGACCCGGTGAGGAGCTGGGGCGGTTCGCTGCGGATCAACCTGCTGGGATTTACCGTTGCTCAGATCAGCCTGGTCCGCCCGCTTGACCGGCCGCTCAAGAACTGGACCTGGGAATTCAGCCTGACCCCCGGATTCTGAGCGCCTTTTGGGGTTGCGGCGTGGTACCTATACGCCTACGACGAAGGCGTTGCGTGACAATCCGCCGCTTTCCCACGGGGCCGATGCCCTTCTCATTTGAGCGCTTACGCCCCCTTGGGGTCGTGGGAACACCCTCGCTGTGCGCGGGGGTCTGTAACTGCTCTTGAATGCGGGCCTTACGAACCGCGCTTTCCAAGAGTCGCCTTACTCTCCTTTATTCCCTTGTTGCCTCGTTACGACTAGGGTGGTTTAATAGCGGTTTCCGACACTGCGGCAGCAGGGGTTTTAATGTCTGAGAATCCAAGCCGAGAACAGCTTCTGCAGCTGAACGAAGCGCTTCGCCACGAAATCGAGGAACGAAAGCGCATCGAGGGAATCCTCAAACAGAGCCAGGAAAGGCTTGCGACTGCCCAGCGTATTGCCCATCTGGGCAACTGGGACTGGAATATCCTGACCAACGAGCTGAGCTGGTCCGAGGAAATCTACCGAATCTTCGGCCTGGAGCCGGAGAACACCGCAACCACCTATGAAGCCTTCCTTTCGACTGTCCACCCTGAAGATCGCGAGTTGGTAAACGAATCGGTGCGTCGCACACTATCCGATGGGGCGCCGTATCACATCGATCATCGTATCGTCCGCCCGTCCGGTGAGATTCGAATGGTGCACGAGCACGCGGAAGTCACCTACGACGAAAGCGCGAAGGCGATCCGTATGTTCGGGACCGTCCAGGACGTTACAGAAACCAGGCGGGCAGAAGAGGCCGTGAGGGGTAGCGAGGAGCTGCTGCGCAGCATCCTGCAAGCGCTTCCGGTAGGCGTATGGCTGCTCGACGAAACGGGCCAGATCGTACAGGGGAATCCGGCCGGATTGAAGATCTGGGGAGCGGGCAAAGAAGTCAGCTTTGATGAGCTTGACTGCTACAGAGGCTGGTGGCCCGATTCAGGCAAACGGCTGAGGCCGGATGAGTGGTCGGCAGCCCGAGCCGTAACCGAGGGTGAAACAGTTCTCGGGCAAATCGTCGAAATAGAATCGTTCGACGGGCACCGCAAGACGATAAGCAATTCCGCCGTGCCGCTCATGGCGCCGAACGGCCGGATCCGGGGTGCCATCGTCGTAGCAGAAGACATCACCGATAGGGCCAGTTTCCAGAAGGCCCTCAGATACAGCAACACGCTTTTAGAGACGTCGCGGAAGGAACTGCGGAGCCTGACCGCGCACTTGGACGAGGAGGTGGAGGAGGAGCGCAAACTGATCGCCCAAGAACTCCACGACCAGCTCGGCCAAAGTCTCATCGCCTCGAAGATCGCACTGAATATGTTGAGCCTGGACAAGCCGGAACATGACCAGCTGCGCCAACAGATCGGTGAAGTGGTACAGCTGGTCGACGACACCATCCAGTCAGTCAAACGCATTGCCCTCGGTCTTCGGCCCTTCGTCCTCGATCATTTGGGATTGGTTGCTGCTATTGAGTCCGAACTGCATAAGTTCGAAGAGCGTACCGGGATTTCTTGGGTTTCCTATTTACCCCAGACTGATTCCATTCAACTCACCCCCGTGACGTCCATGAGCCTGTTCCGGATCTTTGAGGAAGCTCTTTCGAACATTCAGAAACACGCCGGTGCGACCCAGGTCATTGCGCGACTTGAGTCCCGCTCCGGTCGCCTGCTCCTGGAAGTCCACGACAACGGGAAGGGAATCGATGATGCGCGCATCCTGGCTCCTGATTCGCTCGGGATTGCCGGGATGCGGGAACGGGTCGGCCGCATGGGCGGCGATCTGTGCATAGAGACCAACGACTGCGGGGGTACCTCAGTCATCGTCAGCGTGCCGTTGGGCGGGCAGGAGTGACAAGCTGACAGGGTGACGCGCACGGAGTGGACCGGGAGCCGCGTTACAGAGCCACACGCAGCGGAGGGCTGCGGAGTGTTTTTTTAGGGAGCAGCCTGGAGCGGAGTAAGCGGACCACCCAACGCGCCTCAGACGTTCGTCGCGTGGTCCGCTTACTCCGCTCCGGGCTGCTCCGCAAAAAAAACGCTCCGCAGCCCTCCGCTGCGTGCGCGGCTCTGTAACGCGGCTCCAGGTCCACCCCGTGCGCGGTCACCCTTTCACAGCTGCTTGAAGAAGTCGTTCCCCTTATCGTCTACCAGGATGAACGCCGGGAAATCCTCGACCTCGATTTCCCAGATGGCTTCCATGCCCAGCTCCGGGTAATCGAGGACTCGGACTGAGCGGATGTTCTCCTTTGCCAGGATCGCCGCCGGGCCGCCTATGCTCCCCAGGTAAAAGCCTCCGTTCTTTTTGCACGCTTCCGTCACTTCCGCGGAACGGTTCCCCTTGGCGATCATCACCATCGATCCGCCGTGGGACTGGAAAAGGTCCACGTACGGGTCCATTCGTCCGGCTGTGGTCGGGCCGAATGATCCCGAAGGCATGCCTTTCGGCGTTTTTGCAGGTCCGGCGTAGTAGACAGGATGCTGTTCGAAGTACTCCGGAAGTCCCTCTCCCCGATCGAGTCTCTCTTTCAGCCTCGCGTGAGCGATATCGCGGGCGACCACCATGCGGCCCGAGAGCGACAGTCGTGTTTTCACCGGGTATTGGCTGAGCTGCCTCAGTATTTCGGCCATCGGCCGGTTCAAGTCGATCTTGACTGCAGGTGTGGTTCGCTCCTCTCCGGCGTCAAGCAACCATCGGGCTGGGTTCTCGTCCAGTTGCTCGAGCCAGATGCCCTCGCCCGTGATCTTTCCCTTAATGTTGCGGTCAGCCGAGCACGAGACCCCTATCCCGACGGGACACGATGCGCCGTGTCGGGGCAAGCGAATCACACGGACATCGTGCGCGAAGTATTTGCCGCCAAACTGGGCTCCAAACCCCAACTCATAGGCGGCGGCCAGTAGTTCCTGCTCCAGCTCAAGGTCACGAAACGCCCGGCCCGACTGATTGCCGGTCGTCGGCAAAGTATCGAGGTATCCCGTCGAGGCCAGCTTCACGGTCTTCAAGCAAGCTTCTGCACTGGTTCCACCGATGACGCAAGCCAGGTGATACGGTGGGCAGGCAGCTGTACCCAGTGATTTCATCTTGTCGACCAGGAAATTCTTCAGGCTCGACGGATTCAAGAGCGCCTTCGTCTGTTGAAAGAGAAACGTCTTGTTGGCCGATCCTCCGCCCTTGGCAATGAACAGAAACCGGTAGTCCCGGCCGGGCGTAGCGTGGATGTCGATCTGAGCAGGCAGATTACAGCCGGAGTTTTTCTCCTCGTACATGGTCAGCGGGACAACCTGTGAGTACCGGAGGTTTTCCCGGGTGTATGTCTGGAATATCCCGGCGCTTAGCGCTTCGTAGTCATCGCTGGCGGTCATCACGAACTGACCCTTCTTGGCAACGACGATCGCTGTTCCGGTGTCCTGACAATAGGGAAGTTCGCCGTCCGCCGCAATCACGGCGTTCTTCAGGAGCGTCCGCGCGACGAATTTGTCATTGTCGGACGCCTCGGGATCCTTCAGTATCCTGGCCACCTGCTCGTTATGCGCCGGGCGCAAAAAGAAGGAAACGTCGCGCATCGCCTGCCTGGCGAGCAGGGTGAGTCCTTCCGGCCGAATGACCAGCAATTGATGCTGGTTCCATGATTCCGTGGATGTGTATTCGTCCGAAAGGAACTTGTACTCTGTCTTGTCCTCGCCTAGCGGAAAAGGGTCCTGGTACGTAAATTCAGCCATATTGTCCTCGATGGTGTCGGCTTCCGATTATAACCTCGAACTGCAAGAGCCAATCACAGAGCCGTGAGCGAAGCGTTTTTTGCGGAGCGACCCGGCCCGTGCCTTAGCACAAACCGGGTGAGTGCAAGGCACGGGCCGGGTCGCTCCGCAAAAAACGCTTCGCTCACGGCTCTGAAACTACACGCGCGCCGGCGCGACATTCCCTGGTGCGTGCTCTAGAATCAACCAATGGTCGGCCGGGTGATCGCCAAGTACAGGGAAGCCTATTCGGGATTGCCAAAAGGGGTGTGGATGCTCGCCGGTGTCGAGTTTGTCAACCGCGCCGGGACGATGGTGCTGTTCTTCCTCACTCTGTACGTCACTCAGCGCTTGGGCTTCAGCCTTCCGCAGGCCGGCCAGATTTTTGGCGCCTACGGTGTGGGGTCGCTGATCGGAACCTATCTGGGCGGTTATTTTTGCGACAGGATTGGCGCATATCACGTTCAACGGCTGAGCCTTGGAGTCAGCGGCGTTCTATTGATTCTTCTCAGCATCCCGGAATCGTACGCGTCCGTCGCGATTCTGGCTTTCTTGCTGGGGTCTGCGGCCGAGGCTCTTCATCCCTCCAATCTGACCGCTGTTTCGCAGCTTTGTCCGCCGGAGATGCGAACGAAAGGATTCTCTCTCAGCCGCCTGGCCGCCAACCTTGGGCTCAGCATCGGTCCGGTCGTCGGGGGATATCTGGCCTTGTTCAGCTACACGTGGCTTTTTTGGGTGGATGGACTAACCAGCCTCTTCGCATTAGCTCTCTTTCATGCCTTCTTTTCCGGGCAGGCGGGGCCTGTCTCCGCTCATTCCGAGAGCTCCTCGACGTTCAGATCTCCCTGGTCGGATCGAGTCTTCCTCCTTATCTGGCTGCTCTCGTTTCTGGTTGGGGTCGTCTTCTCTCAGCTGTTCGCCACGTTTCCGCTATATGTCAAGCAAGTGTACCAGCTGAAGGAGAACTCCATTGGCCAGCTGATCGCCGTCAACACGGTCCTCATCGTGCTGATCGAGATGCTCATCATCCATGCCTTGCGTGGACACGAGCCGGCCAGAGTCGCGCGAGTGGGAGTGCTCGCGCTCTGCACCGGATTTGCGCTGATGCCCTTTGGCCGAGGGTTCGTTTACGGGGCCTTCACCGTCGTCGTCTGGACGTTCGGTGAAATTCTGACTCTGCCTCTGCTTGCCACGTTGGTGGCCGGACGCGCCGGGCCAACAGGGCAGGGGAAGTATCAAGGCCTCTTGTCGTTGTCTTTCGCACTGGCGATGATCGTCGGCCCCCTGGTTGGGGCCTGGGTCTACAATTCCGCAGGTCCCGACGCTCTCTGGTTCGGGTGTGGAGCGTTGGGTGTCCTGCTCGCCGCCGGATTCACCGTCCTAAACCGGATGGGTAATCAGGACGCCGGCACCGCATACACCTTGCCATCGAGCGCGCCAAAATAGACGAGACCGTCGGCGACGACCGGGGAAGAGACGACTCCGTTAAGGAAGTGATCCGGTTGGCGTACCGTTTGAAATCGCCACACTTCGCGCCCGGTTTTCGCATCTACTGCGTACAGGTCACCTCCATCATTCGGGTGCCGCTGGGCGCTTCGGGCGCAGCCGACATACACTTTGCTACCGTCCACAGCGGGAGAGGACCAGGAGTATCCAGAAGTCTTGAACCCCCACTTCCGCTGTCCGCTCTTCAGGTCGATGGCAAACAGATGCAGAAAATCCGAGCTGCCGACGTAAGCGGTCGCGGCGTCGATTGCAGCACTCGATTCGACCCATGACCCGAAGTAGTTGAAGCGCCATTTCTCCCGGCCGGTGAACGCATCCAAAGCGAACACGTACGGGTAGCGGCTGCCAATCACCAGAACGGGTCCGGCAAGAGTCGGACTAGCCTGTACGATGCCCTTCGTGTCGAACTTCCACTTCTCGGCGCCTGTCGCGGCGTCCACGGCGTAGACGGAATTATCCCAGCTTCCGAAGTAAACCGTGTTCTTGACGACCAGCGGCGAAGAGCGGACCGAATCTCCCGTCGTGTAGTGCCACTTTTCCTGTCCGCTCACCAAATCGACTGCGTAGAAGTTCGAATTCCCGCTGCCTACAAAGACGAGCCCGGTGGCGATGGCCGGAGAGGATTGGAGGTAATCCCAACGGCTGTCGTTTTCGCCCAGGTCCGTATGAGGAACCAGCGCCGTATGGGTGTCAAATTTCCACTTGAGCTTTCCGGAGCTCCGTTCGATGGCATACAGGTATCCATCGTCACTCAGAAAACAAACCGCGTCGGAACTGACCGCCGGCCTCGACCTTATTCCCTTGCCGGCTTGAAAGCGCCACTTTTCGGCACCTGTTTTGGCGTCCAGCGCATAGAGAAAACCATCATCGCTGCCGATGTAAAGAACTCCCTGCGAGACTGCCGGGCTGCCCCAGACTTCCCCCTTGGTGGCGAATGACCACTTCGCGCTTGCCTGTCGGCCGCCGGTTCTCTCCGGAGAGGCTGGAGTCGCGTCCCCGGCCCTCTTCAGGATCAGAGGCAGCTTCATATCCGGCACTCCCATGGGCCCGAGGTCTAGACTCCCGGAGAGCTCATCGCCGTTAAGGGTGCCGGTAAAGAGGACGGTCTTGACCTCGTTGTCCGTCAGCGTCGCTTTTCCGATAGGAATTCCCTTCAGATCCCAGTCGTCGCTGAAGAAAGTGACCTGCACCTCGTTGTTGTCATTTTTGAATTCGAAGCCGACTGTAACGGCATTGCTCGAGTCCTTGAGAACTCCCGACCAGCGTCCCACGACCGCTTCGGGAGACACTGCAACGACCGGGCTCAGCAAAAAGCCGAGCACGGTGACCAGAACTGCCGTCCTTCTATTCTTCATGCGGACCTCCGGTGACACAGATGATTTGTCTTACGAGAATCGCGTTGTTTTTGTTCGCCGGGGGTGGCCCAGCACGCCTCGCTTTTTTGGAGTGCGGTGGCAACGAGACGCCGATGCTTTATCAGGCGTTGAGGCGACACCGCTTTGGTATGTGCAAGAGTGAGCCGGCAGGGAATTCGCCATTTGCCATTTCCTGCCGGTTCGTTCTTGCACGTACCAAAGCGGTGTCGCCTCAACGCCTGATAAAGCATCGGCGTCTCGTTGCCACCGCACTCCAAAAAAGCGGTTGGTGGCTAGGCCCGGTCACCGCACTCCCGATCCAAAAAGGGACTTTTCCCTCTACATTTACGCTAAACTGGCGCCGTGAAGAAGGTCGACGTGGCGGTAATCGGAGGAGGGCCGGCGGGGTCTACGGCCGCCTTTGTCCTGGCGCGGGCGGGTCTATCGGTGGTTGTCCTCGACGCCGCCGTCTTCCCGAGGGAAAAGCTCTGCGGGGGCCTCCTTAGCCGCCGGGCCGAGAAGACCTACAACGCCATTTTCAAAACGCCTTGGAACGACGTCATCGAGTCAACCTGCCAGGGGGCGTTGTTCTTCGACCGGCACCGCCTGATTCAAGCCGTCGACCACGATCAGCCGATCCACTTCACCTCCCGGACCGCGTTTGACGCGCACTTGCTCTCACTGGCTCAGCGGGCAGGGGCGGTCATCAAACAGGCCAGCCGTGTTCTAAGCGTCTGTCCGGACGGTGCCCGCGTGCACGTAGCCGGCGGAGCGACCATTGAAGCCGACTTTATCATCGGTTGTGACGGAGTGACGAGCCGGGTGGCTGACAGCATCGGGCTGTCTCCGCTCCAAAAATCCGGGCTTGCTGCCGGGCTGGAGCTACACATTCCGAGGGCGGCGTTCCACAGGCAACCGGATAAGCCCGAAATCTACTTCCGAATAGCCGAGTGGGGCTATGGCTGGCTTTTCCCGAAGCGCGATTGTCTGACCATCGGTCTGGCAGGCCTGGTAAGAAGGAACAAGAACCTGAAAGAGCTCTTCCTCGACTTTGTGAAGGAGTTGAATCAAGGCGAGCTTCCGGCCGCGCGGTGGAAAGGGCATCCGATTCCGTTTGGTAACTACCGGCGCTGGCCGGGCGGCGGCAACGTCTTGCTCGCAGGAGATGCTGCCGGGTTGGTAGAACCGGTTACGGGGGAAGGAATCGCTTTTGCCATTGAAAGCGGACATTGTGCTGCCATCGCGGTTATTTGCGCGGCGACACAAGGACAACCCGCTTCTGCCCTTCGGTTCTATTTGCCCGGCTATTCCCGTATGACCACCCCGTTTCGGCATGCCCGGGTGATGCGCCGGCTCATTTTCCCTGCCGTGACCCAGCCAATCTTTCTTCGCGTCCTGGCTCGCAGCCGCACTGTCGCCACGCGATATCTGGATTTGATGGCCGACGAGATTGATTACCCGACCTATTTTCGATCCCTGATTAAGGTTCTCATTGGTCGCTTATTGGTTTAGTCTTGAATCAGACGGTTCAACCTCGAGCCGCTAACCCTGAGCTCCCGACTCGCCGCGCATTATGGACCCATTTACACCAGGTCTTCTGGACAGGCTTGTCCCGCGACCTCGAAAGGTTGCCCTGCTCCGGACCTCCCGGCTGGGTGACTTTGTCTGTGCAACGCCCGCCTTTCGCGCATTGCGCTCGGCCCTTCCGAAGGCAGAGATCACGTTTGTCGGGCTTCCTTTCATCGCGCCGCTGGCAACCCGTCTAGCAAGTTTCGATCGGTTCGTCCCATTTCCGGGCGCACCCGGGATGGCCGAGCAGCTCTTTGAAGCGGGAAAACTGACTGCCTTTCTCAAGAAGATGCAGGGCGAGCGGTTCGACCTGGTGATTCAGATGCACGGCTCCGGGGTCTTCTCGAATCCAATTGCCCTCCTGTTCGGCGGCCGGGTCACCGCCGGATTTATCCGCGCGTCGGATCCTCCCGGGCGGCTGGATGCGGCGCTGCCTTATCCGGAGGGGCTGCACGAGATCAAAAAAAATCTGGCACTCATGAACTTCCTGGGCGCGCCTTCCCAGGGTGAAGACCTCGACTATCCTGTCACCGCAGGGGACCATGCGGGGGCGATGCAGTTCCTGAA
>Ga0209819_10000462_pt1 | contig 11706 bp, 8 predicted proteins | sample PPLLak2March2015_FD_187248 | JGI IMG/M metagenome (GOLD analysis project Ga0209819, IMG submission 187248) | Freshwater sediment microbial communities from Prairie Pothole Lake near Jamestown, North Dakota, USA - PPLs Lake P7 Core (1) Depth... | ecosystem: Environmental > Aquatic > Freshwater >... | reverse complement strand
CCGCAGGCTAACCACGCTCGTTTCTGACCTGATCTGCTGGACGGTTCCGGCATTGATCTCCGCGATTGCGCAGAATTTCTGGTTTTTCCTCTGTGCGGCCATTTTCACAAGTTTCTTTCGGGTGCCGCAAAATTCTTGGACGTGCCTGATGGTGGAGGACAGTGATCCCGACCAGTTGGTCGATATCTTCTCATGGATTTATATTGCTGGACTGCTGTCTGCTTTTTTTGCTCCGCTGGCGGGGCTGATGATGAAATCATTTTCGTTAATTCCCACCATGCGAATCTTGTACGTATTCGCTGCGGTGTGTTTCACCGTCAAAGCATTCATCACCTATAAAATGACAAGTGAAACCAAACAGGGATTAATCCGCATGCAGGCAACCAGGTGGACGAGTATTTTTACCAGCCTGGCAGAATATAAAGGTGTGCTGGTTGAGGTCCTGCATACACCCAGGACGTTATTTATCGCCGGGATCATGTGCATTATGAATATCTGCATGCTGATTAATGGTACTTTTTGGTCCATTATTGTCACCGAGAAGATCAAAGCACCCTTAGAGAGCATTGCCTATTTTTCATTTACGAAATCAGCGGTTATGCTGTTGTTCTTTTTTCTTGTCATCCCCCAACTACGCGCAGTTCATTTCAGGCTTCCACTGACCCTTGGATTTGCCAGTTTTATTATCAGCCAGTTGATTCTAATTCGTACCCCGGTTGGTAATTATATGCTGCTGTTGTTAACTGTTGTACTGGAAGCCGGGAGTATAGCCATCATCAGCCCGCTGGTTGACCAGTTAACGGTCTTAATGATCGATCCAAACGAACGCGCCCGAATCCAGTCCATTCTTTATGTGGGGATCATCCTGGTTACTTCTCCATTTGGTTGGATCGCAGGGATTCTGTCAGCAGCCAATAAAGATTTCCCATTTGTCCTGAATATCATCCTATTCATCTTAGGAAGTGTACTGGTTTTACTGACCGGGAGAGTCTCAACAAGCGCAGCAAAAGACTACCCAATAACTGAGCCAGAAATATAAGCATCTAAGTGTTGCAGCAGACCGTAGACCACTGTTCTGCCTTATAAACGCAAAAACCTGCTCTCCGGCAGGTCTTTAACTTACAGCTTATAGCCTACAGCCTGCAGCTTTGCTGGTTACGACGATGCAATTCTTGAGGTGCTTACCGAGTCCTATAACAACTGATCCAACAGGTCAATCATCTCCTGATCCCCACCGGCAGGTGGGTTCCAATCTACGTAGATCACTGTAACCGCCTGCTTCTCCAAGGCCTCGCCAAAATCCTGCACACCAACGTTCATTGCTACAATCGGTTCCGTAAAGATATCCATTTTCAATTGTTCCATAGATTTACCCTCTCGCAGCAAGAAGAAGCCTGGAGCAAAACCGTGCAGCCTGGGCATTGGTAGCAAACACCAGGACCCCGGCATCCTCGAGCATTTTTTTCTGCCGGTCAAACCCCTGCGGGTCCAATTCGGTCCCACAAATTGAGGCAGCAATCGTGAGATGGCGGCCTTGATGAGCTGCCGTTTCTTTTGCCTTACAGATTGACCCGATAAGATCGCCAACCGGGTCTGCCGACGCAATTTGTCCCAGGATAAAGTCCAGGAGGAGTACAGAAACTTCGGGGTCAGCCGCTTCCGCCAGAATCCGCTTCGCACGCTGCGTCCCGTCGATCATCGGATGAGGGATCCCTTGTGTAAAGATATCATCCCCCATATCAATCAGGGAATCTTCCAGGCTGCTTTCTGGTTTTTCCAGGTGGTAGCGTTTATCCAAAGGGCTGTTGGAGTAGACCGGAATACCAGCCGCTTGCAGAACCTGTTGGCTCTGGTAGCAGAAAGTACCACCGGCAAACAATCCCCGAAGATACCGCTGCTCCGGCTGCCATTGGGATATTTCTTGCCTGACCAGGCTCTCAATATCTCGATCTACCTTAGGCTGGACAGGCTTTTGGTTCATTTTGCCGAGCGCCAGTTCCACAGCCTCATCGATACTATACGCCTGGACAAACGAGGAAACCGCACCTGAAAGAGGCCGTGACAAGCCCAGGAAGCAGCCGATGACAGGTTTCCGGCACCTTTCGATCCGTTCCAAAAGGCGTTGTAAGGTTGCCGGTTGGGCCGGCTTACTGACAATTGCTATTACCTGAGTAGAGGTGTCAGCTTCCAGGGCATCCAAACCCATCAAGGTGGTTACCCCGCCCACAGAATCCGATAGATCACGAGTTCCGGTCCCGATGGCATGGGAGATTCCTGACCCAGCCCGGTGGATCAGGCTGGTAAACTCCTGGATGCCCGTTCCCGATGCCCCCACTACCCCAACTGGACCGCGGCGGACGGCGTTCGCGAAGCCAATCCCAATCCCCTGAATGATGCTCGTGCCGCAGTCAGGCCCCATAACCAGCAGCCCGCGCCTCCTGGCAAGCTCCTTGATCTCGATTTCCTGCTCCAGCGGTACATTGTTACTGAATAAGAACACATGCTTCCCCAGCTCAAGCGCCTTATTCGCTTCTCGGGCAGCATAGTCGCCTGGAACGGAAATAACGACAAGATTGATATCCGGGTTGGTGATTGCGGCCTCATCGATGGAAAGGTAGCTCGAAGGTTTGACGGAGCTGGAAATGCTTTGCAGGCGCTCATCTAATCCCTTCAACAGCCGGTCTACAACCTCAGTCTCTGACGCGAGCACGGCAACGACCAGATCGTTGGGTGTCGCTCCATCCAGCTCAGCGCCGCGGATGCCAATTTCAGCAAGCAGCCCTTTGTTAGCATCCGTCCCCATGAGGACCGCTGACTGTTGGACTCCCGGCTCATCATTGAGCATCTTGGCAATCCTCATCAAGAAGACAGAGTCATAATATTCATTTTTACGAATAACATATCCTGAAGCCATACGTCCTCATAATGTCTTACGCTCTCAGCCCTGAGGTAAATTAATTCCCGGTGTACTTCTTCCCAAAAGCCACCAACGCTTTCTTGAAGCATTCGATCGGTGCGCGCACCAATCCGCCGCCGATCTTAGGGTATCCCGGTTCTTTGTGAGCAATGGCGGTATCGATGATCGGAGTACTGTTGGTCTGGATGACCTTGCGGATATCGATGCCGACTGGGGCTCCTTCGAACCCAAAGATGGGCATTTTGTAAACCGGGTGAGCTGTCATCGTTATGGTGCGCATTTCACGGGTGTAAGCCAGTGCTTCGTCCGGAGTGCCGCCTACTAATGGAGTAATCCCGGTGGCGCCTCCCAGCACAAAACCACCCCAGCCTACTGTTTCGGTGATCGCCGAATCACCCATGTCAAACCCGGCATCCTTTTCCGAATATCCTGGGACATATAAGCCTTCGACAAAAGGCGCTGGTGCTGTAAACCACTCATCACCCAGACCGCTGACTCGGATGCCGAACTCCGTACCGTTCCGGCACATCGCCGTTACCAGGGTGCTGTATTCCACGTCGCGGCAGGGATCAGCGATGGCTTTTCCGGCAGCCATGGCGATGCCGAGGAATATTAAATTGTGGTTCTTGAGCAGGTAGAGGGTAGCAATGTGGTCCTGATGAGGTATATCCGCCTTTGCCAGACCGATCGCCAGCGCATTTCCAAAGAGAGACGATGACGCGCTGTGGCGGTTGTGCAGCTCATCACCCATTTGGAGTGCTTGAGCAATAATTGGCTTGAGAGGTAATTCGCCATCACATTTAATGGCAGCCCGAAGCGAAGGAGCAAAGACATCCCGCCATTTCCGCAAACCGTCCAGAGCGCTTTCACTGTAATCGCCAAACTGCTGGGCGCCTTCCACCTGCCGGCAGTAAGCGCGGTTCCCGAAGGTTTTATTTTCGACCACGTAGACCCAGGCATTGGCTGAAATCGTGCCTGCCATCGGACCTACCGTATCGTGATGATGGTTGGGTTCAAGGGAAATTTCCCCTTTCTCTAGCATCTTCGCAGCTTCCTCAGGAGATTTTGCCCAACCTTCATAGATGACTTGACCTATAATCGCGCCGCGCTGTGCTCCGCACATTCGATCCCAGGTAATCGGAGGCCCGGAATGGGTGATCATTTTATCTTTCATCCCCGGGATGACTTCGTATGCAGGGGCAATATCGACCAGCACGGGGTCTCCTTCGATCATCCTCTTGACTGCTGTTTGATTTGCAGCTTCAATTTTCTGCTTGATATCCATTCCAGCCTCCTGGTACTAAAATCTTGGTCAAATAAGGTATCTTAAACGTGATATGTGATAGATAAGAATTTTCGATAAAAAAATCGCTACCCGATCTCTGGGGAAGAGCAAACATCCCCAGAGATCGTATACTTTTTAAAGCAGATTATCTTACTTGGGGCTGCCGGTAATACCCTTCACGAACCAATCAACGTTACCTAATTCTTCATCCGATAGGGTAGCTCCCTCGGCAACACGCTCCGTGCCTTCCTGATCGACAATTGGACCTGCAAAGACTGTCAGCTCGCCCGCGTTCAGCTTCTCGACCAGCGAGTTCACTTCGTCCTGTACTTCCTGCGAAACCTTCGGGCCAAACGGAGCAATCTCCATGCAGCTATCCGCCACGCCGCAGCGCAGGAAAATCGGTTCCCAGGTGTCATCGATCACCGTCTGGGCCATCCAGGTCATTTTGCCGCCCAGCGTAAAGCCCACTCCCGAGAGCCAGTATTCCGGTGCAAACTGCTGAGCTGCGACCGATTGGTAACCGATCGAAAAAACGCTGCGCGATTCTGCGGTTTGGACAATGGTGGTCGGAGAGTCGACGTGCATCGTGATCACATCCACACCCTGGTTGATCAGCGCATCGGTAGCAGCAGCTTCTTTGGCAGAATCGGACCAGCTAAAGGTCCAGCTCACAATGGTCTCTGCATCCGGATTGGTGGACTGGGCTCCCAGCTCGAAGGCATTGATAAAGGTGACCGACCAGCCGATGGGAAATGCGCCAATGAAACCTAGCTTATTTGACTTGGTCATCATCCCGGCTGCAGCACCCATGATATAGAAGGTTTCTGGGGGTTTGCCGAAGAAGTTGGCGAAGTTGGGTCCCATCATGTACCCACCGACATGCTCGAAGATCACATCAGGATATTTTTCAGAGAGGGCATATGCAGGCTCCTGGTGACCAAAACTGGTAGGGAAGATCAGTTTTGCGCCCTGGTCGATCATGGTTTGCATGGTTTTCTCGGCATCGGGGCCTTCGGGAATGTTCTCAGCTTCGATGATTTTTACGCAGGAAATGTTCTCCTTGACTTCCATCACGCTCTCATGCATTGCCTGGTTGAAGCCGGCATCTTTGACCGAACCGACATACAGAGCGCCGATAGTCAGGCAGGGCTCCTCTTCAACGGCAGGTGCATTGGCCTCGGGTTCAGTCTGCGGCTCTTCAGTAGGTGCGTCCGTGGCTGTTGGGGCAGCAGATTGGCAGGCGCCCAGGATCATCGCCAGGAGAACCATCAGAGTTACAACGAAAAAGGTCGATTTCGATTTCATGTTTATCCTTCCTTTGAAAATGTGAGAATGGTTGTGGATGGTAGTGGTAAAGTGTTTTTCGATGAGCACCTCCTGATTTTCCAGTATTTACTTAGGCAAAAATTATTCTGATCCGTGGTAAACGCGACCCAGGCTGGCAGGAGCCGAATGTTTTCGTGTGCCTCCCCAGGCCATCAGGACCAGTAGAGTGAGCGCATAGGGAATAGAGTCCAGCAGAAAGGGCGAAACCTTAACGCCCGATGCCTGGAGAAGAAGCTGGAAAGCCACCGCTCCACCAAAAAGCAGCGCACCGGCAATGGCACGCAGCGGGTGCCATTTCGAGAAAATGACCAGGGCGACTGCGATGAAGCCCCGTCCGGCAGTCATAAACTCTTTCCAGGTCCTGGTGTAAACGATTGACAGATGAGCCGCACCCAAACCGGCGAGCATTCCGGCCAGGAAAAGCGTAATATAGCGAATCAAGTGAGGGTTCCGTCCGGCCGCATAAGCCGTATCTGCATTTTCCCCCACCGCTCGTAAACCCAACCCCCAGCGGGTACGGTACAGCAGGAACCAGACCCCTAACGCTACAGGAACCACCAGATAGATCAGAAAATCAAATTTGAATTGGGAGGTGTATTGCACCGGCAGGTATCCCAGGCCTGGAAATAGAAACCGCGGCAGGCTTTCGATCTTCGCCCCAACGTAAGAAGCTCCGATTAAAGCGCTCAAACCGAACCCAAAGAACATTGTCGCCAGCCCGCTTGCCAGCTGGTTGGCTTTGCGGGTAATCACCAAATAACCGAAGAGCATGTTCGTCAATCCGCCTGCGATCATCGCAGCCAGGATTCCAAGGTATGGATTCCCTGTAATATGGGTGATGGCAAATCCAGAAGCAGCGCTGATCAGCATCACACCTTCCAACCCCAGGTTGACGATTCCTGCTCGTTCGCCGATCACCTCCCCCAGGGTCGTATAAAGGAGTGAAGTACCGGAATAAATCGCACTTGATAATACGCCGAGTAACGCTAAGAGGCTCATGCCTTTTTCCTTTCGAAGAATGACGGCTTTGCCAGCACAACGTACAATGTGATCGCAAGCAGGATATTCAACACCGCATACGGCAAGCCCTGGCTGAGCTGAAGGATATCTCCTCCGGAAGTAATGATCGCAATAATGAAGGACATCAGCAGGATCCCCAGGGGATCTCCGAAAGCGAGCCAGTTAATCAAAAAACCGGTATAACCAAAGCCAGGAGAGAAATTCGGGCGGAGCCGGGCATGGATACCTGAGATCTCTGACATACCCGCCAATCCAGCAATCGCGCCTCCGATGCACATCGCCAGGATAAGATACAGGCTGATTGGTATGCCATTCCGCCGGGCTGATTGAGGGTTACCTCCCACCGCCCGCATCTCCAGCCCCCAGCGCGTATATTTCATCACGTACCAGTAGATCCCAAGGATCAGCAGGCCGATGATCAGCCCCAGGTGGATGCGTGTCCCGAAGAATGCTGGCAATCGTGCCGAGAGTGAAAAATCAGGGGTTTGAGGCGCGCTGGCTACGCCTGTAGCCCGCAGAGGTCCGTAAACGAAGAAAGATACAATTGCGGGTGCGATGTAATTCATCAACAGCGTGCTGATCGTTTCGTTGACCAATCCCCTCGCCCTCAGCCACACTGGAATAAACGCCCAGAGTGCTCCCCCCAACAATCCGGCTCCGGCCATCAAGGGCAGCAGTGCCCAGGCAGGAAGATCCGGGAGTGCCAGAGCAGCTGAAGCGGCGGTCAGCGCACCGATATAGAGCTGACCTTCTGCGCCAACGTTGATCAGACCGACCCGAGATGGCAGCGCAACCGCAATCGCTGTGAAAAGCAGCGGGATCATCTTCACGATGACTTCTGAAAACCCGCCTGGTGTACCCAGGGTATAAACCAATGTGTCGTAGATTGCCTCAATGGGATTCTTTCCAGCCAACCAGAGGATGATCCCAAACAGGATGAAGGCAACCAGAAAGATAGCCAGATAACGCAGCACCTCCTGCACCGGCTTTTTGTTGATCCATGTGATTTTGGAATGGATTTGGGTCAGTGTCGTCATCGTTTCCCTATGAACCGGTCATCAGGTGACCTACGGTGTAGGTATCGGTCTCGGCAGGATTGAATTCACCGGCAATTCTCCCGTCAAAAAGGACAATCAGGCGGTCGCTAAGGGTGAAGAGCTCGTCCAGATCTTCAGATATCAGCAAAACTCCCGCGCCTTCATCGCGAGCATTCAATAATGCCTGTCGGGCGATCGTCGCGCTTTGAACATCCAATCCGCTGGTCAGGTAGGATGCGATGATGAGTTTCGGATCATGTGCGAGTTCTCGGGCAATGATCAAACGCTGTAGATTCCCACCCGATAACGACTTTGCCAGCGTATATGGAGAAAATGAAAAGCCGAACCTGCCAAGCGCTTTCTGCATATCCTGCTGGACAGCCTGCCAATCCACCTTCAAGCCGCCTGCCCTCGCATAGCGCCGGGTGTTGGTTAGGACCATATTCTCCAGCACCGTCATGAAGGGGACAGTTGCCATGCTCAACGGGTTTTCCGGAATAAAGCTGACTCCATCTTTGCGGGTTTGCCCGATGGACTTACGCGTATAATCTCGCCCAAAGAGAAGCTTTCGCCCCTGAATGATATGCTCCATCCCGAGGACGACATCACCCAATTCCTTCTGCCCGTTGCCCGAAACACCGGCGATGCCGACAATCTCACCCGGATAAATTTCCAGGTCAATTCCCACCAGGCTGGCAGCCGCCCCTTCGCCTTGGGTGGAAACCTTCACTAATTGGAGCAGCGGCTTTTCCACTGCCAGGCTCGCTTGACCCTGGCGGATTACCCGGGTTGTCACCTCTTTGTCAAACATCATCGAAATGAGCTTTTCTTGAGTTGCTTCGCTGCCGAGGATCGAAGATACTACTTTCCCGGCGCGCAGCACGGTGATCCGATCGGCGCAGCGTAGAACATCCTTCAATTTATGCGTGATTAAGATGATAGAGTAATTGCTGTGCCGCAGCCGGTCCAGCACCTGGAATAAGGATTCGGCCTCATGCGGGGCAAGTACCCGAGTTGGCTCATCCAAAATCAGGAGGCGGGCGTTCGAAAGCAGCAATTTGATGATCTCTACTTTTTGCTGTTCCCCAATCGAGAGCTGCGAGACGAGAGCGTCAGGATTGACTTCTAATCCATACTGTCTGGAAAACTCCCGGATGCGCTCACTGACCTGGCGCGGCTGGTAAACGGCAGGAAGATCCCGAAGGAACAAGGTGATGTTCTCTGCCACCGTCATCGCAGGGATCAGGTTGAGATTCTGAAACACCATACCGATTTGCAGCTCGAGGGCATTCTGAGGGGTCCGGATCTGTACCGGTTTGCCCTGGTAGAGAATTTCCCCTTCGTCCATACGGTAAAAACCGTACAAGATTTTCATCAAGGTACTTTTCCCGGCTCCATTCTCGCCCAATAGAGCATGGATTTCTCCCCTGAATATATCCAGGTCGCTGTGGTCATTAGCTATGACCGCACCGAAACGCTTCGTAATGCCCCGTAAAGCGAAAAGGGGATCGATTTTTGTTTCTACAAGTCCTGGTGGTAGAGGCATCGTCAAACCGCTGTTCTAATATTGGGATCTTGATGTAAGCATGGAACCGCTGATCATATTTTAGAAAAAATTTTCCAACAGCGTAAGCGTAGAAAACAAGGGATTTCATCGGCCGGAGATCAAGTAGATACTACTCGAAGAAAATCAAAGAGCCCGCGTAGAAACTACGCGATCGATCAAGGAGACAATAATGATATGTTTAAGAAAGGAAGATTTTAAGAATTAACGTTTCGATTCGTCAGCCCGTGTTCTCGGGCATAGCGTACAAGCTCCACCCGGCTGTGCAGCCCCAACTTTTCCATCAGGTTGCTGCGGTGACCCTCGACCGTGCGCACGCTCAGGCTCAGTTCCTCTGCAATCTGGCGATTGGTATATCCCTGAACAATGAGCAATAGGATATCGGTTTCTCGTGGGGTGAGCAGCTCAACCTGGGAGGACTCCGTAACCTTTGGTGTTTTCGGCTCGATAAGTAAAGAACGGATCATTTTCGGATGAATGTAAATATCCTCAAGTAGTACGGAATGAATTGCAGAGATTAATTCATTTTCGGCAGCATGCTTTAAGATATAACCGGAAGCTCCTGCACGTAATGCCTCCCTCAGTAATGCCGCATCTTCGTGAACTGTTAAAATCAGTATCCTGACTCTCGGCTGCTCCTGCTTGATGATACGAGTTATCTGAATACCGTCCATCCCCGGCAGGCTCAGATCCAGGACTATGATGTCCGGCTGCATCTGTGAAGCAATTTGGAGAGCATCTTCACCGTTCGTTGCCTCGCCGACCAGTTCCATCCCTGGCTCACCCTTGATTAAAGCCCGCAAGCCAGCTCGGACAACTGCATGATCGTCAACAATCATTACTTTAACGGGCATATGGCACCTCGACCGAAATGATTGTCCCCTTACCAAGCGCGCTCTCAACCAGGAAATTTCCCCCAAGCATTTGGACCCGTTCTCGCATTCCGAATAAACCTAACCGGTTTTCGTCAGCCATTGGCACCGGCTTGAATCCTACCCCATCATCCTCGATGATCATTACAATGCACCCATTCCTGCGGTTGATTAAGATATCCACACGGCTCGCATGAGCATGCAGTGCGACGTTGGTCAATGACTCCTGTATGATCCGGTAGAAAGCGGTCTCCATTTCCGCGGGTAGGCGGATTGTCTCGATTTCTTCCGCATCAAACTGGACCTGTAGCCCATGCTGCTGTGAAAACTCCTGGATATACTGCTGAAGTGCGGTGATCAATCCCAGGTGATCGAGGCTGGCAGGGCGAAGTTTTATGGCTAAACCATGCAGGTTGTTAAGAACATCGGTGACAATCTGCTTTAACTCAGCAATATGCTCCATCATTAACTCCGGAGACTGCGCGTCGCGCTCCAACAAGCCCAGTCGTAACATAAGTGCTGCCAGGATCTGCCCGGATTCATCGTGGAGCTCGCGGGAAAGGTGCATCCGTTCTTGCTCCTGTATAACCATAAGCCGGTGAGAGAGGGCATGCAGCTGCTCGTTTCCCAGCCGCACCTGGTCAAATAACCAGGAATTTTGAATGGCGATCACTGCCAGAGTGGCGTAGGATTCCAGGAGTAATAGTTGTTCCTTCGGAAATCCTTCGTACCCATTTCTAAGCGCAGCCAGCACTCCGATTGCTTTGCTACCGTAATTTAGTGGAACAGCGGCGAAAGACAGGTAATTATCTGGCCCTGGTTCAGTACTCAATAAATTGGCACTCCCTACCTTCTCGACAACCGTCGTTGTACCGGTTTGTTGGGCGTGGATAATGTTCTTTCTTAACGCTGGAGCAATATTCCCTTCCTCAATCATTGAACTGGACCGCGATTGATCTGCAACGGCAGCAACAGTTAAAGTGTGTTCTCCGCTTATTTCCCCACTCGCCAGCTCAATCCAGGCGGTCTTAAGCCCGAGCCTGTCTACAGCCAGCCGGCAGATGGAGTTATACAGGGCGTGGGTATCGGGGTTGCTTAAGAATTCTTTCGAGGCGTCATTAAGAGCCGCCAGATCCTCGACACGCCGGTTTAATGCTCGTTCAGCATATCGTCGTTCCGAAGCTGAGGCAGACAATGTCAGGGAAGTCAGGGCGACCACACCGGTGAACGTTTGCAGCAGGAGCAGGCTTTCGTTCAGCGGCAGTTGAGAGAAGGGTCCCAGCCCATGGATGGTGCCCCAAATCGAGATACCGGATACGATGAATACGACAGTAACAGCGCCCGGCTGCTCCAATCGCAGGGCAGCCCAAATGGCAAAAGGAAAGATGACATAGATAAGCGCCTGATGAAATATACTCGATCCATTCGAAGTTCCAAAAACATATCCGGTAACGAGGATGAGCAAACAAACAAAAAGGGTACCTTCCAAAATTTGACCGGGCTTCTTAGATTGTTGGAGGAAATTGCGTAATACCAATATCAAGGGTGTAATAACTAAGATACCGAGTAGGTTCCCCACCCACCATGTGGCCCAAAGGGTGAAGAATTCTACCTGGCTGCCGCTCCCAAACCAGGAGACCGTCAGCACGCCGATGCTCGCGCTCGCAGCTGTGCTTGGGATC
>Ga0209819_10000461_pt1 | contig 11716 bp, 8 predicted proteins | sample PPLLak2March2015_FD_187248 | JGI IMG/M metagenome (GOLD analysis project Ga0209819, IMG submission 187248) | Freshwater sediment microbial communities from Prairie Pothole Lake near Jamestown, North Dakota, USA - PPLs Lake P7 Core (1) Depth... | ecosystem: Environmental > Aquatic > Freshwater >... | reverse complement strand
ATCCCGGAACAACCAGCCGTCCGCCCGCATCTACCCGCTCGTGAGTGGAGAGTAAGGAAGGAGGCAAGGCCGATTCGGGTCCAACCCAAACAATACGCGCGCCGTCCCAGACGAGCGCGGCATTGGGAACCACGTGGATCTCCGACTGCCCCCCGCTCTCCAGGCACCTGGCCAGTTGGCCGATATTCCGCAGAATCATGCGCGTCCTAGTTCAACTTGCCGACCGCGTCCTCAACTACCTTGACCAATTGCGGGCTGCGGACAATCTCGATGCATTGCTTCAGGTCTTCCTGCAACAGATGGTCTTCCTCTTTGTGAGGAATCAAGGACCGGATGCAGTCGTGGGCCACTTCCACGCCGCGCCCGGGTTTTAGCGGTTTGCGAAAATCCAAGGCCTGAGCCGCAGTGAAGAGTTCGATGGCCAGCACCACTTCAACGTTCCGGAAGACAGGCAAAAGCTTCAGCGCGCTTATGCTTCCCATCGAAACGTGGTCTTCCTGGCCGAGGCTCGTAGGGATTGAGTCGACCGAGGCCGGGTGAGACAGCACCTTGTTCTCGGAGACCAACGCCGCTGCGGTGTACTGCGGCATCATGAACCCGGAGTTTATGCCGATCTCGCGCATCAAGAGCTTAGGCAGGCCATCCTGGCCTTCCAGCAGAAGATAAGTCCTTCTCTCTGATATTCCCGCAAGCTCGCTCAATGCAATGGCCGCAAAGTCGAGAGCCAGGGCCAGCGGTTCTCCGTGGAAATTGCCGCCGCTGTAGATATCGCCGTTATCAAAGACCAGCGGGTTATCGGTCACCGCATTGATCTCGGTCTCGATGGTGCGAGCCGAGTAAGCAAGCCCATCGCGAACGGCGCCGTGGACTTGCGGCGCGCACCTTAGACAGTACGGATCCTGGACTTTGCCGCAATTCCGGTGGGACTCGAGGATCTCGCTGTCTCTCAGCAACGTCCGGACGTTGCCCGCTACCAGGGCTTGCCCGGGATGCGGCCTTAGCTCCTGGAAGCGCGCATCAAACGGCCGGACGCTTCCCTGAAGTGCTTCGAGGCTCATCGCGCAGACCAGATCAGCGACCGTGAGGAGATTCCGGCATTTTTCGAGGACGAACGCGCCGTAGCCGGACATCAGCTGGGTGCCGTTGATGAGGGAGAGGCCGTCTTTGGCTTGAAGGACCAGCGGCTCGAGTCCGTGTTGAGCCAGCAACTGCGCGGCCGGCATCGTCTTGGTCCCGGGCACGTCCCAGAAGCATCCGAGGCCGATCAGGGGAAGAGACATGTGCGCGAGCGGCGCCAGGTCACCAGACGCGCCGACACTGCCCCTGGTTGGGACGGCAGGAATCAGGTCGAGTTGTGCAAAGCGGAGCAGACGTTCAAAGGTCTCAACTGAAATCCCGGAATAGCCCAATCCCAAAGAGTGAATCTTCAGGAGCAGCATCAGCCGGCTGATATCCTTCGGAACCAGTTCTCCTACGCCAACCGAATGGCTCATTAGCAGGTTCTTTTGAAGTTGGAGCAACTGATCAGGAGGAATCCGGTTCTGCGCGAGGGCGCCGAAGCCGGTATTAATGCCGTAGTACGTTTCGTCGCCCTTCAGCGCTTCCTCTACCAGCCGTCGAGCCGCCCTCACCGGTGAGAGGTCGCCGCTCAGTAAACGAACCCGCATTTTCAGGCTGTCGTAAAGGCTGTCGAGTTTGATGTATTCGGCGTTCATTCAGGAGCCAAGCTCAGCTTACAGAAGGACATGAAGGACAGCAAGGGACGGGCTGGCGCGAGTCTTTTGCGGTGGCAACGAGAGGCCGACGCTTTATCAGGACTCGAGGCGACACCGCTTTGGTATGTGCAAGATCGCTCGGTGCTTGGGAACGATCTTGCCCATACCAAAGCGGTGTCGCCTCGAGTCCTGATAAAGCGTCGGCCTCTCGTTGCGACCGCACTGCAAAAGGACCCTGCCGGCGTGCACGGCTCTGTAGCGCGACTCCAGCTCAGTCTCCCCCCGGCACACTCGGCAGATCCACATCCCTTTCGTGTGCTGTGCGGATTGCCTCACTGTAACCGGCGTCGGCGTGCCTCATGACGCCGGTCCCCGGGTCGGCGGTCAAGACCCTCTGCAATTTCTGGTCGCCCGTCGGTGTTCCGTCAGCAACACACACCATCCCCGCGTGAATGGAATACCCGATCCCGACGCCTCCGCCGTGGTGGATCGAAACCCAACTGGCGCCACACGCGACGTTCAGCATCGCGTTAAGGAGCGGCCAATCGGCAATCGCATCCGAGCCGTCCTTCATGCCTTCGGTTTCGCGGTTGGGCGACGCCACCGAACCCGCGTCCAAATGATCTCTTCCAATGACGACCGGTGCCTCGAGCTTCTTATTCCTGACCAGCCAGTTAAACCGCAGCCCGGCTTCCGCCCGTTCGCCATATTCCAGCCAGCAAATCCGAGCCGGTAGTCCCTGGAAGTGAACTTTGCTCTGCGCTTGCCGGATCCACCGCCGCAGAGAGTCCTTCTCCGGGAACAGGTCCAGAATCGCATCATCGGTCACCAGGATGTCCTGCGGGTTCCCGGACAGTGCCGCCCACCGGAATGGACCCGATCCCTTGCAGAACAGTGGCCGTATAAACTCGGGGACAAATCCTGGAATCTGAAACGCTTCAGCGAATCCCCGCCGGTCCGCCACCTGTCCCCTGAGATTGTTCCCGTAGTCAAAGACCACGGCACCCTGCTTCTGGAGGTCGAGCATCGCCGAAACGTGCGCGACCATGGAGTCGAGCACGGCCTCCTCGTAGTCGCCGTAACGGCTCTCGCGCCAGTTACTCGCTTCTTCCAGGCTCAACCCTGCGGGGATGTAGCCGAGTCGCAGGTCGTGAGCCGATGTCTGGTCTGTGACGACGTCTGGGACGATGCCGCGGCGTACCAGCTTCGGCAACACCTCCGCGACGTTGCCCAGGAGCCCGATCGACATCGGCTGTTTTGCCTGTTTTGCTGCGAAAGCGAGGCTTAGCGCCTCTTCCAAGTCGGTGACCATCCGGTCACAGTACCCGGTCCGCAGCCGGCGCTCGATCCTTTCCGGATTGACCTCGACGCCCAGGAACACGCCTTCGTTCATGGTGACGGCCAGCGGCTGGGCGCCTCCCATTCCGCCCAGGCCGGCGCTGACCACCAGCCGACCCGCGAGCGTGCCGCCGAAGTGCTTTCGCGCACATTCCGCAAACGTCTCGTAGGTCCCCTGCAGGATTCCCTGGGTCCCGATGTAGATCCAGGAACCAGCCGTCATCTGGCCGTACATGGTCAGGCCCAGATCCTCGAGCCGCCGGAATTCCTGGAACGTCGCCCATCTCGGCACCAGGTGAGCGTTTGCGATCAGAACCCGGGGCGCCCAATCGGTGGTTTTGAAGACACCAACCGGTTTGCCGCTTTGAATGAGAAGCGTCTCATCGTTGGCCAGGCGCTTCAGAGTCGCGATGATACGTTCGTAAGATTCCCAGTTGCGGGCCGCCTTCCCTGCTCCGCCGTACACGATCAACTGCGCGGGATTTTCGGCCACGTCCGGGTCGAGATTGTTCATCAGCATCCGAAGGGCCGCTTCCTGGTGCCAGCCCTGGCAAGAGACAGCCGTGCCACGCGGAGCGCGGATGGCTGAGGGGGCTTCACTCTTGATCATATTTTCACTCCTCCCGCCCTTCGGTCATATTCCACGGATCCAGCGCCCGATCCAACTCTTCCTTCGGAAGCACCTGCTTTTCGCTGGCGACCTCACGCACGGTTCTCCCCGATTCGTACGCTTCTTTGGCGATTGCGGCGGCCTGATCGTATCCGATCTTCGGTACCAAGGAGGTCACCATGGCCAGGGACCGTTCTATCATCTGCTCGCATCGCTCCCGATCCGCCCGGATCCCGTCTATGCATTTCTCGGCGAAAACGACGCACCCGTTCGCAAGCAGGCTGATCGACTGAAGGAGATTGTAGGCGATCACGGGCATCATGACGTTCAGTTCAAAATTACCGGACTGCCCGCCGATGGTGATGGTCACGTCGTTGCCCAGAACCTGGGCCGCGATCATTGTCATCGACTCGGCGATGACCGGGTTCACCTTTCCTGGCATTATAGAACTGCCGGGCTGAGTCGGGGGCAGCATGATCTCGCCTAGCCCGCAGCGTGGACCGGATCCCAGCCAACGCAGGTCGTTGGCGATCTTCATGAGACTGCACGCGACCGCTTTAAGCATGCCGCTCGCCTCCACTGCCGCATCCCGGGTGGCCAATGCTTCGAATCGATTCTCGGCCTCCTTGAACGGAATGCCGGTCCACTGACCCAGCTTGCCGACCACTTTGGCGGGAAAGCCGGGAGGACAGTTAAGGCCGGTTCCGACCGCGGTTCCGCCAATCGCGAGCTCCGACAGGCGCGGACGGACGCTTTCGATCCGCTGGATGCCGAGCACGATCATTCTTGAATAGCTTGAAAACTCCTGGCCCAGGCGGATTGGCACTGCATCCTGCAAATGTGTCCGCCCAATTTTCACGATCGAGTCAAATTCCTTAGCCTTAGCGCTCAAGGAGCGGTGCAGTTGCTGCAAGGCCGGAATCAGTCGCTTTTCGAGCTCCTCCATCGCTGCGACATGGATGGCAGTCGGGATAACGTCATTGCTTGATTGCCCGAGGTTCACGTGATCGTTCGGGTGAATCTCGCGAGAACCGATCTTGCCCCCTCGGATCTCGATCGCGCGATTGGCGATCACCTCGTTGGCATTCATGTTGGTGGAGGTGCCCGATCCGGTCTGGAAGATGTCGACCACGAACTGGTCGTCGAGCTTTCCGTCGATGACTTCGTCCGCGGCAGCAATAATCGCCTGGGCGATCGAGCCGTCAAGAAGCCCTGACTGCAGGTTGGTCTCAGCGGCCGCTTTCTTGATCAACCCTATCGCCCGGATGAAGGCTCTGGGCACCCGCAGATCGCTGATCGGGAAGTTGAGAACCGCGCGTTGCGTCTGAGCCCCGTAGTAATTCGACGCCAACACCTGCATTTCCCCCATCGAGTCTTTTTCAATCCGATAGTCGGGCATGTGATGCTCCCTGTAACCGCGGATGACACGGATAAACACGAATAGCGCGGATCGATCCGTGCTATCCGCGTTTATCCGTGTTATCCGCGGGTCACCCTAGTCAGTCCGCCGCCGTTCACTTCACATTTCTGTTCAGCGCATCGGCCAGCTGAATTCCGAAGCGGTCGAAGGTGTGGCCGGCCGCCTTATCGAGTAGCGCTTGACTTTTGACCAGGTCGATCTGGGCCCGAAGCTCTGTGATTTCGGCCACGAGCAGGTCCCGCTGGGCTTCTATCATCTGGCGCGTCGTTGCCATACCCGCCTCAAAACGCGCCTGTTCCGCGACCAATCGCTCGCGGGCTGACCTGACTGCAGCCTCTCCGGCTTCGAGACTCGCCTGGTTCATCTCCAGCCTGGTGAGTGCCTCTCTGAGCTGCACGGCGATCAGCTGCCTGACTCGCTCCTCTCGGAGCTTCGCCTGATCCATGCTTATCTGCGCTTGAGCGTTCTCGGCTCGTGCTTCCTGGTTGAAAATGGGTAACTGGAGCGTAAGCCCCAGCATGTATCCATAGTAGTCGGCGCTGAACATTTGATCCAGTGAGTCGCGCATCCCTCCTTGAAAAATGCCAACCACCGGCGGATTGAAAAAGCCCTGGGAAAAATCGCGCTCGACAAGCGTTCCGCCCAGCCCGAACTGCTGATATCCTGCCACGAGGTCGAGATTCGGCCGCAGACGATTACGGGTCAGGTTCAAACTGACCTTCTGACTGGCCAGGTCGAGCTTTGCCTGCTCGACTTCCGGACGTGCCTTCAACGCCTGCTCTTTGAGCTCGTCGAACGATTCGCGAACCGTATCCGGGCGGGAGATGGGGTCGGCGGGAACGAGGTCGCCCGGAAACAGGCGGGGATCGTCAAAATTCGAGATGAGTTGAACCAGTTCGTCCTGGATAAGCCGGTAGCTGTACTTCGAACGCACCAACTCCTCCTGTCGGAGCGCGACTTCGGCCTCTGCCTGCACGACTTCCAGGCGCGCGGCCGTCCCTACTTCATAACGAGCACGATTCTGCACCAGCACGGTCTTTGCCAGCTGCAGAGACTTGTCCTTTACATCGGTATCCCGAAGCGCGTACTCAAGCTCCCAATAACGGTCCTGCACCTGGAGGATCACGTCAGTTGCCAGGCGCTTGAATTCCTGCTCGCTTGTCTGGCTGTCGTTTCGCGCGATCTGGATCTGGTACTCTTGCCCGACCTTCCCGAATCCCTCCAGCAAGTTCTGGCGGAAAAGGATTTCAAACTGGGTGTTAATGGCGGGAACCAGGCTGTTGAAGAAACTGGTCGTGCGGTTGCGAACCGCGCCGAATGTAGCTTCGAGCGACGTACCGCTGGAGAAAGTCTGGGCGTACCCGGAGGTGCCGGTGGTCAAGATGTTTGTGAGGCTCGGACCACCTTGCAGGACACTCGCTGCCGGGGTCTTTTCCCGGTCCCAATCGAGGGAAAAGGTCATTTGCGGGTCGTAGAATCCGCGCAACTGGTCGATCCTCCACCTTTGCCCCAAAACGGCGCTTCTCTGCAGGTTTATGTCGAAGTTGTGCGTTAGGGCCATTTCTACAACCTGCCGTTCGGTCAAGCGGATCTTCCCGTCAATCGGCGGAGGAAGGACGGCCGGATCAACTGAAACGGCTGCGCGCTTTTGGTCAATTCGATATCGGGAGAAGGGCGCCTGGCCGAAAACAGGGGCTAGCAGCAGCATCATAGTAAGAATAGCCAGTAAGCATCGCAGATCCATGGGTGGTCGGGCCGTCATTGATACCTCCGAAAAGAGGATTCTACCCGAGGTTCGGACGACACGCCCGGTCTTTCCCTTCGGTACCCTTTGCCCCCTTTGCCCCTCTCCCCCTCATGCCGCCTCCCTGGAACTCGGTTTCTATGGGCTATAATGGTGTCACTCCCATGAAGTCGAGCCTAGGAACAGGCCCGCTTGCGGGTCACAGGGTAGTTACGCTCCCGATACTCTACCTGTCCGTTCACACCGGATGTGACTGCCGCTGCGTGATGTGTGACATCTGGAAAGCCGAGAACGGCGGCGTCGAAATGTCACTTGCGGACATGGAAGCGCAGGCAGAAGCAATTCGAAAGCTCGAGGTGCAGTACGTTCTTATCTCCGGCGGCGAACCGCTCAAGAATCATAATCTGTGGACTTTTTGCAGGTCTCTGAGGCGGCAGGGAGTTAAGGTGGTCCTCCTTAGCACGGGCAGGCTGCTCGAGCCGAACGTCGAGGAGATTGTGACATCATGTGATCAGCTCACAATCTCGCTTAATGGGAGTCCGGCGGTCCATGATCGAATCAGACAGGTGAACGGCTGCGCCGAACAGCTTGCATCGGGCGTCAAAGCCATCCTTGGCCGATGTCCGGACTTCGCGGTTGTCGGTAAGACGGTCGTTCAGAAACTCAACTGCCAGGACCTCCACAATATCGTCCGCTTCGGCACGGAACTTGGCCTCCGGGCGGTCTCCTTTGTCGCTGCAGACATTTCCAGCACGGCCTACAATAGGCCAACGCCCTGGGATGAGCCCAAGATATCCCAGATCGCGCTGAGCCATTCAGACCTGTGCAAACTCTCCCGCTCTATAGAGCTCTTGTTGACTGACTACTCGAAGGACTTTGAACGCGGGTTCATTCTGAATACTCCAGCCCAATTGTGGGACATCTATCGATACTACAAGGCGCTCCTCGGGCAGTGCGATTTTCCAGCCGTGAAATGCCGGGCCCCCTGGATTTCGGCGGTGTTCGAAGCAGACGGGTGTGTTCGCCCCTGCCTTTTTCACGCCCCGTACGGCAATGTCGGAGAAAAGGGGCTGCTTGAAATCCTGAACTCCAAGGAGGCCATCCGGTTTCGGCGGGAACTTAAGGTGGCCAAGAACGGCGTCTGCGAGAAATGCGTCTGGGCCGAAAGCCGCACGGCGTATGACATTGTCGTGTGAAGGCTATCCGCTGACAAGATTTACCGCCTAGGTTGCGCTGCAAGGCGTGCCCCACTCGCGTTACAGAGCCGCGCACGCAGCGGAGGGCTGCGGAGCGCGGCTCTGTAACGCGAGTGGGGCACGCCTTGCAGCGCAACCTACAACAGCCGGGGGAGCTGGTTTGGCAGATGCCCGCGGCTAGCTGTTGCCACTTGTCACTTCTTCGGCGGTTTCGAAGGCCGCATTTCAATCCGGCTGGTGAGGCATCGGGGATGGCGCTTGAGTGTTTGAATCACGACTTCAGCCACATCCGAAGCCGCAATTTTCCAGGAGGCTGACGGCGATCCCATCCCTGCACCGAAGGCAGTGTCGACACTTCCCGGCATGATGTAGGCCACCAGGATGTCGTCGTGCCGTACCTCCTGCATCAACGCTTCGCTGAAACCAATCAGTCCAAACTTGGACGCGTTGTATGCCGCACCGCCGGCGAAGGCATTCTTTCCCGCCAGGCTCCCGATATTGATGATGAACCCGCCTCCCGCCTTCTTCAGGTGTGGGATCGCCAGGTGACAGCAGTAGAAAAGGCTGTCGAGATTGGTGCCGATGGTTGAACGCCACTCCTCCGGGCGCAGCTCTTCGACGTTCTTGAAGATGCCGATTCCGGCGTTGTTGATCAGGACGTCGATCCCCTGCCACTGTTTCAGGCAGTAGTCGAAGAGCCTTTCAACGTCCTCCATGCGCCCCACGTCGCAAGCTTGTCCGATGACCCGGCCTGAATGCCCCTCTTTCTCGAGCGCAGCCACCGTCTGTTCCACTTCCTGCTGGTTCCTGGCCGATATCGCAACTCGTGCCTGTTCTCCGAGAAGCGCGTCAGCAATCGCTCGGCCGATGCCTTTGGTGCTTCCGGTAACGATCGCCCTTCTCCCCTTGATTTCCATGCGAACCTCTTTGATTTGAAAGGATTTGCGAATGACGAACTCTCTCCCCATAATAATGAAAAAATGTGACTCAGGCCACGGTCGGCCAAAAGCCGAAATCGGCATCATAGTTAAAGAAGGCTCTCTCCTCCGAGAGTGCGAGAGGGGAGGTTCAGCCTTTTAGGGGGGTTTTATTGAGGGGAGTTTTGAAATGGCAAAACCAGGAAAGGTTGTTCTTGTTTTTCTTCTCTTGATTGCCGGGTCATTTCCGGCATTCGGACAGGTAGCTAAGATCACGAGCGATTCGGCTTTTGATACCGACTCGGTCAAGTTCGATTTTCAAGAGTATCAGGCGGAAATTCAGGCAGCGGACGTGCTCGGCAAATGGGGGCTGAACTTTCTGAACGTCGACTCCACCGTGCCGAAGGTCCGGATGATCGTAGCGCCAATCGGAGGCGCGGACCCCGAACGCGTCATTCAGAACCCAACCGCCACGGGTTCCAGCTTGCCGTTGATCGTCAACTTCCGGTACCCGGTTTCGAAGGTTGGTTTTTACGCCTCCAACGGGTCTGCATCCACAACGGTGACGCTCACTGCATTCGATCCTCTTGGAGGGAGCCTGGGATCGGTCAGTGAAACCGGCCTGGCCGAAGAAAAGTTCATCGGTGTCAGCACAACTTCGACCCGGGGAATCGCGAAGCTGCTCGTCGATTACGGCACTTCCACGGAACCTGAACAGATCGACGACATGATCTTCGATTACGTCAGCCGGCCGAAGTTCAACACCTATCTGGCGCAGGTTGGCGACGCGAAAGGATTGCTGCAGACGATTCTGGTCATTTCCAATCTGACCAACTCGACTGCCAAAGGCGAACTGCGACTTTTCGACAGCAGCGGCGCGCCGATGTCGCTGAAGCTTGGGGACGACACGAACAGCGTCTTTTCGTTCTCATTACCGCCTTTCAGTTCAAAGAACCTTCCCACTCAGGCCATCAGCGATCCGGTCAAGGTGGGGTATGCGCAAATCGAATCGAACGTCCCGGTGGAAGGTACCGCGATTTTCAGGATCATCTCCGGAGACACCACCTTGTCCGAGGCGGGCGTGGGTTCATCAGTGCCCAGGCCGTTCGTGGTGGGCGTCGCCCAGAAGGTAGTCGCTAAAGGCCTTGACACGGGAATAGCGGCCGTTAATTCCACGGCGGAGGCGGTCGATGCGCGGGTCAAACTCTATAATGAGGCAGGCACGCTCGTCGATACTAACGAATTGGACATGGATCTTGGACCTCACGGTCACAAGGCCCGGTCCCTGAGTGAGCTTTTTCCGCAGCTGCAGAATTCGGATTTCAACGGAACGGTCGTGGTGACCTCCACCAAGCCGATGGCACTTGTCATCATCCGAACTCAGGGCGGCCTCGCGCAGTCGACGCTTCCCGTCGGCAGCACGTTCCAGTAGGAAACTGACAGACTGACAGACTGACAGACTGACAACTGACAGACTGACCGCTGACCGAACTCCAGTTTTGTCAGCTGTCAGTTGTCAGTTTGTCAGTTGTCAGTTTGTCAGTTGTCAGCTGGCAGTTGTCAGTTTGTCAGTTTGTCAGTCTGTCAGTTTGTCAGTCCTTCCCCGCCTTCCTTGCCTTGTACTCGTCTGTCAGAGCCTGAAGCAACTGCGGCAACCGCCCATACAAACGGCGGGGGGTGCGTCGCGAGCGATTCGCGATGGCATAGGCGGTTAGAATCGGCAAGGCGACTGTTGCGTCGACATAACAAACCACCGCGTCCGGAAGGCGATCCGGGTCGACCTTCCCCCAACTGACAGCCTCCGAGGGAGTCGCCCCGGACAGGCCGCCGGTATCCGGGCGGGCGTCAGTCACCTGCAGGAAGTAATCGTGTCCTTTCTCGTCTATCCCGAGGACTTCCTGTATCTGGGGCTCGGTCTGAAGCATAAAGTTCTTGGGCGAACCTCCGCCGACGATAAACACGGCGCTTTTCCCGCCGGATCTCTTCGCCCCGAGCACGATTGCCGCTGTCTCGTTGACATCCTTCGCCACATCCAACCTTAACCCATTTCCGTCCAGGCTCTTGGCCGCCACATTCATCCCGATTGAGCTGTCGCCAGGCGAGGAAGTGAAGACCGGGACTTCGTATTCAAAAGCGGCGGCCAGCAGGGACTTGCGACCGGCCCCAAGCAGCCTCTCCCGCTCGGCGACATATCGACCGATTCGGTAATGAAACTCCGCCGTGCTCATTTCACGCTGGAACTCAGGCGCCGCAATGATCTCCCGGTAGAATTGATCGGTTGAAAGCAGGACTTTGTAATCAAAGAAGACATCGTAGATTCGGACAACTCCCTGCTGACGTAAGACCAGATCGCTTATGGAATGCTGCCCGCGATGCAGCGTATGGCCAATCGCAAAGTGGGTATCGTGATAAAGGTTGGCACCCGTGGAGACAATCCAATCTACAAAACCGCGTTCAATGAGCGGGAGCATACAGGAAATGCCCAGCCCGGCCGGAGTCAGTGCCCCGGTCAGGCTCATTCCGATCGTCACATCTTCTTCCAGCATCTTCCTGGCAAAGAGGTGGCAAGCCTCTCTCAAACGCGCCGCGTTGTAGGCCTCGAATACCGAATCCACCAAGTCGGTCACCGACGTCGTTTCCTCAATCGGTTTCGGACCTATCACTCGACCGGAAAGATAATCATTGCTGCTCATCGGCACCTCGAAAAAGGTTCAAAGGTCAGACGGTTCACGGGTGAACGGTTCACGGTTAGACGGTCCACGGTTAGACGGTTCAC
>Ga0209819_10000460_pt1 | contig 11743 bp, 12 predicted proteins | sample PPLLak2March2015_FD_187248 | JGI IMG/M metagenome (GOLD analysis project Ga0209819, IMG submission 187248) | Freshwater sediment microbial communities from Prairie Pothole Lake near Jamestown, North Dakota, USA - PPLs Lake P7 Core (1) Depth... | ecosystem: Environmental > Aquatic > Freshwater >... | reverse complement strand
CTGCCCTGGTTGAGTGATTTTTTCAAACAGTCTACGTATGACGCGTGATCTGCGCAGGTATGCTCGTGAGACAAATGTTCGTTTGTTTGCAGGTTTTCTGCTGATTCTGTTTGTCGTAGGCATCGGATTAATATACATATTTTATGGGTGGCAGTCAGCGGTAATGGGTATCATTTGCCTGATTTCCGGGCTGTCGCCGCTGATCCTCATTGCCGGTGCATTGTTTGTCGTCGAGTGGATCGCTAAAAAGGCGCAAAAGTAATCATAGGAGGGGTAACTATGGTAGAAGGGGAAACCATTGAATACAACGGATGGACGTTGAAAGTTCGGAATCCCGAGGGTGATGGACCGCATCCGGTACTCTTGATGGTTCACGGTTGGAAGGGGGATGAAGATGTCATGTGGATTTTCAGCCCCAGAATCCCCAAGGAATACCTGATCATTGCGCCTCGCGGACTGCAAGAATCCCCAAATGGAGGGTACGGATGGCACGATCATAAAGAGGGAGAATTGCCCACTGTAGATGAGTATCGACCATCCGCTACAAAATTGCTCGAGCTGATACAACAGCTAGGCAGCGAAGAGTATCAAACTTTCTGGAATGGACAGGCAAATTTTTTGAAAGTAAATCTAATGGGGTTTAGCCAGGGAGCGGCGTTGTGTGGTGTATTCGCTTTACTGTATTCCGATCGGGTAAATAAGCTAGCAAGCCTGGCTGGATACCTGCCGCTGAACTCAAACGAGCTTGCAGCTTCGAAACCGCTGTCAGGCAAAGAAATATTTGTAGCGCACGGAACCCAGGATAATATTGTGCCGATAGAGCGAGCCCGCCAGGCAGTGGAAATATATGAGCAGGCAGGTGCACGAGTAATTTTCTGTGAAGACGATATTGGGCACAAACTCAGCACCGACTGTTTTCGTGGATTGGGTGAATATTTCCGTAAGTGATAGATGGTTTGCCCATTACCTTTACATCCAAAAATCCTGTTTATACGTATATTTAATAACTGGAAAAGGAGGCAGCTCGCAGATTAAATTCCAAAAATAACCGTCCACCAAAAACAAACCGGAAAATTCTTTATTGTTTATACCTAAACAGGTCAATCTTTAACGGGGGTAGATGATGAAAAAACTTACTTACTTACTGATCACATTTCTGGTGGTGTTTGCTTTGGCAACCCCATCCCTCGCCGCCACAAAGGAATTCGTAGCTGATCTCAGCGGTGCAAATGAGGTGCCGCCCCGCGTAACCGACGCCAGTGGCAGCGCCACATTTAATATCGGTCACCGGAATGACGCGCTGACCATGAGTTATATTCTCCGGGTCACCAACATCCAGAACGTCGCCGCAGCTCACATACACTGTGCTCCTGCTGGAGTGAATGGACCGGTCGGCGTTACGCTTTACATGGCAGCGCCCGGCGGTGGCCGCATCAGTGGGGTAATCGCCTCTGGAGAAATCACTGCGCCCGATCCAGGGAATTCCTGTGGATGGATAACCCTGGACGATGTCATCTCCGCCATCAGGAAGGACAATGCCTACGTCAATGTCCACACGAATGACGGCGTCGATCCGGCAAATACGGGTCCCGGCGATTTCCCCGGCGGTGAAATCCGTGGTCAGATCCAATAGTCATGGTGAACTAGTCCTTATTCCTGACAATTGAATATGAAGACCCATTGATAGGACTCAATTTTTCAGATGGGTAAAAGCAACAGCCTGGAGACCATCGCCACCAGGCTGTTCTGTTTATCGAACTACTGGCATCTGGCTAGGCGGTTATTCGAATGGCGATAAAATTTATCATATTTATATGGTATAGTTAAACAAAAAGGGAAGTTTATGGAGGTATTTTTGTATGGTTCGTAACCGCTCGCCTAAACATAAACTATCGCGGCGAGAAGGGAAAGATCTATTTGGGACAGGCGGAGCGAGCTTGCAGCGCAGGCTTGAACAACCGCCAGGTTTGCACGGTCGAAAACCCGGTAGACATCGCGAGAGTGAGTATAACCGCCAGCTTCGCGAAAAGCAGAAGGTAAAACGCATGTACGGGATGCACGAAACCCAATTCTTGCGGTTTTTCAGTATCGCCAGGCGCCAGCGTGGTATTACAGGCCTGACGCTCCTGCGTTTACTCGAACGACGGTTAGACAATGTAATTTACAGGTTAGGATTAGCTCGGAGTCGACCGCAAGCAAGACAATTTGTCTCGCACGGTCTTGTGACAGTAGATGGAAAAAAGGTAAATATACCTTCTTTCCTGGTTTTGCCAGGCCAAGAAATTGGTATGAAGGACAATGCAATGAAAATTCCTGATGTCATGGAGCTTCGTGAAGCAAAACCGCCGGTCCCCGGATGGCTGGAACCCGGTAACCAGGGTGGCGTTGTTTTACGGGAACCAAATCGAGAAGAAATCGATTCAGACATCGAAGAACAGCGTATTGTCGAGTTTTATTCCAGGTAATCATCACATCATCGCACTGCATATTAGACAATAAAAAAGATGCCATCTTTATGGATGGCATCTTTTTTATTGTCTGTTTTCTAGAAAATGTATCAGAAAACTTGGCTTTTGCTTATATCTGATGTTCTACCGTGACTTTTGCAACTGCTCTACAGCTGGTTTTGCGGCGACCGGTTTACGCAGGTAAATGAACCAATAAACCAGTCCGACCATAAAGGCACCGCCGATGATGTTGCCGATCGTGACGGGGAGCAGGTTCTTAAGGAAGAAGTTGGCCCAAGTCAGGTTCGCATAGTCACCAGCAGTCTTCCCAATCGCTGTCCAGAATTCTGCAGGAGCTCCAGCTTTGATGAACAGTCCGATTGGAATGAAGTACATGTTTGCGACACTGTGCTCGAAACCAGCAGCAACGAAGGCTGCGATCGGAGGGATGATAGACAGGATCTTGTCCGTCGTCGAGCGGGCAGAGTAGCACAGCCAGACAGCCAGGCAGACCAGTGCGTTACACATGATACCCAAAGCTACAGCTGGAATGAAATCCAGGCCAGATTTGGAATTGGCGATAGCCAGGGCAGTTGTACCGACCGCGCCGCCGCCAAAGGAGTACTGGGTGCTCAAGAACATGATGATCGCAGTCGCGATGGACCCAACAAAGTTGCCTGTATAAACAACAACCCAGTTCCGAAGTAAGGCAGCCAAAGACACCTTGCCGCTGGCGAAGGCCATCAGGATCAGGTTATTACCAGTGAAAAGCTCAGCTCCACCAACAACTACCAGGATCAGGCCGAGGGTGAAGACCGTGCCGCCAAGCAAGCGTTGAATACCATACGGTAAGGCACTCGTTCCAGCCAGAACGGTTGTACAGAAAATGGCTCCTAAAGCGATGAATGCACCGGCTAGGATACCGAGAACAAACATGTTGAGAATGTTAAGGTTTGCTTTCTTTACTCCTAAATCTTCTGCTTTCGCAGCCATTCCGGGCGGAAGGATGGCATCGATTGAAATCTGGTCGCTCATATTATCTCCTTATGAATTTATCGATTATAGATGTTACCGTGTTACTTCCAAGCTTTATTTTTGGGCGATATCTTTCTATGTCTTCTAGGAAGATGTCACCTCCTTTTGGTCGAAAGCAGACCGCTAGATGCAGAATGCTACCCTCTCCACTAAAAATGTTCAATCTGACAGATGCACCCTATTATCTGGATGTTTGTTACTTTTTACACTATGCCTTTAGCAGCTCAATTTTTACAGCGCAGACTTTATATTCCGGAATCTTGGCAACCGGGTCAAGTGCAGCATTCGTTAGAGTGTTGGCAGCTGCTTCTGCAAAGTGGAAGGGAATAAATACAACACCAGGTTTGATAGTATCTGTCACGCGCACTCCAAGCTCAATTTCACCACGCCTGCTTGAAACCTTTACTCGCTTGTGCCCATTCAAGCCGATCTGCTTTGCATCGTCAGGATGAATCTCGATGTAAGCTTCGGGCACTTCGCTGGCAAGCTTTTTCGACCTGCGTGTCATTGTCCCGGTATGGAAATGGAACATCAAGCGACCGGTCGTAAGGGTAAAGGGAAAGTCCTCGTCTGCTTGTTCTGCCGGTTTTTTATACGTGAGGGGATGGAACTTGCCTAACCCTCGGGTGAACTTGCCTTTATGGAGATATGCTGTACCTGGATGTTCAGCGTTGGGACACGGCCACTGCAAGCCTCCCAATTCTTCCAGGCGCTCATAGCTCATGCCGGCATAGCTGGGTGTCAGGTTGGCAATCTCAACGAATACATCTTGGGGGGAACCATATTGGAAGCCAGTAGATCCCATCTTTTGTGCCAGGAGCGATATGATCTTCCAGTCTGGCTTCGCTTCTCCAACCGGTTCAATCGCCTTCCGTATGCGCTGGACACGCCGTTCTGTATTGGTAAAGGTACCATCTTTCTCGGCAAAGGATACTCCAGGCAGTACAACATGAGCAAGCTGAGCAGTCTCGGAGAGGAAGATGTCCTGGACAACGATGAACTCTGCTTTTTCAAGGCAGTGGCGGGCATGGTTGATATCAGGGTCGGCAACCATAGGATTTTCACCCATGATATACAGGGCACGCACCTTGCCCTCTCCTGCGGCATTGATCATCTCTACAACGGTCAGGCCAACAGCCGTTGAGGAAGTGCTTCCCCAGGCGTCTGCGAACTTTTTCTGTATATCAGGAGAAGTAACGGTTTGGTAGCCTGAATATACATTTGGAAGCCCGCCCATATCGCAGGCACCCTGAACATTGTTTTGCCCGCGCAGCGGGTTGACACCACCTCCCGGCACGCCCATATTTCCGCACAGCATCGCCAGGTTGGCAGTAGATTTGACATTGTCCACACCGGTGGTATGCTGCGTGATCCCCATCGCATAGATGATTGCAGAGGGTTTACCTGTTGCATATAAGCGAGCAACACTGCGCAAGCCCTCAGCTGGAATACCAGATACTTCTTCCACAACCTCGGGCGTATATTCTGCAACGGCTGCTTTCAGTTCCTCGAATCCTTCTGTCCGTTCTGCAACATATGCCTGATCTGCCAATCCTTCACTGATAATGATATTCATCAATCCGTTAAAGATAGCAACATCAGCACCTGGGTGGAAACTGTAGTAAACATCCGCCCATTTTCCGATCTGGTTTTGGCGAGGATCGAGAACGATAATTTTTGCCCCGCGCTTCTGTGCTTTGAGGATACGTGTAGCAATCAGCGGGTGCCCTTCAGATGTATTCGAACCGATGATCAAGAAGCAGTTGGTATTCTCCTCGAATTCGGGGATCGAATTTGTCATTGCACCACTTCCAAAGGCGGCGGCCAGACCGGCCACCGTGGGAGCGTGTCAGAGGCGGGCGCAGTGATCGACGTTGTTCGTCCCGATCACCGCGCGTGTGAATTTCTGAAGGAGATAGTTTTCCTCGTTGGTGCATTTTGCCGATGACAAGACAGCGACACTGTCTGGTCCGCTTTCAGCTTTGATTGCTGCCAGCCGGGAAGCGATCAGGTCGAGAGCTTCATCCCAGGTTGCTTCCATGAAAATCCCGTTTTTCTTGATCAGCGGGGTCTTCAGCCGGTCCTTATGGTTGACGAAAGCATGAGCATTCCAGCCTTTGATGCACAGCCCACCCTGTGCAATTACATGTTCTTTTGCCGGTAAGACCCCCACCAACTGGTCGTCCAGCACCTGGAGGTGTAAGGCACATCCGGTACCACAGTAAGGACAAGTTGTCAGGACATTATGATAATTGATCATTCGTCTACTCCTTAGTGCGGCAGGCCTGTTCGCTCATACTCACCCTCTTCCAGCACCAATAACTGCGGTGGCTGTTGGTCGAGGTTTTCACCGGTCTCATACCCGTACATTTGCTTAACATCACGGGCAATGAGGCGGAACTGGATAGACAGCGGGATCCCAGCCGGGCAAGTCTCTTCACATTCACGGCATGCCACGCACTTGGCAGTCATGTGCATCGAGCGAATCAGATGATACATCGAGGGCTGCGGCAAAGGCAGCCGCCCGGTTTCGACCCACTTTTCGTCTTCCAATGTACAGACGTTGCAGAAGCACTGCGGGCAGATATTCCGGCACCCATAGCATTTGATGCAGTGAGAGTATTCCTGCTTCCAGAATGCAAGCTTTTCCTCAAGGCTCTTCGCGGTGAAGTCATCGGTAAGGCGATCGACTGTACCTTCAACACGCTCGCCGATCACAATCTTTGCATGCGTGGGAGCAGGTTTTGTACAGCGGCAGATATCGGCTTCCTCGGCTGTGCAGGCAAGTCCGATGAGCGTGACTTTATCCAAGTCCACCTGCGAGTGCTTGAACATCTCCACCAATCCACGTTCTTCACAACCCCGCACAACGATTGCCAGCCTGGCTTCCGGATGAGCACGCTGGATTATCTTGAGTGTATCCGGAACGGGTTCTTTCGGCCAAACAGCCAATTTTTGCAGATCATCTGCTGCCTCTTTCACGAAGAGGTATGGTGCAACAATCGCAGATGGTCCCTTCTTTAAGGCAATTACACCGTCTACTTCAGGCAGGATTTTATAGATTTCTTCTCTCAGTTCCGTGAGGCGATCTGTCATTTCATCACCTCCTCAAAGGGCGTCATGGCTCGAATTTTGTCGGTGAATTCATCAATGACCGTCGCAAACTTCTCACCTTCGGCAGCCGAGACCCAGTTGATATACAGGCGTTCCGGATCGATACCGTTGTACTCGAGCAGCTTTTTGAGGATCGGCATTCGTTTCGCTGTACGGTGGTTGCCTGTACCGTAATGGCAATCTCCGATATGGCAGCCCAGAACCATCACGCCGTCTGCTCCCTCTCGAAAGGTGCGGAGCACCAGCTCAGGAGAGATACGCCCGCTGCATGGAACACGCACGACTTTCACGTTCGTTGCATACTTCAAACGGGCCATACCAGCAGTGTCAGCACCACGGTATGAACACCAGTTGCACAAAAAACCAATGATCTTCGGTTCGTACATCAGGCCACCTCCTGTCCTTGCGCTTCGAAGAGCGTCATGGTCCGCATAGCACCGATCATTTCAGCCACAAGCTGTTCGTCGGTGAAGTGCTTTAGGGATATAGACTTGGACAAACAAGCTCCAACGCACGTACCGCAGCCTTTACAGAGTGCTTCGATGACGTGAGCTTTCTTCGTATCCTCAAGGAATTCGATTGCGGTATACGGGCATGTACTGATGCATTCTTTGCATCCAACACAAGTCTCTTCGTTTACGACGGAGGTTGCAGCTTCGATCTCAATTTCACCTTGGCCGATAATCGATAACACACGAGCAGCGGCTGCTGCACCCTGGGCTACCGAAGCAGGTATATCTTTCGGACCCTGGCAAGCACCGGCAACGAAGACACCATCCGTCATGGTCGCGACCGGGTCAAGCTTGGGGTGTTTTTCGATGAACCAACCGTCGATGCTGCACGAAATACCGAACTTGATCGCTACTTGCTTGGCATCATGTCGGGGTTCCAGACCTGCCGATAAAATGACCATATCGACCGGGATTCGCCTTTGTTTGCCAATCAATGTGTCTTCTACCTGGACAATGGTCTTGCCTTCTTCTTCAGGTGTACGGGCGGCATCTGTTATTTCAGCGACCTTGCCGCGGATAAAGTGTACGCCCTCCTTCATAATGCGCTGGTAAAACTCGTCGTATGCCTTTGCCGGCGTGCGCATATCGATATAGCATTCGAACACTTCAGCTCCGGTCTTTTCGCCGACCAAATGAGCAAATTTCAACGACTGCATGCAGCAGATGGCAGAACAGTAGTTGTTGTAATTACGATCCCGTGATCCGACGCAGTGAATGATTGCGACACTTTTTGGAACAGTAACCCCATCGCGGAGGTATACTTTGCCACTCGTCGGGCCAGCCGCATTTGTCATCCTTTCGAATTCCAAGCTGGTGAAGACGTTTGGCAAGCTTCCATAGCCGTATTGAGGGATCTGGCGCGCATCGAATAGATCCCAACCTGTCGAAAGGATGATGTTGCCCACTTTAACGGTGATGATTTCGTCTTGCTGATCAAAGTCAATTGAATCTCGTGGGCAGAACTTCTGACAGGCCTTGCAAGTACCCTTGAGGAAGAACGTGCAGTTTTCTTTATCAATAACAGGGTACTTTGGAACGGCCTGAGGGAAGGGTGTGTAAACGGCTTTCCGGTAGCCAATGCCAGCTTCGAAGACATCGTCGATAACTTTCTTCGGACACTTTTCCTGGCAAACACCACAGCCTGTGCAAAGCTCTTCGTTGACAAAACGCGCCTTCTTGCGGATGGTTACGGTGAAGTTTCCGATATAACCATCCACTTTCTCTACCTCGCTCCAGGTGAGCATAGTAACGTTTTTATGGTTGCCCACGTTGAACATTTTCGGGGTCAGAATACAGGCGGAGCAGTCGAGGGTGGGGAACGTTTTATCAAATTGGGCCATATGACCGCCGATAGAGGGCTCACGTTCTACCAGATACACGTGATTTCCTGAATCAGCGATTTCTAAAGCTGCCTGGATACCCGTCACACCTGCGCCCACAACCAGAACATTCGAGTTGATCGGAACAAATAAAGAATTGAGGGGCTGCTGATAGGCGACACGGTTTACTGCCGCAGCGACCAGAGCCTTGGCTTTACGGGTTGCATCGGCTTTATCAGCAGTGACCCACGACACCTGCTCACGGATGTTTGCCATCTCGAACAGGTATGGGTTAACACCGGCCCTGGAGCAGGCATTACGGAAGGTAGGTTCGTGAAGGTGCGGGCTGCAAGAAGCTACCACAACCCGGTTTATGTTTTGTTCCTTGATGTCTTTCTCTATCAGTTCTTGACCCAGGCTGGAGCACATGAATTTATAATCGCGGCCGACCACAACATTTGGCAGTTCGCCAGCCCAGCGAGCTACCTCTGCCACGTCGACCGTTCCGGCAATATTACTGCCGCAGTGACAAATATAGACGCCAATTCGTACTTCTTCGCTCATCGATCCACCTCTCATCTTGCACTCGTTTGCGAAGAATCAGCAGGAATCGTAGTTCCTGCGTGAATCGCAGTCTCTGCGATCATCTTCGGCATGGGCAGAGATTTATCATCCCTTTTCGATTTTTTTGGCGGCTCGGGCGGGGGAGGAGTTTCCACTCCAATCTTCGCCAAAGCAGGTCGGGCATCTACCAGCTCGGAACCAAAACCGAGGCGAGAGGCATCCATGCCGAAAGCCAATCCCATCAACTGGGTGAAATACAAGACCGGCATTTTATAATCCGTCTTGTAATGGGCATTCATGCCTCCCTGATAGGCATCCAGGTTGAGCTGGCACATCGGACAAAGGGTGACGATGGTGTCAGCACCATTGTCAGCAGCCCCTTTGATCAGGCGGCGGATCATGTCGAAAGCGCTGGAGTCGCTAATTTGGGTCATGTGACCACCACAGCATTGGGCCTTCATAGGAAAGGGAACCACCTCTGCTCCCAATGCTTTCAGCAGCCTATCCAGGGTAACAGGCTGCTCAGGGTCATCAAATGAACTGCCTTCTCCATTGAATTCAGGCCGGACGATCATACAGCCGTAATAAGGAGCAACCTTAAGTCCGGACAAGGGACGGGTAACTTTGGATGCTACTGCATCGTAACCAATATCGTTCACGATGACATCCAGCAGATGGCGAACCTTAACCGTGCCTGGTTTATAGGCTAAGCCTCCTTCTGCAAGCGCTGTATTGACTTTACCGCTCAATTTTGAGCTTTCAGCCATGTACTTGTCACACTTCCGAAGATTGAGGTAGCACGCACTGCAAGGAGCAACCAGACCTGCGCGGCCTTTTTCTTTTGAAGCAATAGCCAGGTTCCGGGCGATCAGTGCGAAGGATGCAGTCAGGTTGAGTGAAATGTATTCAGTCGCCCCGCAGCAGTTCCAATCATCCAGTTCAGCTAACTCCAGACCCAGAGGAGCCGCAGTAGCCAGGGTGGAGACATTGTACGCGGCTGCATTTCTTTCAAGCGAGCAGCCAGGGTAATAGCTGTATTTCATTCTGCCACCTCCAGCTCCTTGGCTTTGGTTAGAATCGCCTTCAGCTCGTTCATGCCTTTGATACGGGTAGGAGTGAAAGCCATGCGCCCTTTTGTTACCATGCCAACACCCATACCCGCGATCTTGAAAACGCCGAACGGGTTATGGCGGATCATGTGCATCGAAGCTAATCCGAGCTCGAAGGAGCGCCCAAAGTTTTCTACCCAGTTTATGAAAGTCTTGGAGAAATCGGGGGCAGTTGAATCATCATAGCCTTTCTCCTTGACCGACATCCGCTTTACCGAATACATGATATCGGTGATATGGACTTCCTGAGGGCAGCGAACTGTACAGTAGTAGCATGAAACGCAAAACCAGGGCGTGTTGCTCTTAAATACATCTTCTTTCAGGCCAGCCCTGATCATTTGAAAGATTGCCCTGGGCGTATGATCCATATCGGCTCCAGATGGGCAGGATCCTCCACAAGTACCGCACTGAATACATTGATCCAGGTGACATTCTCCTGGGGTAGAGGCAACTACCTCATCAAAAAACGTCGGGGCTCTTGCTTGGGTTTGTAATGACGACATACGATCCTCCTGGCAGTAATCCTAATCCTTACGTATGAATGTCCATTAACAGGCTCCTACTTATCCGTACGAGCCTGAGAACCTTACTGATACTTCAAACCAAGTTTAATTATGAGTTATGAGATACTAGATATACTAGTACCAAATAACACAAAGTAATGTGATTTTCGTCATTATCGTGAAAAGTGATAAAAAACGCTATTGGGTATGTTTCCCAATCAATTTATTACATATATTGTTGAGCTTTGATGAGATGTGTATTTGGTACAATTAGAAATTCATGGGAGGATAGTTTTGGATGGAACTTGATGTAAGCAGTGATCCACGTATTTTGAATATTATCCGCTTCTTATCAGCTGATGCTGTACAGCAAGCGAAGTCCGGGCATCCTGGGCTGCCAATGGGAGGGGCCGCGGCAGCCTACACGATCTGGATGCGGCATTTGCAGTTTAATCCTAAAAACCCTGATTGGCCCGACCGTGACCGTTTTATCCTTTCTGGGGGGCATGGGTCGATGCTGCTCTATTCAATGCTTTTCCTAACAGGCTACGACCTGCCATTGGAAGATCTCAAGAATTTTCGTCAGTACGGCAGCAGAACTCCCGGTCACCCGGAATCTTTTATGACACCAGGTGTTGAAGTAACCACAGGCCCGCTCGGTCAGGGTTTTACGAATGGGGTTGGTATGGCGATCGCAGAAGCTCACCTAGCAGCATTATTCAACCGACCAGGTCATGAAGTAATCAATCATTTTATTTATGCAATCGTTACAGACGGTGATTTGATGGAAGGGGTGAGCTCTGAAGCAGCCTCTCTCGCAGGTCACTTGCAGCTTGGGAAGCTGATTTATCTCTATGATGATAATCGGATCTCAATCGACGGCAGTACAGACCTTGCTTTCAGCGAGGATCGTGCAGCTCGTTTTCGCGCATACAACTGGCACGTTCAGATTATCGAGGATGGGAATGATGTTGATGCAATTGACCAGGCTATTGTGGCTGCTAAGGAAGATACTCGCCCTTCGCTGATCGTTTGCCGGACAACGATCGGATACGGACTGCCCAATAAACAGGGGACTGCTGAAGCCCACGGAGAACCGCCAGGGGATGATGAATTGAACGCAGCTAAGGACAATCTCGG
>Ga0209819_10000459_pt1 | contig 11744 bp, 9 predicted proteins | sample PPLLak2March2015_FD_187248 | JGI IMG/M metagenome (GOLD analysis project Ga0209819, IMG submission 187248) | Freshwater sediment microbial communities from Prairie Pothole Lake near Jamestown, North Dakota, USA - PPLs Lake P7 Core (1) Depth... | ecosystem: Environmental > Aquatic > Freshwater >... | reverse complement strand
TCGTTGAGCGCCATATCACCCTGGACCGGGCGATGTGGGGGGGCGATCAGGCTGCATCGGTTGAACCCGGGGGGTTCGAGCGCCTGGTGAAGTACGTCCGGGTGACGGAGCAATCTCTAGGCGATGGCGAAAAACATGTTTATGAAAGCGAGATGCCGTCTTTAATGAAACTTCGCCGGGTTAATCACGGATAAGTCAACCAATCTGTTTGACCCGGTTTGGTCCGCCAGCCATGACATCACCAAGCTGCTCGATCGTCATTCGTGCTTATAACGAGGAAAAACACCTTGAGCGGCTGTTGACAGGTATTCGACAGCAGACCCTTCAAGATGTTGAGATTCTCCTGGTAGATTCCGGCTCGACAGACGGAACGCTTGCTTCTGCTGCTCGATACCAGGTAAAGGTCCTTCACATTCGTCCGGAGGAGTTTACCTTCGGCCGGTCCCTCAACCTGGGGATTTCCGAAGCGGGTAGTGAAGTTGTGGTAATTGCCAGTGCTCATGTCTACCCGGTTTACCCTGACTGGTTGGAGAAACTGCTGCTGCCCCTGAACGATCCGTCTGTTGCTTTATCTTATGGGAAGCAGCGCGGCGGAAAGAGCACCAAATATTCAGAACAGCAAGTTTTCTATCACTGGTACCCAGATCAACCGCAGCCGCGTCAGGTACACCCCTTCTGCAATAACGCAAATGCAGCAGTCCGGCGTTCTCTTTGGTCGGAGCATCCTTATGATGAGACGCTGCCAGGCTTAGAAGATGTAGCCTGGGCAGCCTGGGCAGTCCAACGCGGGATGTCTTTAGCTTATGTTCCGGAAGCAGAGGTAATCCACCTGCACGATGAGACGCCTAAAGCTGTTTACAACCGCTACCGGCGAGAAGCGATGGCATTTAAGCGGATTTTCCCTGATCAGCGTTTCCACTTTACTGACTTCATCCGCCTGTTTATCTCAAATGCCCTGAGTGATGCAAGGCACGCTTCTCGACAGCGAGTGCTGTCGAGAAGTATGAGCAGTATTCTCTGGTTCAGGTGGATGCAGTTTTGGGGAACCTATCAGGGCTACCAGCATTCCGGACCTCTCACCTGGCAGCTCAGACAGACGTTTTATTATCCACGGGGTGCACAAGCAGAACTATCTACAGATGAAAGACCTGTAGAGCCCATCCAATACCCGGAAACCCAGTCGATTGTTTCTTCACATAAGGAATGAAATGCTAATTGAGCATGCATCGCAAGCGGATGAACGTACAATATTTGCCGCTGCCTTAAAAGAGAAAAATACGATTCAGGTGCTGTTGTACTTGCTCCCAATCCTGCTTTCGGTTGGCATCATGATTCCGCGCCTGTTATCCCCACAATTCGGTTTCCTCGATGACGGGAACACGATATCGGCTGCACAAGATATCGTAAAGGGTACCTGGAGCCCTGCCAGTGAAGCATCTACAGGCCGGTATCGCCCGGTTTATTGGTTGTACTATGCTTTGCTCTACGCTGTTTCGGGAGCGAATCCATTGGTTTTCTTCCTGGGCAACCTGCTGCTCTTTGTTCTTACCGTTGCCTGTCTCATGATGCTCGTCAGGATAGGGGGCGGATCACGCTTGCATGCCTTGCTTGCCGGCATGCTGTTTTCCCTTTCCGGTCCGATCATCGAAAGTTTTTATACACTCTCAAAGAGCGAACCCCTTCAGGTGCTTTTCATCTTGATTTCCTTTTTGTGCGCTGCATTTTTGATGAGGAGAAGGGGTATCTTGTGGTCTGCGGGGATGGTATTCCTGTCTATGGGCAGCTTACTTTTAGCAGCGCTGACGAAAGAGACCACACTTGTAATCGCGCCTCTGAGCGTATTGTGGTTAATTGCAGCCTGGATCCTTCGGAACCGTCAGAACAATCAGAAGTGGGTATTGCCAACCGCCGCATATTCACTCGCTTCATTCCTCGCAGCCGGTATTTTTTTCCTCACCCGGCGTTTTTACGTGAATGAATCAATTTCCTCAGGCTCCTATACTGGGAATTACGACCTGGACTTCAGTTTGATCCTCCCCCAGGTATATCGATGGGCAGGTTGGTTGCTGCACGACTTTCCATACATTTTTATCCTGATGGCATTTTTGGTCGTTTTTGTTCTCATCAAGCGGAAAATACCTTCAGCTCTGTTTGTCATTTGTTCTTTGCTTTGGATGCTTGTGTGGATAGGGATTTTCTTACCCTGGGTATACATGATCCAGTACTACATGCTTCCTTTCTCTGTAGGATGCGCGATCCTTTGCGGATACCTGGTGGAACTTCTGATCAAAGAATATCGGGATGGGAATGCCGTAAGGAGAGTATTCGCGAGCGGGTTCCTGGCATTAACGGGTCTGTTCATAATTGTGCCGTCACTCAACAACATAAACAGTGCCAGGCTCCAGTTAGCAGTTGACACGGCGAACACCGAGATGTTAGAGTTTGCGATACAAAATATTCCCCAGGGCGGTCGTTTGGTTGTCAATGTTCCTCATCAAGGTGAATATTGGCAGCAAATATCACTTCTAACCGCAAATGTCTACAAAAGACCCGATATTGAAATCCAGGTATTTACATTTCAAAAGGCTGAACCTGGGGCTGAAACGAACACAAGTTACTTATTGGTCTCACCTTTTTATGATAACCGCGTCCAGTTGGCTGTCCGGTTAGGTATCTACGAGGAGGGCACAGAGAACTGGGGTAAGACCATGCAAAGTTTTCTGGGACAAATGGATGAACCGGAGCATGTTTTTGCGCGCAGTTTCCAATTGCTCAACATAGACTACCTCCACCAGGTGTGTAAATTCGTGGATCTCCAAATCTTCTGCGATCAAGAATATCCATTCCTGGACCGGCGCTTGCTGTCCTACGGTTGGAATGTTCATGAAGTTGAAAGGGATGTATACGAAGCCGCTTTCCCAGCAGTCTATCAAGGTGATGGGAGATGGCAGGTGAAAACCCCGGCAGGAGATACGCTGACAATTGCATTTGGACAAGCAGGTGATCAACCTTTCATAGGTGACATGGATGGTGATGGGACGGATGATCTAGTTCTTTATCGCCCGAGAGAGAGGAAGTGGCTGGTCGATAATAATTTGGATGGTCATCAAGATCTTACATTTTCAGCTCCGGAAATGGCAACTGAGGATATACCTGTGCTCGGAGATTGGGATGGCAGTGGAATTGATTCACCGGGGTATTACCTGGCTGCGTATTCATCCTGGATGATTTTCGATGATACGCTGCAGCCAGATCCTACCGTGAATTTCACATTGAATCCGGATAATGGAAAGTTCTTAGTTGGTGATTGGAATGGAGACGGAAAGGATACAATTGGAATATATCGTGGGAGTGAAGGAAAAGTAACCCTGGGTGATGGCTCTACCTTTGATATCAAAGGTGATTGGGATTATCCGAGCAAAATGGATGCAGAACCGGTTGTGGGAGATTGGGGAGGCAGCGGTTCTGATACCCTTGCTTTCTTTGTCAACGGCGACTGGATGCCTCGACCTTACCTTGGAGCCATTTATCCACCCAACCTGGCCCCACGATTCCAATTCGGTTCACAAGGTAGTATCCCTCTGTCTTTCCGCTGGAGTGGAGAATGAGTCTCTTTACGCGTGAGCTGGAAACAATTGCAATCATCGTTCCCGTTTATAACGAAGAGAGCGTGCTCGGTAAATTTCATGAACTCCTGTGTGAGACGATCGACTCTCTCCCCTACGATTTTTCCATAACTTACGTAAACGATGGTTCAACGGACAGTACATCAGAAGTCTTGTCTAATCTTCAGGAACTGGACCAGCGGATACGCATCCTGGAGCTCAGCCGTAATTTTGGACACCAGGCAGCTTTAACGGCTGGACTTGATTCAACCGGCTGCGATATTGTAATTACGATGGACGGAGATGGTCAGCATCCCCCGGTACTGATTCCGAAGATGATCGATTTATATCGATCGGGATATGATATTGTCATTACCCAAAGGATGGATGATCACCAACATTCATCCTTTAAAAAACGGACCTCCGGCTTTTTTTACTGGTTGATTAACCGGCTCGGTGATACCAGGATCGTTCCCGGCGCTGCAGACTTCCGTCTCCTCTCTCAAGAAGCAGTCTGCGGGCTCAAGTCGATGCGGGAATATAACCGGTTTTTGCGCGGGATGGTATCCTGGATGGGATTCGAGAGTGTAATCATTCCTTATGTGCCCACTGAGCGATTGGCAGGAGAATCCAAATATTCACTAAAAAAAATGGTCAGGTTGGCCACGGATGCTATCTTCAGCTTCTCGCTTATTCCCCTTCAGATCGGCATCTCTTTGGGATTCATTTTTCTCTTCCTTGCTTTCTTGGAGGCAGTTTACGTTTTGAGTTTTTGGGTTACTGGAAGAGAAAGCACGCTCGAACCAGGCTGGAGCTCCTTGATGTTCATGCTTTTGATCGTCGGTGGGATCATCATGCTCAGCCTGGGTTTCATCGGCGTATACATCGGTTATATATTTCAGGAAGTTAAAAACCGCCCAATTTATCTTATAAAGAAAGAATCGCCAAAACAAGAGCATGATTTCTTAACGGAAAATTCACAGGAAACAATAAGAAAGTGATGGATGATGAAAGTAATCGCTCTCGTACCCATGCGCCACCACTCCCAGCGGGTTCCAGGTAAGAATTACCGTCCGCTGGCAGGAAAGCCTTTATATCAATATATTGTGGAGGCGCTCTCCTCTTGTAAGGAAGTGTCCGAAATACTTGTCGATACCGACAGCCAACCCGTTATCGACGGTCTGCACCGAGATTTTCCAAACGTGAAAGTGGTGGAACGCCCGCTTCACTTGCGAGCTGATGATGTACCGATGAATGAAATCCTTGCTTACGACACATCCCTGGTGGAAGCTGATTTCTTCCTGCAGACCCATTCGACGAACCCGCTGCTCCGTGCAGAAACGATCTCGCAAGCGATTTGCAAATTCAGTTCTTTATATCCTGCCTACGATTCGCTCTTCTCGGTCACCCGGCTGCAAACCCGCTTATGGGACCAGCTTGGACGGGCGATCAATCACAATCCGGCAATCTTGCTTCAAACCCAGGATTTACCGCCCGTTTACGAGGAAAATTCATGTCTTTATATGTTCTCTCGAGAACGCCTGCTGGCTCGCCGGAACCGGCTGGGTGAGCGGCCACTTATGTATGAAATCCAGGCTGCTGAGGCATGGGATATTGATGAAGAGCTTGATTTCACCATCGTTGAAACCCTTATGGAGACCTGGAAAGATAAAAAATGAATGTAATTCTGTTTTCTGCTCCGTACATGATTCCGTTTCTGGATAGGTTTCGCCCCATATTAGAAAGTTACGGACTGGAATTGATCGTTCCGGCAGTTCAGGAGCGGATGAATGAGGAGGATTTATTACGATATGCAGGACAATTTGATGGAGCAATATGCGGGGATGATAGATATACCCAGCGAGTTCTAGAGGCTTGCGTTCCGCGGCTTAAAGTGATATCTAAATGGGGTACAGGGATCGATTCGATCGACTCGCAAGCAGCCGCTTGCCTTGGGATCAAAGTCTGTCGAACGCCCAATGCCTTCACACTTCCCGTCGCCGACTCCGTTTTAGGATATATACTCTCCTTTGCCCGCCAGCTTCCCTGGATGGACAAAGCTGTAAAAAATGGCACCTGGAATAAGATCCCAGGATACTCAATCAGCGAGCAAACCCTGGGCGTGATTGGTGTCGGCAATATCGGTAAGGCTGTGCTGCGCCGAGCCAGGGTATTTGGGATGAAGTTGTTAGGCACGGATATTATAGAAGTTCCACCTGACTTCGTGCGTGAAAACGGGGTTGAAATCGTCAGCCTGGAAGAACTGCTTGCTCGGTCAGATTACGTCAGCCTGAACTGCGACTTGAATTCCACCAGCTATCATATAATGAATGAGCGAACTTTTGCTTTGATGAAACCCACAGCAGTGGTTATCAATACTGCCCGTGGTCCAGTTGTTGATGAGCAGGCACTGGTGAATGCACTCAAGGCAAAGAAAATTGGCGGTGCTGCTTTAGACGTATATGAAATGGAGCCGCTTCCGCATGACAGCCCGCTGCTGAGCATGGATAACGTCATGCTGGCTCCCCATAATGCCAATTCCAGCCCGGCTGCATGGGAGCGCGTGCACTTGAATACGATCCGGAATCTACTCGCTGGTCTCGGTATACCTGAGACTCCAGGCCTTGAAACGATCGTACCTTAGCTTTTCTCCAAAATCTTGAGTAAATGACTATGAATCCTACTTCCCAGAACCCCTCAAACGTTGTCCTTATAACCGGAGCAGCCGGAGGTATTGGCCGCGCGGCAGTGCAGCTATTTACACAGAATGGGTGGTGCGTCATCGGCGTGGATCGCAATTCTTTTGGCGAAGCGTTCCCGGAAAATGGGTTATTTATCCAATCCGATATATCGGCTCCGGAGAATTTGGAATATATCTTTACAAGGGCTCAAGAGTTCAGCGGGCAGTTGAAAGCGCTGGTGAACAATGCAGCCATCCAGATTGCAAAGCCAATTCTGGAAACCAGCGTGGATGAGTGGGATTCGGTGATGGCTCATAACCTTCGTTCTGTTTTCCTGGCGGCAAAACTCGCTCACCCGCTGTTGAAAGCATCAGGTGCAGGTGCGATTGTCAATATGTCTTCCGTACATGCAGTCCAGACTTCTGCCAGCATCGCTGCCTATGCAGCCAGCAAAGGTGGAATTTTAGCCCTGACGAGGGCCATGGCAATTGAATTTGCAACGGATAACATACGCGTAAACGCAGTTCTACCTGGAGCCGTGGATACACCAATGCTTCGGGCCGGGCTTGGAAGAGGCCACGTGGGAGATGGGGATATGAGCATGCGGTTGGATAACCTGGCACGCAAGACCGTAAACGGCAGGGTTGGCAGCCCCGGAGAGATCGCTCGTGCTGTTTTCTTCCTCGCCGATGATACCCAATCGTCGTTCATGACCGGGCAAGCCATGATTGTGGACGGCGGAGCGACATCCAAGTTGAGCACCGAGTAACATCATGAATCGACAGGTATTAAAAAAAGTCACTCCACTACCCGTCTGGCAGCTTGGCTCCAATATTTATTGGTGGCACCGCAACCGCGGACGGCATGAACTTGCAAGGACATTCAGCAACAGGTGGCGGGAGAGCCTGCAAGAGCTTCGTAAGTATAAAGATGCTTACAAGGGAAAGCGCTGTTTTGTCATTGGCAATGGTCCCAGTTTGCGCCAAACCGATCTATCTTTGCTCGAGAATGAATTTACATTCGGGCTCAACCGCATCTACTTGCTCTTCCCCGAGTTGGGTTTTACAACAAGCTGCCTGGTTTCAGTCAATGACCTCGTCGTGGAGCAATTTTCAGACGATATGCGAAAGCTCGAACTCCCAAAATTTATTACCTGGCGTTCGCGAGGCTGCCTGAACAGCGATCCCCGGACGATATTCATCGACACAGACTTTACAGGAGAAGAGAATTTTTCAGGAAACGCAGAGGGGCGCATCTACGAAGGCTTTACAGTTACTTATGTGGCTCTACAGCTTGCTTATTACATGGGTTTTAGTGAAGCGATCCTAATTGGTGTAGATCACAATTTCCAAACCAAAGGTCCAGCAAACCTGGAAGTCGTCTCTGAAGGAGATGACCCGAATCATTTTGCACCGAATTATTTTGGTAAAGGTGCTAAGTGGCAGCTACCCGATCTGGAAGGTTCTGAGCGTGCTTACCGTTTAGCACGGGATTCATATGAGAAAGCCGGGCGAAAAATAGTGGATGCCACGGTTGGCGGAAAGTTGACTGTATTTCCCAAGGTGGATTACAAATCTCTTTTCTAAATATAGCAAACAGCATGACTGATTACCAGCAGCCCTCTTCAACGACCGAAATTGCCGCCAGGCGGAATTCTTCTCTTGCACTCTGGTTAAAAATTATCGCCAGTGCTGCATTTCTCCTTGGATTAGCTGCCTTTGCCTTGATGGGTAGTTATATGCGCTACAGCGGCGATGATTACTGTTATGGGGCTGTCCTGGTACGCCACGGCTTCTGGAGTGCACAGTGGCATTCGTATATCGATCCTGTACCTTACAACGGCAACCGGTTTTCACTCACATTCTTTTCAGGGTTGAGCCAGCTTGCGGGCCCCTTTTTCAATGGAGTTCTACCGGGTTTTGCCATCCTTCTCGGTATCCTGGGCGTTTTCCTTGTCCTTCGTCAGATAGCAAAGATTGTCTCTGAGAAGCAAGGTGTATGGGAACAGCTCCTCCCAGCGCTGGCGATCATTTTTTTTGTTATCCAGCTTACACCTGACCCTGTCCAATCCCTTTATTGGCGCTCGGGGATGCTGGTTTACTTTGGGTCTCTCACTGCTGGAATATTCCTCCTGGCTCTCATTTTAAACAGCCTATCAAAAAAGGATATTTCTTTACCCGTACTGCTGCTGATTTTTCTCACTGCCTTGATTGCAGGAGGATTTTCAGAGGTGGGTACTGCTGTTCAGGCGAGCCTCCTTATAATGATGCTTGGCTCAGTGCTGTTTTCCTGGGTCACCCAAAAAAGAGTTGATTTCCGAAAGGCACTCCCAGTAATCGTTGGGCTGCTTGGAACATTTACTGCGGTGCTTCTCCTATGGCTTTCACCATCCAATGATGGCCGCTTTGCCACCTTGCCCCCTCGTCCCGGCGTAGAGCAGCTTTTTCGTATGATCCTCGACAACACCATTGTGTTTACGCATATCCTGTTAAAGCAGCATCTCGTCACCTTTCTATTCGTTGGACTATTTTCGACCATTCTGTTTTTTGAATTCTTCCTTCAACGAGACAGGAAGATATCCTGGATAAAAACCATCATTTTCTTGGTGCTGATACCGGTCGTAAGCTTCCTGTTGGTATCAGCCTCTATGCTGCCAAACGCATATGTTGAAGTCAGTTATCCGCCTCAGCGGACGCTTATTATCCCAACATTTATTCTCGTAAGCACTGTTTTTGCGGGAGGGATATGGGCAGGAAGTACCGCTGCGTACTTGTTGCGGAGCTCAGGAATTCGAAGCGTATTTGCTGCAGCGGTATATATTCTGATTGCTGTGGGTGCGTTATACCCACTCTTTTCTATACCGTCCATTCTTTCTGAAAGAGCCAGGTACCAACGATGGGCAGAGTTTTGGGATGCGCGCGACCATCAAATCAGGGTAGCGAGCCAGGGTGGTATCGAGTTGGTTGAAGTAGTACAAATCGATCATCTTATCTCTGACGTTAGTGAGCTTTCCCCCGACGAAAATAACTGGTACAACAACTGTGCAGAAGAATACTACAAGATTCAATCTCTCATTGCGAACCAACCAGGCTGGGATGACTGAAAATCTTCCACTTGTCTCCATAATTACACCGTCCTACAACCAGGCTCGCTACATCGAAGAGACAATCCAATCGGTGCTCTGGCAGGATTACCCGAACATCGAGTACTTGATCGTCGATGGGGGTTCGAACGACGGAAGCGTTGATATTATCCGCAAGTACCAGGATCGTCTTGCCTGGTGGGTGTCGGAGCCTGATAAAGGTCAGGCAGACGCAATCAATAAGGGATTTCGCCGCGCTCGGGGGGAGATCGTCGCCTGGTTGAATTCGGATGACTTATATTACCGCAAAGATACGGTAAGCTCTGCAGTCAGGGTATTGACCAAGAATCCTGGCGCAGGTATGGTGTATGCCGATGGCGTGATGGTAGATTCCCAGGGAACATTACTGGATTGGCACAGATACCCTGCTTACGAGTTGATGGACTTGCTTGCCTTCCGGGTACTGCTACAGCCAACTGTTTTTATGCGCAGGGAAGCGCTGGAGGAAGCAGGGTATCTGTCGACGCAGTTCAATATGGTGCTTGATCATGCACTCTGGATAGCCATAGCAGCACGCCATCCGATTGTGCATGAACCTGAGTTTTGGTCTGTTGAGCGCACCCATCAGGAGGCAAAAACGATTGCCCAGGCAGATGTTTTCGTCGATGAGGCCTATCGTCTCATCCCACAACTTGAAAAGGACCCACTGTATCAATCCCTGTTTCATGACCAGGGGAAGAAAATCTACGCCGGGCTGCATGTATTCGCGGGCAAGCGCTTGATCGATGCTGGGAAACCGAATGAGGCTTTTCGCCATTTCATGAAAGCAGTGCCTCTTTCACCGGTCACAGCTTTCCGCAGCTGGTATAAGATCGTGCAGGCGTTTGGCGGCGTTCTTGGCTTGGGACCAGCCTTTCTCCTGTACCGGAAGACCCGGCGTTCTGTCCAGCATCGAAGCCAGCAGCTTATCGTAGATTCGCATGGGATCCATTGGGACGATGGAAAATTGACAACATGATGGAAAAGAAAAGATGAGATCCAATACCGCACAAATCACAGTTCCTGCGAGTATCAATAAATATACCGCTGTTCTGTATAAGATCATTTTGTTCTTCGGCTGTGTGGCGTTTCTCACCGCGGCACTTGGTTGGGCTTATACGGGCACCTTTTCTCGCTTGTGGGCTGATGATTATTGTTACGATGCCGTCCTGAGGATCGATGGCTTTTGGAAAGGGCAGGCAAGCTATTACGGTCACACCTCAGACCGTTTCTCCGTTATCCCGCTCGTTGGGATTGGCAGGTTGATCAGTCCGTTTGACGTCCAGATCTGGCCAACAATCAGCATTGTCCTTTTACTTGCCGGCCTCACATGGCTCATAAAGCAGCTTACGAAAAACTTTAATAGACCGTTTTCGCTCCTGGAAAGTTCACTTGGGGCTTCTATCCTGCTCTTTTTCACCCTTTGGCAGGCGCCAAACATTTTCCAGATCCTTTACTGGCGAACAGGAATGCTCACCTATTTTCTACCTCTGGCGGTAGATACGTTCCTTTTCGGCTTGATCTTTTGGGCTGCCAGGCGAAAGAAGCCTTCAGCCCTTCTACTTTTGGAAATTGGGCTGCTTGCGTTTTTTGCTGGCGGCTTCTCTGAAACAGTAACTGTTGTACAACTATCTCTTTTGTGTTTGTTCATCGCTGCCGCATGGCTTTATCGTCACAGAGAACAGCATTATTTACGACTGCTGGTGCCTGGGCTGCTTGGTACGTTAGCTGCGGTTGTTGTTCTATTTCTTTCACCTGCCAATGAGGCGCGTTGGGGAATGATGGCAGGCCCAGCCAGCCTTCCCGAGCTTTTATCCCTATCCTTCCGTTTTGGATATGATTTCATCGTTGACACATTCCTTTCGCAGCCGCTGCCAACATTTTTGAACTTCCTCATACCCGCAGCCTTGGGGGTGGCATATTTAGGCTCTCGACCAGAAGTCAAACCAATTTCCACACGCTGGCTGGTCGTTCTTTTAGGATTGATAGGTTTCGTCACGTACCTTCTGGTAGTTGCAGTCTGCGCTCCAACCGTCTATGTAGAGGTTGCATATCCGGAAGGCCGTGTCCTGATCGCTGCTCGATTTGTGATGACAGCCGCCCTGGCATCATCCGGATGGCTTTTGGGGGTTTGGGCTGCCGGAATGGCAAGCAGAATCGGTCTGAAACCATCCTATGCAGGATTTATGACTATTTTGTTTGCAGGATTTCTCTTTCTATATCCACTCCGGTCGACCCGTGCGATTCTGTCTCAATCTCAATATATGCAGAGGCGTGCTGCTGAGTGGGATGTACGTGATGAGGAAATTCGTACGCTAATTTCGCAAGGAGAAACAA
>Ga0209819_10000458_pt1 | contig 11764 bp, 18 predicted proteins | sample PPLLak2March2015_FD_187248 | JGI IMG/M metagenome (GOLD analysis project Ga0209819, IMG submission 187248) | Freshwater sediment microbial communities from Prairie Pothole Lake near Jamestown, North Dakota, USA - PPLs Lake P7 Core (1) Depth... | ecosystem: Environmental > Aquatic > Freshwater >... | reverse complement strand
TACGAGCCTTGCAGATGCTGGCTTAGGGCAGGTATCGGGCGGATCCTCCAAGAACCTCATCATCGAGGATCATACTGTGCATCATTGGTACATGGATGGAAAAGAAGTGACTAACCAGGTTATGAAGGGCACCGCAAGACAGCTTCGGCTGAAGGGTGCAATAGCAACGAGGTAGACATGGGAACGACTGCAAGGAATGTACTGACAAAGTTGGTGGCGGGCGTGTCTACCCGCGCCAACCTTCTTTCTTATTCAAATGCCAATCTGGATATTATAGACGCTGCTATTGCGAAATGCAATTTTGCTGGAGGTGCTATAGATCCCGATGCCGACAATGACGTGGGCGAGGGTTATGCAATAGGATCTGAATGGCATACCGATACCGCGATATGGACATGTATAGATGCCACGGAAGGCGCGGCTGTTTGGCATCAAGTATGGCCTGCGCTGGTGGCCGACATGGCACAAACGGGCGCGCTTGCACAGTGCAACATAAGCGCATCGACCGACCCAGGCGTCGGCGACGATTCTGTTGATGGCTATTCCACCGGTTCGTGGTGGTGGAATACTACAGGGCACCGACTATGGCAAGCTGAATCCGTGGGGGTAGGCGCGGCTGTTTGGAGACAAGTTTGGCCCGCTCTCGCGACGGATGCCACTACAACCGTAGCACTCGCGGGAAGATCGGGCGGGCAGGCGATCATAGGCGGCACCGATTCCGGTGATGATCTTTCTCTAGAATCGACATCAAACGGCACGAAAGGCGAGGTACTGATTCAGCCAAACGGTGGCCGGGTCGGAATTGGAGTTGCTGCTGCTGATATCCTCGCGGATGCTCTACTTGATGCTAGGTTGGCCACCGGTACGGCAAACCAATATCTTACTGCATATGCCGGCGGTGCGGGATCTTTTATCGGGCGATCCGCGGCGGGGACACCAGCATCTCCAACAGCGACACTGCTCGACGTAACTATTGCAGCGTTTGGGGCGCGTGGTTATGGCGCGTCTGCATTTGCATCGGGAACAAAAGCCATAATTCAGATGAAGGCGGGCGAAAATTGGACAAATGCCGCGCAGGGTACGTATATTGATATCGGGACTACCCCCAATCTATCAACTACACGCGCAACCGCTATGCGCGTCTTCGGGCACAAAGGCGTCCACATAGGCGGCACAAGCGATCCTGGGGCAACCAATCTCCTGGTAGATGGCACCGTGTTAGCGAGCAACGTGCAAGCTGCATATCCAACCCTACCAGAGCTTACCACACCAGAAGCAGGCGACAAGATGCCGATCTATGATGTATCGACCTCTACCTACAAACACGTGGTCGTGGCCGAGATACCCGTAGCTGAAACATTTACACCGATATTTACAGGCTTTACCGTTTCGGCATTCACCGCAACGCGAATAGTTCATGATGGCATCTTGGAATGCTGGATAAAAGCAACACTAAGTAGCGCGGTTTCAGAGACTATGGCAATTGCTTTTGGGTATGAAGTTAGTGCACAGTTTCCGGAATATGGGGTATGCGGGGAGGCATATTGTCAGGACGTAGGTAGCGGTTATGCCGCGACGTTCGGACATTGTGTATCGTCGGCTGGATGGTATGGTGTGGATATATACAGCCCCAGTGCGCTTTGGGCCAACACTGTTCCTATTACCTGGGCATCAGGCGACCTGCTTTTCATTCATGCTCGCGTTCCTGTGGTGGTCTGATGGCTTATCGAATCGCGAGGGCGGGAAATATCGATTTTCCTATTTCCCATCTCGATTGGGGGATATTCTGCCATGATTCTCGTATTCAGACCGGGCCGGTTACAACGAATACTTATGCTTATTGGGAAAATCTGATCGGAAAAACAATACCAATCAAGGGCATCAATGATTGGTCGTATCCCCAGGAATGGGGCGGGTTCGCAAATAGATATCTAGACCCGGATGCGTTTTCAGGAAGCGATTTTAACACATTTCGGGCAATGGGGCCATGCAGATGTCTATTACAAGAAAATCTTTACAACGGATATGATGATGATTCTTCCCTCTGGTATCCAAGCACATTTACAGATGGTGATCATGACGAATATCTGATCCAATTCGCCGAGGAGGTTGTGGCATGGGGCCACGACCTGATCATGCGCCCATGGCATGAAGGCAACGCGGGTGCATTTATTTCAGGCGGGACCGAATGCCCCTCGATAGCTGGGTGGGCAACGGGCACATATTACGCAGCAGGAACGGAAATCGCTCACGCCAAATCCGGGTATGGGTGGCATCGATATGCTGCGAAAAGTGATCATACGTCAGGAGCATCCAGCGAGCCGGAAACCGGCGCATCATGGGCCACATATTGGACGGATGCCGGTTGGGCGATGTGCCCCTGGGGTGCGAAGGTCTACGAGGGCGGCACCAGAGTATCGGACATCGCCGATTGGATTGCAGGATGGCGATATATAGTCAATCTGTTCCGAGAGTATGACGTAGATCGGAAGATCAAATGGTTGCATACCGTTCTTGCGTGGCCTTCTGTAGCGTACGGGGGGAGCAATGCAACACCAATGGCGGATTTGTGGCCGGGAGATGATTATGTAGATTATTATGGAATATCGTTTTATCCAACGAATTATCTTCCAGATGCTACCACCCAATATCCGCACCTCGACACCGGCCTAACGATTCCATATCGCGAAATGTGCGATGTCACAAGAACAAAGCCGTTGTGGATAGTAGAAGTTGGCGCGCGAAAGGTCGCCGCGCATCCCGAATACAAAGAAGCATGGATAAGTAGAATACTTTCTCCTGCCTACCTGGAGCAATATTTCCCTAGGTTCAATACGGTTATTGCGTGGGACAGCGCCGATCTGTGGTCAGACAGTACCGCGTTAACCTTCGAGGAAACGGCAACCGCGAAAGCAAATACGATAGCCGCATTCCAAGATGCAAAATACAAAGACGGGGACTAGAAAAAGAGGTTATAATGCCCGACGCCCTTATCCGAGTAGGCACGACCGACCTTTTCACCTCGGCCCTCTATGACAACGATGCCACGGTTTGGCCTAATGACAGCATGCTCCTCGATGAATGGATTAGCCTGTCTCAGCTTTGGCTCAATGATGCTGGCCTGATCATCGATCACAATACCGATGGCCGGTCCTCGGCCAGCTTCACTGTCCTGGATTCAGCTGGAGCATACACGTTCTATGAGCGGCAACAGGTGATAATCAGGAATTGGGACAACGAACTGCGATTTGCGGGGGTCGTGCAGAGCTGCGAGACCATCCGCATCCCTGGAACTGTGATCAAGTTCCATATGATTGATGTGACTGACTACACCGCCATAATGTCCTGGCGAACGATTGACTATGCAGCGACCGACACACTGCCCGGGGCTGCCGTTAGTGCCATCCTGACAGAATACCTCGCAGAAGAAGGCATCACAGAAGGCTATATCGAGGACGGCAACCAGCTAGAAGAGATTTCAATAGGGAATAAGAGCGCCCTGGAAGGCCTACAGAAGCTCGCAGAGGCGTGCGGCTTTGTGGTCTATTTAGACTATGATCTCAAGCTCTATTTCCATGCCAGGACGCTTTATGCCGCGGATTGGAGTATCACAGATGGCACGGACATCCTGAGCGATTCCTTCCAGGTTAGGCGCGAGAATCCAGACTATCGCAATACTGAGGTCGTGATAGGGGGATACGAGGAAACCGATCTCCAAACAGAATCATGGGTAGGCGATGGCACGACCAAGACATTCCCCCTGGCATATCCGGCCAATCGCTTTTCTACTGTGACGGTAGCGGCTGCATCCAAGACCATCGGCCAGAAGGGCACCGATGCAGGCTCCTATGATTGTTATTATGCGATCAATTCAGAGACATTAACCTTTGAAACCGCTCCTGCCAATGGTGCCGCGATTGTGGCCGGATATTATGGCCTCTGGCGGTCCAAGTCGAGAGCAGAGGATTTGACGGCCATCTCCACCAATGCCACCAGGCAGGGCTTCGGGTCGGGCAAGGTCGAGCACATCACGATAGATGAAAGCCTGAACTCAATCACCGCGGCGGGCGAGTATGCGAGCGCGAAGCTGGCCGAGTATGGCGTAGATGGCATCCAGGTTTCGTATAAGACCAGGCGCGAAGGTCTAGCAGCAGGAGTCTTGCAGCATATCGAATATGAGGGGCTCGACCATGACGCACTGATCTATCATGTTCAGGAGATAATCAAAGACGGCGATACTGAGTACAGTATCGAGGGGGTGTATGGGCCGGTCATCGAGGACTGGTGCAACTTTCTTAATTCGTCGTTCCAGCTCATATATCAGGTACGTGAGGGTGTAGAGGAAGGCACAGGAGTTACGAAGCTCTATAACTTCTCACATACCTACCTGGATGCAGACAGAACGCCCGCGCATTCTCATTCTGATATATTCACCCACGCGGTGATTGGGGCAGGATTGGTGGTCTCAAGCGACACCTGGCCAGCATTTGCTCCTGCTGATCGAGTAGAATATATCGAGTTTTGGATGGACGGGGCATGTGTCTTCAGGAAGGCCCATACATCTGTTGTGAATGAAACGCTTGATACGACCATCTATAGCTATTCTTACATCTCCCCGGCGGAAGCACTCGGAGAGATAGACGAAGTGGTTTTCTGGGGCGGCGATAGTTCCGCCGCTGCATATGGTTCTGGAGTAGAGATCTATAGGGCGGCATTCGTGAAAACGAAGACAATTCTGGAATCATATCAATTGAACATGTCATATATTAATGGAAGTGCTTGAGATGGTCTATACTGCCACAAATTGGCTTGAAATGTCCATGACCACGGCACAAAAGCTGACTGCCTTGGACAATCTGGAAACCCTCTATACCCAGGCAGTTTCTTATATCGATGCCATAACCCACAGCAGCAGCTATTATACTGATGCTCAAGCCGCGGCCAGGTACTTCGGGTCGGGCAATGACGGCACAGGAAGCGGCCTAATAGCTGCGACCTTGGACGGCTACAGCGCCCAGCAGATCATCGATGCTGGCTCACCGACAGGTGTCATTGCTTGGTGGTCTGGCTCAGAAGCCTCAATCCCATCTGGATGGGTGCTCTGCAACGGCCTGAATAGCACGCCGGACCTGCGAAATCGCTTCATAGTTGGGGCAGGGTCGCATTATAGCCGGGCAGATGTCGGGGGCGCAAACACCGTTACAAGTGCCGCGACCATCACAATAGCCGGGCATGCTTTGACGGCAGCAGAAACGCCGTTGCATACGCATGGCACGATCACAGATAATTATCCTCATGCAACGGCATCAAACTATGGTAGCATAGGCATTGGCTATTATGCCGCCCGGAGCACAAGCAATGTAGATAGACATACTGGTTATACTGGCTCTGGTTCGGCTCATAGTCATACAGCGAGCTTCGCGGGCACAAGCAACCAGGACAAAAGACCGCCTTTCTATGCCCTTTGTGCAATCATGAAGAGTTGATATTATGGCCTATACGAAATTCCATACATCCTGGGCGGTCACTGATGAGCTATCAGGCGCGGCGTTCAACTGGATTGAAACGCAATGGGTACTAGCAAAAGCCGATGCCGATTTGCATGAGCACAATTCGCGCTATTACACCAAGACATCAGCAGATGCGACTTTCTTTGCCCTTACAACGTCTGTAGCATTGGGCATGGATGCTGACAAAATTGATGGTTCACATTTCTCGGACCTAGTATCATCTGTAATGCCAGTTGGCTCGATCATGGTCTGGTCTGGCACGGATGGCACGGTGCCCTCTGGCTGGCATATCTGCGACGGTGGAACCTATGGGGGATATGGAACCCCGGACCTAAGAGATCGATTTGTTATAGGCGGCGGTGGTCCGTTTGTGGTAGGATCTACAGGAGGTCCGGCCACATACAACGGAACCATAACACCCACCGGGTCTGTCACCATCGGAAATCATCAACTTTCGACCGCTGAAATTCCGAGCCACGTTCATTCATATACTGAATATTATGGCCGAAAAATAGGAAACACAACGGCATACGGTGGCTATGTGTGGGATGTAGGTTCATCAACGGCAAGCATAAATAATCAGGATGAGGGCGGAGATGGCGCGCATGGGCATACGGGCTCGACCGCGAGCTTTACGGGGATCGATCCAAGGCCGCTATATTACAGCCTTTATTATATCATGAAGTATGCATAGGGGGAGAAGATGGTATATACAAAAAACGAAAATCCGTGGGCAGCAGATGACCTTGTAACCGTTGCTTACATGAACAATTTTGAGACCATCTACACTGAAGCCTCAAGTTACCTATCCAGCCATACTCATGATGCCCTATACCAAACACAAGCTGAAATGCAAGCGGCTTATTGGTACGCGGGCAATGATGGCACTGGCTCTGGATCAGATGCCGATCTCCTCTACAAAGCATCTGGCAACCTGCATGCCGCTTCATTCGCTGGTTTAGGAGTGCCTACCGGCCTTGTCACCCTCTGGTACGGCTCGACTGGATCAATCCCCGCTGGCTGGCATCTATGCGATGGTACAGCGGGAACAATAGATCTCCAAGGCAAATTCCCGGTTGGTGCTGGCACCGGATCAGCCTATTCCGTAGGTGATACAGGAGGTTCTGCCACGTTTACAGCCGCAGGGGCAATCACAGTTAACAGTCATACGCTCACAGAAGCTGAAATGGGGTCGCATCGACATCCATTTGTAGATGTCACCCCCGCTGGCTCGGATACTTGCAACCAAAACGACCCGGAAACTTGCATAATAGGCGAAACAACCTCAGGAAACACGTCCGCGGCTGGTGGCGGTGGCGGGCATGGCCACAGCGCAGGAGAAGGTACATCCATGACAGGGGACCCAGTTACAAGCTACCCGTTTTGTATAGTATTATGTTTTATTCAAAAAACGGCTTAAAAAAGGATTACTTTTGGAGGGCAAGCTTGGCACTTTCCATCTGCTTAACCAAGCTGTCCACTTTTATCCCGGCTTGCCTCATCTCATGGGATGCTTTGCGGCTCGCCTTTTCTGCCAGGTTTAGGGCGGTTAGCTCTTCCCTGGTTGCCTTCTGAGCCTTTTGCTGCTGTCGGCCAGGATCGGTGATACCATCCGATTGAGCCTCGTTGATGGCCTCCATGAATTTCTTGTCTCTAGCATTGGCCTTCTCGATCCTATCCTCTTCTGCCGCAAAATGCGCCTCATCCTTCTCTAGCAGCTCTTCATAGGCGGCTTTGATTTCGTCTGGGGTGATCATAACTTCTCCATGTACCAATTGAGCGGGTACGCTATGCCATTTCTTTCTGTGAACGTGGTTGACATTTTCATATTCTCCTCATAAGATAGCTTACGCCATCCATTAGGTGCCGGAACGTCTTCATACCACGCACATAGAAAGCCCTTTGGTATGCTTTCAATGATCTTTGCGTAATCTTTCGGACCGTTGAAAGCAACCTGCCTTAGGACTCTAAGTTGGCCTTCAAGTTCTGCTATTCTAGCATCCTTAGGATCAATATTCACAGCCATTGCTCCTTTCCAAGTGGTACGCCTTTCATCTGTGTCTCGGACAGTTCATATGAATTGGCAGCCACGATCTTCTTTAGGCTGGAATTCAGCTTTTCATTATGGGCCGAAAGATTCATCCAAGCCGGTTCTATGGTCTTGGTTGGCATGGGGCCGCCGAAGATGGCGGGCAACTGGTATCCAACCTGATCCAGGACGCCCGGTAGTGTGGATTGCGCCCCCATTGCAATATAGAATGGGTCCGATGTCTTCAGGCCATCCGGTTTGTTGAAGGGCGTTCCTGCACCGCTATCCCTCGGATCGGCCAGGGCTGGCACCAGTAGCAGAGCCAGGGCAAGGGCGAGGGCAAGTTTCATCTGAACACCTCGGGAAGTTCATAGTCGATTGGCTTTGCTGGAGCGAGCCACAGGGCGGCGGCTTCAGTCGCGGTCAGGCTGGCATTCAGGTCATCATTGTATTTCTGGACCTCGACATTGTAGGCAGTCATGTTCGACAGCCTCAGATAGCAAAGCGACCAGCCGTCTTCCAGCCCAGCGAGATAAGATGTCTGATTGTTCGTCATAGCCGATGCCATGCCTGCCATCAATAGCAGGCCCATTATAGCCAAAATTATCTTCATGTGTCTAACTCCTTAAATTCTTGCTCATCTGACAGAATCCTTTCGCCATCTGCTCAAAGGCATTCGCTAGGGATTCTCGCATAGCGGTTACGGCATTTGCAACCGCATTAGGGAACTCGGTTGCCAGATATTCAACGGTTTTCTGCATATCTATCTGTTCTTGGGTGCCTATGTAGGCAATTTCCAGAGAGCAGTTTTTCAGTTCTATTATCATTATCCTAATCACAACTCCCTATCTATTTAATCTTTTCCTTTTCGCGCCGGATAATCTTATCCACCTGCCCCTTACCAATGCCAAATTCCAGCGCCGTTTCACTTCGCGAATGCCCGCCTTCTCGCTTACCAGCGCCATAGTAGGCCACTATCTTAGCTGCCAAATCTGGATCGCGAACCTCCAGAGGTGCCGGGCCTTTGCCTCTTTTTGTAGATTCTTTCTCTATTCTGGGCTGGGCTGTAGATGTCTCGCGAGCATCCAAGTACTCAAGCAATGCCTCTCTTAATACCGATTGTTGCACGCCATAGGTAGTCCTATGCTGCTTAAGCAAGTACATGCGGAAGCGATAGCTCAAGTCTTCTGAGATATCAAAACAAATCCTCATCGCGGTATATAGCGAGGGCTTGATATTTATATCAATCGGATTGTGCAAGTGATCTAGTAATCTATATATACATTGATCTCTTAGATCAATATATGATAATTAAATCGCTAGTTTGCTCAAGCACTCGCATGAGTGCAATAGCAGCACTTCGCGAAGGTCCCATGAACATAAGCGAGTTGTCGCTACAACTCAAGCTCACCCCCAGCTCCATCCTGCATTCCATCAAGGAGATAGTGGAAGATGGCACCATCGAGAAGCATGGGGGCCGCTATAGCCTCAGCAGCACAGGAAAGATCAAGGCAGCACTCATTGACAGCATGGGGCAGAGTTTGGCGGTCCTTGAGGCCAATAAGGCCTTCTGGCCGGGTCATGATGTGTCTGGTATTCCTGACAATATGCTGGCCAGGATAGGAGAGCTTAGGGGATGCACCTGCATTGAGGACGATGATGAGATTGTCATGAAATCGCTTGCCTATGCGATAGAACAAACCAGCAAGGCGCGGCATGTCTGGGGCATATCGCCAGTTATCGCCCCAGGACACCAAGAGATGGTTTTGGGCCTCTTGGCAAATGGGGCTGAAGTGAATCTCATATTGACCAAGAGCATCATAAAGGGCATAGATCCGGGCCTATTATGCGGCCTGCTTGCCTTGCCAAACTTCCATCTATATGAGGTCGAGGATGACCTACTTTCGCTGGGTCTCTATGGCGTGAGGCTTACGCTTACGGTCGCTGATGACATGCTTTCATTGGGCCTCTATCTGCCAGGCGGGGCATACGACACAAATCATGATCTAGTCTGTCAGGGCGAGGAAGCGGCTGGATGGGGGAGAGATTTGTTTGAGCATTATAGGGAGCAAGCCAAGGAGGTGGTATAAATGCCAGTAAATGATTATATAGGGATCGATGGATTTTGTGTTGATGCCAAATCCCCCCCAAGATGTCTACGAGGCAGTAGATCGGATGCACACGCAAATAATGGATGAGCAGCAAGCAACCGATGACCTGGAAAAGTTAGAAAATGTATTGAGGATATTAGAAAATGCGATGAACGAATTGCTTGATATTGAAGGGGTACGCGGAATATAAAAATAAAATCTCATCTATGCCGCTTTAATCGCGGCCTCTTCTTTCAAAATATAGGTGGACCGCATAGCGAATCTTTTCGCTATCCGATTTTCCCGGCAGTTTCTTTAGCTTTTCTTCATCGTCTATCCAGAGGCGGACGATATGGGGCGGGGCGAAGCGTTTAGGCTTCACGGGATTTCTCCAATGCTTTCAGGAATGCTGCCTTTCGGAGATCTTCGATTTTATAAGGCGAATCTGGATCGCTTATCCTAATATCGATTATATAGTCATCGTCTCCAAAGTTTACTCGAAACTGCCGAAAACGGTTCTTTCCATAACTATATTCTTTTATTGGCCGAACCCTGCCATGCGGATAGAGCTTATCCTTCTCCAATACAATTTCATGCCTTCCAGTGATGCATTTGATGCCGTTCGCGCCGGATTTGCCTACGATCAGCACCGGTAGATTCGACCACATGCCGATATCGGAGCTTGTGAAAAAGATATCGCCGTTTCTGAAGGCCATTTTAAGCCCTCAGAAGGATGTCTGCGCAGATTGCATTCTTAGCAGATTTCATCCAGCCTTTGCAGACTGCGAGAGCATCTTTCTTGGTGATGCAGCCACATAAGGGGCAAATGCTGCCGTCCGCGTAAGAGATCGCCGCGGTGTACTTGTAGCCGGAAGATGCGTGGTCTGGCATCGCAGCCAGAACAGTGGGGTTTGCCATAGATCCTACTTTGCATTACTAGAATATAAAGATTACGGTAATCTTCTCGATTTCCGAGGTTTTAAAGATGACTCCTTTTAACTTCCTCAGCATATCCTCTCTCTGGATAGCGTTCTCGGCCTCTCTTGGCCCCGTCTTGCTCTGTCAGATATATGGTATGCCGCTTTACTGGTGGCAGCCAATCACGGTATTTCTGGTCACGTTCGCGATATATAGCCTCGATAAAGTCTCAGGATCGAAGGAGGACTTGTTTAACACGCCAGACCGCGCGGTGCTTGCCGGGTGGCCGATCAAGCCGATGGCAATTTGTGCCTATCTCGCTGCCATCATTCTGGTTGCTGCAAACGATTCTAGCAAGTTGACCTATGTCTTGGTGCCCGGTATCGCGGGCACCCTATATACTGCGAGGATAGGCAGCATCCGGCCAAAAGACCTGCCTGGCTGCAAGAACCTAATAGTAGCGGGGGCAACGGCCATATGCCACGCGGGACTCGTAGGCGGGCCTCTAGAGGCATATCTGCTTATCTTTGTGTGGATAGGAGCTGGCACGATATTCAGCGATCTAAGGGATATCCGGGGGGACGCGGCGCATGGGGTCAAAACGCTGCCGGTTCTCCTAGGGAGAACAAAAACGCTTGCTTTCCTCGCGATGTTAAGCTTAGTGCTATATGCATTATCGCCGATTGTGGCAGTTATCGTTTTCAGCCTAATCTGGTACTTCAGAAAAGAGAGGGATAACCTAGATTATGATCTGCTTGTAGATGGCTGGATGATCTGGTCACTTGCCCTCATCTACCTCTATGAATATCAGCAAGCCCTTTTTGTGAGCATGGTCTACCCCCATGTATAAGCGGCCATTCTTATCTATTGTCCTATATTTTAGCGGAACAATTAAATCCTTGTCTTCCAATCCCTTGATTGCATCCCGGACCTTCATAAAGTTACATGTCCTCCATATTGTATTAATACGAATCTACCAACCAACCAATACTTATAAATAGCATGTGTACTGATCTCAGAATTGTAGAATGCGATCAAATGCTTAAAAGGCATTGATCCGAGCGATCAATTTGAGGGGCAAATGAAAAAGGAAAGATGCAATCTGCGACTTCAGCCAGCAACCATGTCGGTCATCCGGCATCGGGCCGAATCCACGGGGAAGACGCTTAACCAAGTGGTTGAAGACGCGATGCAATGCGCGGAGGTGGATGAAAAGC
>Ga0209819_10000455_pt1 | contig 11795 bp, 8 predicted proteins | sample PPLLak2March2015_FD_187248 | JGI IMG/M metagenome (GOLD analysis project Ga0209819, IMG submission 187248) | Freshwater sediment microbial communities from Prairie Pothole Lake near Jamestown, North Dakota, USA - PPLs Lake P7 Core (1) Depth... | ecosystem: Environmental > Aquatic > Freshwater >... | reverse complement strand
GGCGGATCGTGTGGCCATCCTGCGGCAGGCTTTTTCTAAGGCTCTGAACGACCCGGAGCTGCTGGCCGAGGGAAAAAAGGCCAAAATCGATTTTTCCTTTATCTCCGACGAACAGGTTCAAAAAGACTTCAACGCGCTGTTGAACCAGACGCCAGAGACCTTGCGCGAGATGAGCAAATACATCAAAGCGGAAAGTTGATCGCTGCCTGATAGAACAGGAACTAGATCCGCTTGAGCGAAGAGAATCATTCAAACCGCTCAAGCAGTTTAAGCTCGAGTGCGGTTATAAATCAGTTTGCATACCCTCACCCTGTCCCTCTCCCGCAACGGGAGAGGGAATCTAAAAAAGAGTCCCCTTCCTCGACAGGAGGGGATTAGGGGGAGGGTGATCAGTTCAACTTTAAGCTGCGCTTGCTCCGAATGCGTGAGCCCTCGTCATTGTAGGTCTACCAACCGATGAACTCCTTATTAATTCGGCCGAGATTCTCAGCAGTTTAGCTCGATTGGTGTAACAAGAGATGTCAGACGCTTTCATTGACGGGCTCTTTCTGGTGCTGCAGTGGAAAGCCTTCAGCCTGATGATTCTTGGCATGGGCTTGGGGTTCTGCGTCGGTTTACTTCCCGGGATCGGCGGCGCGGCAACTTTAGCGCTGATGATTCCTTTTGTCTTCAAGATGAGCCCCGCGGAGGCTTTCGCCTTCTTGCTGGGAATGCACTCCGTGGCGGCAACGACCGGTGACATCACATCCATCCTGTTTGGCGTCCCGGGCGAGGGGTTGTCCGCCGCCACGGTCGTGGACGGCTATCCTATGGCGAAGCGGGGCGAAGCCGGCCGGGCGCTCGGCGCAGCGCTGATGAGCTCTCTGGTTGGCGCTTTGATCGGGGCGGTGACTCTGGCTCTGGCGATCCCCATCGTGCGTCCGCTGGTTCTCACGTTCGGCTCTCCGGAACTGTTCATGCTTTCCGTGATCGGCATCGCCTGCATTACCTCCCTCAGTGGTTTGAGCCTAAGAGGGCAGCTACGAGGGTTTGCCATGGGCTTATTCGGGCTTTTGTTATCCACCATCGGTCAGGAGCGCCAATCCGGTTCGCTGAGATTCGACACGGGACTTATGTACCTCTGGGAGGGACTCGACCTGGTGCCGGTCTTGGTGGGAATTTTTGCAATCCCGGAACTCGTGGATCTGGCCGTGCGCGGGACTTCCATCGCCGGCGACAAGCCCGCGGCAAACTTGAGCAGCGGGGTAATGGAAGGTATCAAAGATACCTTTCGCCATTTCTGGCTCGTCTTCCGCTGTTCTGCCGTCGGCGTCTTTGTCGGCATCATGCCGGGCGCGGGCGGAGGCGTGGCTCAATGGATGGCCTACGCACACGCCGTCCAGAGCGCCAAAGACGCCAAGGAGCGGGAGGGATTTGGCAAAGGCGACGTCCGGGGAGTCTTGGGACCAGGCGCCGCCAACAATTCCAAGGAGGGTGGCGACCTCATTCCGACGATAGCGTTCGGCGTCCCAGGGAGCGGGGCCATGGCAATCCTTCTGGGCGCCTTCATGATCATGGGGTTGGTTCCTGGGCCTGACATGTTGACCAAGCACCTGGCCGTAACCTACTCGATGGTGTGGACTTTGGTTATCGCCAACATCATCACGGTGCTGTTATCTCTCATGGTGCTGAATCATCTCGCCAAGCTCACCTATATCCGAGGCGGGCTCATCATTCCCTTCGTCCTGCTATTGGTGTTTGTGGGCAGTTACACCGCCAATAACCAAATTCTGGATTTGATCGTGACCTTTTGCTTCGGTTTACTGGGGTACATCATGGTGCGGTTGGGTTGGCCTCGACCACCGCTCGTTCTGGGCTTTGTTCTGGGAAAGCTCGTTGAAACCTATCTTTTCATCTCGGTAGCTCGATATGGTTTTTCTTGGTTGAGCCAGCCCCTGGTGTTGCTTTTGATCGCGCTCATGGTCGTCGTCATTGTCTATCCGTTTGTCCGGGAGAAGCCCGCGTGGGCTGGAGGCGGCGACTGATGCACAAGAAAGGGAATCTTCTCTTTAGCTTCTTTCTTATTCTAATCGCCGGCTATGCGGCTCTCTCGGCCTCGCATTGGTCCTTCAAGACCGGTTTTTTTCCTCTGGCGGTTTCGATTCCGCTCCTTGTCCTGGTGATATTGAACCTGGTTTTGGAATTTGTCGGCGGAACTGAAAAAGCTAGCGGCCCCGCGGTGGAAGCGGAGTTCACCAACGACGTGGCGCCCGAGGTCGCTCGGCGGCGGGTGATTGAAACCTTCTCCTGGATCGTCGGTTTTATCGCGCTGGTTTTTCTCGTCGGTTTCCCTGCCGCGGTTCCGCTCTTCTTGTTTTCATACCTCGCGATCCAGAGCCGGATCGGTTGGTTGTTGTCCGTAAGTCTAACCGCGACGACTTGGGGGGCTTTCTATTTCCTTTTCCAACGGCTCCTCAATCTCCAATTCGAGGCCGGCGTGATGCAGACCTGGATGGGTTGGTAGCGTGGACGAAGAGCACGAAGGGATAGGAATGACCGGGGACCGGGGACCGCGGACCGGCGTCGGTCTTCGGTCTACTGTCGTCTCTTCTCTTGCAAGAAGGTTCCACCACTTAATTAGCGTAGTCCCACAAGCAAGCCTGAAGGAACATATAATAGCGAAGGGAGAGCTGAGATGAAGCGCAGCAGTGAACGTATCTTGACCACCCACGCCGGCGCCTTGCCGCAACCGGCTGACTTGAAACAAATGCACGCCGCGCAGTTCAGCGGACAGCCCGTCGATCAAGAGGCGTTGGCCCGAAGGGTGCGGGATGTGGTTGCCGAAGTGGTTAAAAAGCAACTCGATTGCGGCCTCGACATTATTAATGACGGCGAAGTCGGCAAGTCCAATTTTTCCCGATACGCGCGCGATCGTCTCAGCGGCTTTATCGAACGGAAAGTGAAACCGGAGGATCGGCCCTCGACAATTTTCGCTCGCGACATGGTCGAGTTTGGGGATTACTTCAACAAGCGAACCGGCGCCAACCGCGGCGACAACATCAAAAGAGTTTTCTGCAACGGGCCGCTAAAATACGTCGGCCATAAGGTATTGCAGCAGGAAATCGACGACTTCAAGGCCGGCCTTCAGGGACAAAACTGCGAGGAGGCTTTTCTTCCGGCCATTGCGCCCGGTACCATCGAACACTGGATGAAGAACGATTACTACCCTAGTGATGAAGCCTATCTGCTCGCCATCGCCGATGCCATGCACGAAGAGTACAAAGCCATCGTCGATGCCGGTTTCCTGCTCCAGATCGACGATCCGGACCTACCCGATGGTTGGCAGTTCATGTCGCAGATGTCCGTGCCGGAGTATCGAAAATACGCCGCCCTGCGTGTCGACGCCCTCAATCACGGCCTCAGAGACATTCCATCGGACAAAGTGCGCTTCCACACTTGTTGGGGCAGCTACCACGGCCCGCATAAATACGACATCCCATTGCGGGACATCGTCGATCTGATTCTGAAAGTGCGCGCTGAAACGATTTCCATCGAAGCCGCCAACCCGCGCCATGAGCACGAATGGCGGGTTTGGCAAGAAGTGAAACTACCTGATGGAAAAGTTTTGGTGCCTGGCGTCGTCGGCCATGCCACCGACATCGTTGAGCATCCGCAGGCCATCGCCGACCGGTTGGTGCGGTACGCCAAGATTGTCGGCCGGGAAAACGTCATGGCCGGCACGGACTGCGGGCTCGGTCCGCGCGTGGGCGATCCGCAGATCGCCTGGGCGAAATTTCAAGCCATGGCCGAAGGCGCGCGCATCGCAACCAAGGAGCTATGGGGAAAATAGACAACGGCGCATAAAAAACTTTTGGTGTTCTATGCCTTCTCCTTTGCGAATCTGGCGCCGAAGAACCTCGGTCAGTTTAAGCAGAACCCTTCAATTGTTCATTCCAGCATGGAGTGCTGGAATCAGGTTGACATGGATGTCTCCGGACGCATCCTTGCGAACATAGATGGATGCCAGCAATCCATGCCGGCATGACGATGATCTCCGTTTTCATGTTCTGTCGGCGAGCTTAAGATCATGAATCACTTTTTGCTCAAGATTTCTAACAGAGTAAACGTTGACATAGGGCGCCGCCTCGGATTAGATTTAGCCCCCTCCATAGGAGGATATACGATGAATGCCCTACCGAAACTCCGACGACTCGTCGTCGTCACCGCGTTCCTCTTGGTCCAGATCTTTGCAGGCGCAGGGAACGCCCAGCAGCTACCCAAATCAGTGACGGTCGGCGTCAATCCGGCTGGGACTGTCTTCTATGCGGTAGGCGGCGGGTTAGCCAGCGTCGTAAGCGGCGGCGCGCCGTTTCAAGCGGTGATTCAGCCTTATTCCGGCACCAGCACCTTCCTACCTTTGCTCGACAATGGCGAGATCGATTTTGGTGTCATTAATGCCGTGGAAATGAACCTCGCCTACCAGGGGGCGGCCCGGTTTAAAGTCGCCGGCCGAAATCCGCTGCCGCATGTTCCAAACACGAGATTGATTATGCGTGGCTCGCCGTTGCAGGTAAGCCTTGTCGTCAGGAAGGACTCGACGATCAAGACCGTCCACGATGCTAGAGGCAAGCGCGTGACTGGAGAATATCCGGCTAATATAGCTATCTGGTTCCATATCTATACAGGGCTCGCGAGCGCAGGACTGACCTGGAATGATGTCAAAGTCGTCCCCGTCCCCGCGGTCAACGACGGTGTCGACGCAATAGTTCAAGGACGGGCGGATGTGAGCAACCATGCCATTGGGGCGGCCAAGATCAAGGAAGCAGACGCTTCCGTCGGAGTCCGGTTCATTTCACTGGATTGTTCCGCACAGGGAGAAGAGCGTGTCAGAAACGCGGTTCCAGGCTATTATGTCACCACAATCAAGTCGGGTTCATCGACAGGCGTTGTCGGCGACACTTGCGTTCTCACCTATGACATTTACTTCGTCGGCCATAAGGGGCTTCCGGGTGGAGTCGTCCAAGCTACGTTGAAAGCTGTCTGGGACAATGTCGAGAAACTTCCTCCCCTGCACCCGCAGTTCAAAGAGTGGACGCGCGAGCGGGCAGCTTCCGCCGACGTGACGATTCCTTATCACCCGGCAGCCATACAGTTCTACAAGGAAAAAGGAGTTTGGTCTGGGAAAATGGACGAGACACAAAAGAGGCTGCTGGGCCTTAACCCGTAGGAGCTACGTGGAACTGGGCGATGGAGTGATGGAATGGAGGCCTTCAAGGAGACAAATTGACAAAATTTCCCCACTAGCAGTGCAACCTGGAGATAGGAGGGCTTATGATTAAGCGGCATGACGTACGCGCTTTCTCGACCGGCATTCTGCTGGTGTTCTTCCTGCTCGGGCTCGGCTCGGCACAGGCGCAACAGCTCCCCAAGTCAGTGACGGTCGGTACGAATCCAGCGGGGACTGTCTTCTTTGCCTTAGCCGGCGGACTGGCTAAGGTAATCAGCGACACCGCGCCCTTTCAAGCGGTGGTTCAACCCTACACCGGGACGAGCACTTTCTTGCCGCTCCTCGACAACGGTGAGCTCGACCTTGGAGTCGTTAACGCCGTCGATATGGGACTCGCTTACCAGGGACCGGCGCGGTTTAAGATCGGCGGACGGAATCCTTTTCCTCATAGTCCAAACACACGCTTGTTGATGCGGGGATCACCGTTGAACGCAAGCCTAGTGACCAGAAAGGATACCGGGATCAAAACGGTCCATGAAGTTAAAGGGAAACGAGTCACTGGCGAGTATCCGGCTCATCTGGCCGTGTGGTATAGCGTGTTCGGCAGCTTGGCCAGCGGAGGATTGAGCTGGGAAGATGTCAAAATCGTACCGGTACCCGCCGTCAACGAAGGCATAGACGCCCTGGTTCAAGGACGGGCTGATGTGAGCAATCATGCCGTCGGCTCCGCGAAAGTAAAGGAAGCCGATGCCGCGGTCGGCGTGCGCTATGTTTCTCTGGATTGCTCTCCTCAGGGAGAAGAACGAATCAAAAAAGCGGTTCCGGGTTACTATCTAACCATTCTTAAGTCCGGTTCGACCACGGGAATCGTTGGCGAAACCTGTGTCCAATCCTATGACATTTACCTCGTGGGTCACAAAGCGCTTTCCGCTCAAGCCGTTCTAGCGACCTTGAAAGCTCTCTGGGACAATGTCGAGAAGCTTCCTCCCCTGCACCCGCAATTCAAAGACTGGACGCAAGAGCGGGCGGCTTCCGCCGAAGTGACGATTCCGTATCATCCGGCAGCCGTTGAATTCTATAAAGAAAAAAGGGCTTGGTCCGCGAAAATGGACGAGGCGCAAAAGAGACTCCTGGCGTCGAATCCGTAACGAGCAGTACAGACTCGAGTGATGGAGTAATAGAGCGATTGCCGCAACAAGACAACAGAGAGTCCACAAGTTGAGTAGGCTGAAGATTGGAGGCCGTATGATTAGGCGATGCGACGTACGCGCTTTCTCGACTGGGGTTCAGCTTGTGCTCATCCTACTCGCACTCGGCGCTGCACAGGCTCAACAGCTACCCAAGTCGGCGAACATCGGCTCCAATCCTCCGGGCTCTGTTTTTTATGCACTAGCGAGTGGATTGGCCAAGGTGGTAAGCGAGGGCACCCCCATACAGATGGCCGTGCAGCCCTATACTGGGACGAGTAGCTTCTTGCCGCTCCTTAACAGCGGCGAACTCGACTTCGGCATCAACAATTTCGTGGACCTGGCGCTAGCTTATCAGGGGCCGGAGCGGTTGAAGATCGGGGGCCGTAACCCGTTTTCTCACATTCCCAACGTGCGTTTGGTGATGCGGGGCTCTCCTTTCTTGGTAGGGCTGCTCGTGCGCAAGGACTCGCCCATCAAGACCATCCACGATATCAAAGGCAAACGGCTCACCGGAGAGTACCCGGCCCAACTGGCTAACTGGTATATCACATTCGCGGCCCTTGCTGGCGCAGGGCTTAGCTGGAAGGATGTAAAAGTGGTTGCCGTGCCAGCCGCGAACGAAGGAGTCGATGCCTTGATCCAGGGCCGCGTGGACGCCGCTCTGCATGCGCTAAACTCCGCCAAGGTCAGAGAAGCCGACGCATCCGTCGGAGTGCGCCACCTTACAATCGACTGCTCCCCGGAGGGCGACAAACGCATCCGCCAGGCAGTTCCCGGCTACTATACGAGGATGGTCAAAGTTGGAGGCGGCGCCGCCGTGGTTGAAGACACCTGCTTCGTCGCGTTCGATATCTGCCTGACCTCGCATAGGGCCGCCCCCGACGCCGTAGTGGCGGCGGTTATCAAAGCTGTCTGGGACAACATCGAGAAGCTGCCGCCTTTTCACCCGGCCTTCAAAGAGTGGACTCGAGAGCGGGCCGTGGATCCCGACGTGACTATCCCCTATCATCCAGGGGCGATTTCCTTCTATAAAGAGCACAAGCTCTGGTCTCCCAAAATGGACGAGGTGCAAAAGAAGCTACTCGCATTGAACCCTTAATATCAATTTCAACTCACGGAGGAATCAATGTTGCGGAAAACCATTGCAGGAATGATCTTATCGCTGGCCGTTCTGCTGTCACAGACGGCGTGGGCTCAGTTACCCAAGTCGGCTGTGATCGGGACAAACCCCGCGGGCACTGTCTTTTACGCGCTGGCGGGCGGTCTCGCCAAAGTCGCCAGTGAAGCGACCCCGATCCAGGTCAATATCCAGCCGTATACCGGCACCAGCACGTTTCTGCCGCTCGTCAATAACGGGGAGCTGGACCTCGCGATCGTCAACGCGGTGGATATGGGGATGGCCTACCTCGGGCCGCAGAAACTCAAAGTCGGCGGCAAAAACGACTTTCAGCACTCTCCCAATCTCCGTCTCGTCATGCGCGGCGCGCCGTTGATGGTCGGGCTGCTGGTCAAGAAAGACTCCCCATTGAAGAGCGTTCATGACATCAAAGGGAAGCGCGTGACTGGCGAGTATCCAGCGCATCAGGCGGTGTGGTTCAATATGTATGGGGCGCTGGCTACCGGAGGGTTGACATGGAGGGACGTCAAAGTCGTTCCGGTGCCGGCGGTCAACGACGGCGTTGACGCCCTCGCCCAAGGGCGCGCCGACGTCACTACGGGCGCCTTGGGTATGGCAAAGATTAGAGAGGCGGACGCTTCCGTCGGCGTGCGACACCTCCCGCATGACTGCTCACCGGAAGGCGACAAGCGCGTTCGCGAAGCCGTTCCCGGCTATTACAGTCGAATCGTTAAGGCCGGTACCCTACCGGCCGTGGTTGAAGATACCTGCGTGATCGCTTACGACATCTACTTCGCCACCCACAAATCTGCTCCCGATCAATTGGTCAATGCAATCCTGAAGGCCATCTGGGACAACGAAGAGAAGCTCAAGCCCGTCCACCCCGGTTTTAGAGAATGGACGAATGACCGGGCGGTGGCCCCGGACGTGACGATCCCCTATCATCCGGGCGCGATCAAATTTTATCAAGAAAAGGGGGCGTGGAAAAAAGAGATGGACGAGGCTCAGAAGAAGCTGCTGGCTATGAATCCGTAGTGAAAACCACGGTGAAAGACGTGCATCGGCCTGCTTTATGTGTTGGGTTTTGTTGGAGCGGTTCGAATGGCATGAACGATTGTAGATTTCGCAACTCTTGACCGTTTGAACGACTGGAACGGCTGGAACGTTTTGAACGCTTTGAGAGATGACCGACGATTTTAATCCCGCAACTAAGTTCCGTTCGCTGACTGGAGCGGCAAGAGCGGCTGAAAGGATTCTCGTCTTCGCTCTGGCCTTAGTGGGGGCAGCGTGGGCTGGCGAAGTTCACAGCTTTCTGAACCTCACCTTCTTCAAAGAACAATTCCTGGGACTTTTCTTCGCTCTCGGACTGGCCGGTGTTTTTCTTCGTGTCAAGGTCCGGATCAGTGAATCGGATAATAGAGTGCCCTGGTACGACTGGCTCTGCTGCGCCGGCAGTCTGCTCACGGGCGGCTACATCATGGTGATGTACCCCACGATTGCCTACAGGCTCGGGATCCTCTCGCCCGAACGATGGCTCCTGGGCGGGCTGGCGGTCCTACTCATTCTCGAAGCTACCCGTCGCGTCGCCGGGTGGGCGCTTGTCTGGGTCGCGGTAGCCTGTATTCTCTACGCGAAGTTCGCCTACATCTTGCCCGGACTCTTGTATGCCCAAGGATCGTCCTGGCAGCGCATCGCGACCTACCTCTATCTTGATTCCAGCGGTCTGCTCGGGGTCCCACTGACTGTAGCTGCCAGCATAGTCGTGGCGTTTATCTTTTTCGGTCAGGCCCTCTATGCGGTGGGCGGTGACAAGTTCATAACCGAGCTGGCCTTGATCGCCATGGGACGATATCGCGGCGGGTCGGCAAAAGTTGCCGTCGTCTCCTCTAGTCTTTTTGGAACCGTCTCGGGAAGCGCGGTAGCCAATGTGGCAGTGGACGGCGCCATCACGATTCCTATGATGAAGCGCGCCGGCTATCCTGCGCACCTGGCCGCGGCGATCGAGGCCGTCGCATCAAACGGGGGACAGGTTATGCCGCCAGTGATGGGCGCCGCGGCGTTTCTCATGGCCGAGTTCCTCAATATTCCGTATGGTCAGATCGCTCTCGCCGCAGCGATTCCGGCCTTGCTTTATTACCTTGCCCTCTTTACCCAGGTCGATCTGGAAGCGGCCAAATACGGCCTTGGCGGTCTGCCGGCGGACCAGATCCCGAAGTTTCGCGGCGTGATGCGGCTCGGATGGGTGTTCCTGTTCCCACTCGGGTTCCTGATCTACACGCTCATGTTCCAAAACTGGGAGGCGGGGAAGGCGGGGATGGCAACGGTGGTGCTCACCTTCATCGTCGGCGCGCTTCAAAAAGAAACTCGCCCGACCTTCAAAGGAATCTTAACCTGTATCGAAGAAACCGGCCGGACCCTACTGGATATCGTCGTAATCACGTCGTTGGCCGGACTCGTAATCGGCGCCCTCCAACTATCCGGTCTGACATTCAAGCTGTCGCTAATTTTAGTGACCCTCTCAGGAGGCAATGTGCTCCTCCTCCTTGCCCTGACCGCGTTTGTCTGCATCCTTCTCGGAATGTCGCTGCCCACGACGGTCGTGTACATCACCCTGGCGGTCCTCGTCGGACCCGCGCTGACCCAGCTCGGCGTAGACCCGCTCGCCGCTCATCTGTTTCTTTTTTATTTCGGGATGCTCTCGCTCATAACGCCTCCTGATTGTCTAGCCACTTACACCGCGGCAGCCATCGCCCACTCCGATTTCTGGAAGACCGGATGGACCGGTATGCGGCTCGGCATCGCTGCTTACGTGGTTCCGTTTGTCTTCGCGCTCCACCCCGCTCTGATATTGAAAGGCACGCTGGGAGAGATTCTGCTTGCCGTCATCGCCTCCTCCATCGGAACATTTCTTCTCGCAGTCGGCTGTGCCGGTTATCTCTTTCGCCCATTGGATTGGGTCAAACGGGTACTCTTCTTTGTCGCCGGCCTGCTCCTGATGCTTCCCACATGGCATGGAACATGGCTCGTGGTGGATGTCGTCGGTCTCGCCCTGGGCATCACCATAGTCCTCTGGGAGTGGAACAGAAGAGCTGCGGGCGCGGTGCCTGTCGCTCAGGCGAACAGCAGCGCGCCGTGAGAAATGTTGAGGCTTGAAAAAATTAACCACAAAGAACTTGGCGCGGCAAAGTCGCAACCAAAATCGAAACAGACATTTCACCACGGAGGTCGCGAAAAGCACGAAGTTAAGAAGTTGAAATGTAATAAGTTCCTAATTCCTTCGTGCGCTTTGTGGTGACGTGGTATTTCCTCATTGATTCAACAATGTGGAATACGCAAAAAATTTCGCCCAAGCTGCAAAAACTCTTAAGCATAGCTCTCGGATAAAATATACTCTGCGACCTTTGCGCACTCTGCGGTTGGAAATTGCTTCTATTTAATGCCGTAGGTCGCGCCCACCTTTTCAATAAAGCCGTTTTCGTCGAGCTTGCGGATGAAGCGGCTATCGATCAGGTCTTCGATCTTGACATTCGCCGCTTTGGGATTTTGTGTAGCCATGAGCCGCCGAATATTGCGCAGCCCATCGAGCGAAGGGAACGGCTTGCGGTCGATGCTCGTCAGCAGATCCTGGTAACCTTCTTCCGCAACCTTCGTGTCGCTGATCTGGAGCCGGCGCATGATGGTCTTAACCACAATACCTTTGTTCACGGGCGCCAATGTGAAAGCAAGACTGTCCACCAGAACCATCAGAATCCGTTCAGCGAGCTCGCCGCGTTTTTGCACGAAGTCCGGGGCCACTACGATGGCCTGATTGACCATGGGAATGTTGGCCGGCGTTAGATCAACGATGACCGAGAAGCCTTTATTGATCAGTCGCCGCGCCAGCACGCCATCGAGTACCGCTGCATCGATCCTGCCAACCTCCAGCGATTGGCCGATCAGCACCGAATCACCGATCACCAGTATATTGATATTGTCCCGTTTGACGTCGAGACCGATATGTTCAAGACCGAGGATCGTATGCATCCAGGTGGTGCCGCCCATACTCTGGATGCCGAAACGCTTGCCGTGCAACTGCTCCGCGGTCTTGAGGTTCGGGCTGGCGAGCATCGTATGAGTGAGCTTGCTGGAGACCGACGAGAGAATTTTTAAATAAGACCCTTGCGCCGCCGCTCCCACCACGGAGGTACCACCGGTGTAGCCGACGTCGAGTTCTCCTGAAACGAGGCTGGCAACCAAGATGGGCGCGCCTTTGATCAATACCACGCGGGCTTCGATCCCTTGC
>Ga0209819_10000452_pt1 | contig 11812 bp, 9 predicted proteins | sample PPLLak2March2015_FD_187248 | JGI IMG/M metagenome (GOLD analysis project Ga0209819, IMG submission 187248) | Freshwater sediment microbial communities from Prairie Pothole Lake near Jamestown, North Dakota, USA - PPLs Lake P7 Core (1) Depth... | ecosystem: Environmental > Aquatic > Freshwater >... | reverse complement strand
GCGAAGGAAGAATCGCCTTCTGTCCCAAGGGACAGAACGGGTTCGGCTATGATCCGATTTTTTTCTATCCGGAGTTAGGTAAAACCTTTGGTGAGATCGATCGTGAAACGAAAGCAACAGTGAGCCATCGCGGCAAGGCACTCAAGAAATTGGCCCAGATCTTGCCGTTCGTCATTGATCTTGGGACAACAAAACCTTGATTTCAAACCCCGCCTGTGTAGAATGATTTCGTTCATTTGACGGGGCGTAGCGCAGCCTGGTAGCGCACCTGCCTTGGGCGCAGGGGGTCGGAAGTTCAAATCTTCTCGCCCCGACCAGATCAGTCAGCAGTGAGCAGTGATCAGTCAAGCGATGCGCAGTTGTCTTCTGCTCACTGCTTACTTTTGTGGCGCCAGTAGCTCAGCTGGATAGAGCAACGGCCTTCTAAGCCGTAGGTCAGGGGTTCGAATCCCTTCTGGCGCGCCACTGTAGTCCTCGGTGTGGTGAGTGTAGCTCAACGGTTAGAGCACTGGACTGTGGCTCCAGGGGTTGAGGGTTCAAATCCCTTCACTCACCCCAAGTTTTTTTAACGAGGAATAGAGAATCGACGATCGCGATCTTCCATCCTCTATCTTCGATCCTCGATTGTGCGGGCATGGGCCGCTAGCTCAGTTGGTAGAGCAGCTGACTCTTAATCAGCGGGTCCGGAGTTCGAGTCTCCGGCGGCCCACCAAAACCTCTAAGCCCTCATTGACTATGCGCAATGACTTTCCATTTTGATTTCCGAAGCCGCGGATCGTTGAGCACGAGCTAGCCGGCATTCGCGGCGAGATCTCCAAGCGCTTCAGCCAGGCTTCCTGCTGATACGGCTGAAGCGACAGCTCCGGTAAATCGTGCCGCGAATGAATGATGTTGTTTAGCCGCATGCGTAGTGACATAATTATTAGGGGATTGGTATCACCCCGACAAGCTGGTGCGCGGTGGAGTAAGAATGTCGCCGGATGAAGGCATGACTTATTCGATGGCTCTGGAGGTTTATCTTCAGTCAGCCGTGGTGCGTGGAATCCTCATGACTAACCAAGATCGTCCGAGCAACTATTTTATTTTACGTGAAGGGGACGAGGTATTTTCTCTGAAGGAAGCAAGGTTGGAGGGTCCCAACCGAAAGGCCGTGGCCATTAGTTCTGACGTATATCTAATTTACATGCAGGAGGTGTTTTTGATCGCCGATCTCAGCCCTCAACTGAGGTCCAACAGGACAGGTTTCGAACATCTCTACGTGAAAAAAGAGGCCAGCAAAGCCTTGCTGGGTGTCGGTCCGTTCTGGCTCAGAGGAAATATTCACCTTATTCCCGGGGGAGCCCTGCATGATCTCCTGATGGCGAAAACCCGCTTCGTCCCAGTAACGGATGCAACATTGCCCGATCGCCCAGACTTGGGACCGCGCACCTATTTGGTCAATCGGACCAAGATTGGTTTCATCACCGCCGTCGACGAAGGCCTGGAAGAGCGATAGCCCAAAAGATAAATTCTGGAAATGTATTGCCCGACTGAAATTAATCATATTAAAGGTGAGGGTGTCGTCCGAATCACTTGGGACGATGGCCACGTCGGAGACTACCCGGAAGTCTATCTTCGTGGGTACTGTCCGTGCGCATTGTGCCAAGGGCACGGGGCGCAAATAAATTTCGTCTCCGTTCCCAACGCCAGGTTACAAGAGATCCATGGCGTCGGTAACTATGCCATCGAATTCAGGTGGCACGACGGCCACAGCACGGGAATTTACACGTACGATTATTTGAGGTCGCTCTGCCCTTGCGGCATCTGCCAAAGCCTGAGATCCGGTTCCGCCTGACAAATTCTGCGGCTTGGGCGATCCATAAAGTCATGATTTGAAGAATCCAAATCGGTGAAATGATTCCTCGGACCGCACCACTTGACTTAAGACACCCCGTTTTTTACTCTGCTTTTCTAATTGGCTAAGGTTTCGCGTGCTTGCTATTTCAGTGCGAGAGTGGCGGAACTGGCAGACGCACTAGACTTAGGATCTAGCGGGTAACCGTGGGGGTTCGAGTCCCCCCTCTCGCACCAAAGCAAAAACCTCGGCTCGGTTGCAGGTTGAATCTTAAAGCGAGGGCGCAACGGGTGACTTGCGAGTAAGCGAGTCCGGTTGTCATGATGAGCTATGAAGTTCGATATCGTTGAAATAAGTCCGGTGCAGCGAAAGATCCAGGTCGAACTACCCGCCGAGGCGGTGGCGAGCGAGTTTTCCCGCGCCTATCAAGAGCTTGGGCGACGGGTGCGCATAAAAGGGTTCCGCGCCGGCAAGGCGCCCCGCAGTGTTTTGCAAGGCATCTACGGGGACGAACTTCGGGGCCAGGTCAGGTCACAGTTGGTGGAAGACTCGCTAGGGGAAGTCATCAAAGAGCGAGGACTGCAGATTGTTTCCCGACCTGAGATCGAAGCCCATGATCTGGTTGAAGGCAATCCTTTTTCTTTCTCCGCGACTTTCGAGGTCAAGCCGGCGATCGAAGTCGGGGAGTATTTGGGTATCGAGATCGAAAAATTCAAGCTCTCTGTCACCGAGGATCAGGTCGATGAGGCGCTGCGCCGACTCCAAGAGAGCCATGCCCGACTCGAACCGGTTGAAAATCGCACGCTCGTCCAGCGTGGAGACTTTGTCACTTTAGATTTTCAGGGTTTCATTGCTGGCAAGCCATTCCAAGCGGGGAAGGGAGAAAACTATTTGTTGGAAGTTGGCGGGGGACAAGCGCTACAGGAGTTTGAAGAAGCCGTCGTCGGGTTGACGGTGGGGGAACAAAAGAACATTCAGGTAACCTACCCGGAGAAGTATCCCAATGGCGATCTTGCGGGTCGGGCGGTCGATTTTTCTGTGGTCGTTCGTGAGATCAAGCAGAAAATATTGCCGGAGCTCGATGATGATTTCGCCAAAGATTATGGCGAATGCGCCTCTCTCGAGGAGCTCAGAGCGAACCTTCGGGCGCGACTGGAAAATGAGCTTAAGCATATTCAAGAGGAAGACCTCAAAGAGCGGATCATTAATCGGCTCGTTGAAGCTTGTTCCTTCACCCCGCCGCCGGCGATGGTCGAACGGCAAACCCGCTACCTGATGGAGCGTTATCAGAATCGCGGGCTTGGACAATCGCCCTCCGCGTCCCAGGACGCGCCAACCTTGGAAGAGACCAAGAAAACTCTTGAAACGCGCGCCTTGCGTCAGGTTAAGGCAACGCTGTTGGTAGAGAAGATTGCGCAGCTGGAGAAGATTGAGGTCGGGGATCAGGAGGTCCAGGAGAGGGTTGAAAACCTCGCTCGCGCTGCTGGCGACAAGGCAAAAACGGTGCGCGATACCTACTCCAGGGCGGAGGCTCGCGACGAATTGCGGGCCCAAATGGTTTTCGATCGCACACTCAGTTTATTGCTGGCGCGGGCGCAAACAAAAGAGGTCGATTCGCCCGGCGCAACGGTTGATGAGCAAGGCAAAAAAGGCTAAAATGCTCTTTGTGGTTGAGGAGTTTCCTAAGAAATGAACTTCATTCCCATCGTTGTTGAACAGACTGGACGTGGGGAACGCGCCTACGATATCTACTCCCGATTACTCAAAGATCGGATCGTGTTTCTCGGAACCGTGGTTACCGATGAGGTCGCTAATCTCATTACTGCCCAGCTGCTGTTTTTGGAATCCGAAGATCCCGAACGAGATATCTTCTTTTATATCAATAGCCCCGGAGGCTCGGTGACCGCCGGTCTTGCCATTTATGACACAATGCAATATGTCCGACCACAGATCTCGACTGTTTGCGTTGGACAGGCTGCAAGCATGGGGGCGATTCTTCTAGCTGCGGGTGCCAAAGGAAAGCGCTACGCGCTTCCTCACTCACGCATCATGATTCACCAACCGCTCGGCGGCTTTCAAGGCCAAGCCGCCGATATTGACATTCAAGCCCGTGAAATTCTGCGGATGCGCGAAGATTTAAACAACATCTTGATGAAACACACGGGGCAGAGTCTCAAGAAGATCGAAAAGGATACCGATCGCGATATGTTTATGAACGGCAAGCAAGCCCAGGAGTACGGGGTGGTCGATGAGGTCATCGCTACGCGGCCCGAAGGCAGCCTCAAGAAGTGAGGGAACTTTAGTGAAGCGGGGGTTCTATGCCAAAGCACGGTGAGACTTCGGGAAATCTTGTCTGCTCTTTCTGCGGGAAGAGCCAAGACGAGGTGCGCAAGCTGATTGCCGGCCCGACGGTGTACATTTGCGATGAATGCATCGATCTTTGCAACGATATTATCGCCGAAGAGTGCGACCACGACGAAACCCTGACGACGTCCTCGAATGTACCCAAACCCGCAGAGATCAAACGCGTATTGGACCAGTACGTGATTGGCCAAGAAAGGGCGAAGAAGATTCTGGCGGTGGCCGTTCATAACCACTACAAGCGCATCGATAGCCAGATGGTAACCGGGGATGTGGAGTTGCAGAAGAGCAATATCCTGCTGCTTGGACCTACCGGATCCGGGAAGACCTTATTGGCCCAGACGCTGGCGCGGTTTCTCCAAGTTCCTTTCACGATCGCCGATGCCACGAGCCTCACTGAGGCAGGATACGTCGGAGAGGATGTTGAGAATATTATTCTTAGCCTTCTTCAAGCGGCGGATTACGACGTCGAAAAGGCTCAGCGCGGGATTGTCTATATAGACGAGATCGATAAAATCTCTCGCAAATCAGACAATCCGTCGATTACCCGAGACGTATCGGGTGAAGGTGTCCAGCAGGCGCTGCTGAAGATCATTGAAGGAACGATGGCGAGTGTTCCCCCGAAGGGAGGCAGAAAGCACCCGCAGCAGGAGTTTCTCCAGGTGGACACGACCAATATCCTCTTCCTCTGCGGCGGCGCGTTTGTCGGCTTAGAAGATATCATTCGCAAACGGACTGGACGCAAACGGATGGGTTTTGGCGGTCCTCTCGAGGAAAGAGATGGCCGACGGGCCACCGAACTTTTACATGATGTCCAACCGGAGGACTTGTTGAAGTTTGGCCTGATTCCTGAGTTTATCGGCCGGTTGCCGGTCATCGCGACTTTAGACGAACTGGACGAAGCAGCGCTTGTGCGCATCCTAAGAGAACCGAAAAATGCGCTTACGAAGCAATATTCGAAGCTATTTGATATGGAAAGCGTGCATCTAAAGTTTACCGAGGAGGCGCTTCAAGCGATTTCCCGGGAAGCCATGAAACGAAAGTCAGGAGCCCGTGGACTGAGGGCGATCATGGAAAACATCATGCTCGACATAATGTACGACATGCCTTCCCAACCGAATATCAAGGAGGTCGTTATTTCGGAGGATGTTGTAAACAAGAACGAGCCTCCAATTGTCGTATACACCAAGGCTGCGGAGAGCGCTTAGGGAGGGACCGATATGCTATTTCGCAATGATAAAGATAAAAAAGACGAGAAAGAGCCGGGTGGCGGTGTGACGCGGGTTCCCTTGCTGCCTCTCAGAGATATTATTGTCTTTCCTCACATGGTCGTTCCGCTGTTTGTCGGCCGGCAACGTTCCATTAAAGCTTTGGAAGAGGCTACCCAGAAGCAAGGACCGATCTTTCTTTCTTCGCAACGGGACGCAAAAACCAACGAGCCGACGGAAGAGGACATCTACAAGATCGGGACCCTCGGCACCGTGGTTCAGATGCTCAAGCTTCCCGACGGAACCGTGAAAGTGCTGATCGAGGGCAAGAAGCGAGCTCAAGTCACTAAGTTCCTGAATAGCCCGGAGTTCTTTCTGGTGGAAGTGGAGGAAGCTCCGGAGATCGTCGAGCGAAACACGGAAGTGGAAGCGCTGACACGTGAAGTGCATTCGACTTTTGAAAATTACGTCAAGCTAAAAAAGAAAATACCGCCGGAAATGGTGATGTCCGTCTCTTCCATCGACGATCCCAGCCGTTTGGCAGACACCATCGTGGCCCATCTCGGAATCAAGCTCGAAGACCGACAGAACCTTCTCGAGACTTTCAACGCCACAGAGCGACTCGAAAAAGTGCTCGGTCACATGCGTGCCGAGATCGAAATTCTCGAGGTCGAGCGGCGAATTCGCTCGCGAGTCAAAAAGCAGATGGAACGCTCGCAGAAGGAGTACTATCTCAACGAGCAGATGCGGGCGATACAGAAAGAGCTTGGCGAGAAGGACGAATTCAAAAACGAAATTCAGGAGATCGAGGAGAAGATCAAACAAAAAAAGCTATCCGCGGAGGCTCGGGAGAAGGTCGACAAGGAACTCAAGAAACTCAAGATGATGTCACCCATGTCCGCGGAAGCCACGGTGGTTAGAAATTATATCGACTGGATTCTCAGTTTGCCGTGGAACGAGTTTACCGACGACAAACTCGACATTGCTGAGGCCGAAAAGGTTCTCGAAGAAGACCATCACGGGCTGGAAAAGGTCAAAGAACGTATCCTTGAGTATTTGGCGGTTCAGAGTCTAGTCGGTAAAATAAAAGGTCCCATTCTTTGTCTCGTAGGTCCTCCGGGTGTTGGTAAAACGTCATTAGGACGCTCCATCGCGCGGGCTACGGGCAGAAAGTTTGTTCGCGTTTCATTGGGTGGTGTACGCGACGAGGCGGAAGTTAGAGGACACCGCCGGACTTATATCGGCGCTTTACCGGGCAAAATTGTTCAATCGATGAAAAAGGCTGGATCGAGCAATCCGGTTTTCTTAATGGATGAAATCGACAAGATGTCGACGGATTTTCGAGGGGATCCATCGTCGGCGCTGCTCGAAGTCTTGGATCCAGAACAAAACACCACGTTCAATGACCACTATCTGGACTTGGACTACGATCTTTCCAAAGTCATGTTTATCACCACAGCGAATACGCTGGACAGGATCCCGCGGCCGTTGCAAGACCGCATGGAAATCATACGGATTGCCGGCTATACAGAGTTGGAGAAACTCAGCATTGCTAAACGTTATCTACTGAGCAAGCAGAAAGAAGCAAATGGCCTGAATCCGGAGAACGTTACTTTTACGGATAATGCTCTGCTCGGAGTGATTCGCCATTACACGAAAGAAGCCGGGGTGCGAAACCTGGAGCGCGAGATCGCCTCAATCTGCCGCAAGGTTGCAGTGGAAGTCGTTAAGAAGGATCGCAACGCCCACATCCAAGTCGGCACAAAAAGCTTACACAAGTACCTGGGCGCGGCCAAATATCGATATGGTAAAGCGGAGGCCGAACAGAAGATTGGAGTGACGACCGGATTGGCTTGGACCGAGCTTGGCGGGGAACTTTTGGCTACCGAAGTCACTGTTATGCCCGGAAAGGGACAACTGATTATCACGGGCAAGCTTGGCGACGTCATGCAGGAGTCGGCCCGGGCAGCGATGAGTTACGTGCGTTCGCGAGCGACTGAATTGGGACTGGAGAGGGACTTTTATCAGAAAATCGACGTGCACATTCACGTGCCGGAGGGGGCGATCCCCAAGGACGGCCCTTCGGCAGGTATCACGATGGCAACATCACTGGTTTCGGCGTTGACCAAGCTTCCCGTTCACAACGACCTGGCGATGACCGGTGAGATTACACTCAGAGGAGCGATCCTTCCGATCGGTGGCCTGAAAGAAAAAGTCTTGGCGGCGCATCGCGCTGGGATTAAAAAAGTCTTGATACCCGGCGAAAACGAGAAAGATATTGAAGAAATCCCTGCGAGTGTCCTAAAAACCGTCGAATTAGAATTGGTTTCTCATATGGATCAGGTGTTGAAAAAGGCCTTGGTGACGGACGATCCTGAAAACCTTTTCAAGAGTCCTTTGGAACAAGCTGAACCCAAAGAGGAACCCCCTCCGTTCGCGGGAAAAGTCGACGAAGTTCCTGGCCCTGAAATTCTGCCGCAGTAAGTTCATTTTTTCTGGGAAATCCCGGGTGGTTTGACACCCGGGATTTCCGCTGTTATAAATTTTATCGCCCTGTTTTTGTTTTGGCAGGATGATGAGGGAGGATAATGACAAAGGCGGACTTGATTGACTCTCTGGCGAAGCGATTTGAATTACCCCGGCAGAGAGCGGAAGAAATTGTCGGTGGGTTGTTTGACGATATCTGTAGCGCTTTGAAGAACAGTGAAAAGGTAAACATTTCCGGATTTGGTACCTTTTCTGTGTCCCAACGAAAGGGAAGAACGGGAAGGAATCCCAAAACCGGCGCAACGATCGAAATTGCCCCTTCTCGAGCGGCGAAGTTTAAAGCAGGTAAAATTCTAAAAGAGTCCCTCAGCTAGATCATCGTTGCGACCGGGGAACAGGTTAAGAAAAAAACGGGACGATTTGGACTGTTAAGGGCACGAAGTCAGGCTGGTGTGGTTTCGTTTTAGGGCGGTTAGCTCAGCGGGAGAGCATCGGCCTTACAAGCCGGGGGTCACAGGTTCAAATCCTGTACCGCCCACCAAATCGTTCGGAGTTCGGTATCGGGGTCGTAGTTCAGCTGGTTAGAACGCCGGCCTGTCACGCCGGAGGTCGCGAGTTCGAGTCTCGTCGGCCCCGCCATTTTCTGTGCGAAAGCAGTTCGGTGTTGGGAGTCAGTGAAGATGAAGACAGAGGAAGCGCTTGCTCAACGACAATGGTACGTCGTCGATGCTCAGGGAAAAGTATTGGGTCGTATGGCGAGCGAAATCGCCAAAGTATTGCGGGGGAAAAACAAGCCGATTTTTACCCCCAATGCCGATGCCGGCGATTTTGTGATCGTCATTAACGCGCAAGGGGTCAAGCTTACGGGCAAAAAACTCCAGAAGAAGATCTACTATCGGCATACCGAATATCCAGGCGGCATTCGCGAAAGAACTGCGGAAAAGATGCTGGAAGAAAAGCCGGAGGATCTCGTACTCCTTGCTGTTAAAGGGATGCTGCCAAAGAATCGGTTGAGTAGAAGGTTGGTCACTAAACTAAAAATATATGCTGGCCCCGAGCATCCTCACCAGGCGCAGAAACCACAGCTGCTGGTGATTGAAGCATAGGAGTACGTAATAGAGATGGCTGAGAAAGTGATTAATGCGACCGGGAGAAGAAAAACTTCCGTTGCCCGAGTTTTTTTACGCCAAGGCAAAGGTGTAATCTCGATTAATGGTCGATCATTAGAGGAGTACTTCGGCCGCGAAACGGCCCGAATGATTGTGTTGCAGCCCTTTGACGTGACCCAGAGCGGAGGCGGTTTTGACGTTGAAGTGAATGTTAAGGGTGGCGGAAGTTCAGGTCAGGCGGGAGCTATCCGCCACGGAATTACCCGCGCTCTCATGCAGGCGAATTCGGAATTTCGCTCGCCTCTCAAAAAGGCAGGTTTTGTGACCCGTGACCCTCGCGCTGTGGAACGCAAGAAATACGGGCGACACAAGGCGCGAAAGCGGCCGCAATATTCCAAGCGCTAGATCTTTGCGGGAATACGTTTGTTGGCCTCGAGCCTTGCCCGACCGTCCGATCGACTCATAAGTCGAGCACGAGCTGGATTTCGTCCCACTTTCCAAGCGCCGCAGGTTCCGTAACTTTTGTAATTTCCCCTAACTGTAAGCTAGGCTTCCGAAGTAAAGAAATATAGGCCTATCATTGCGAAAATGGCATTGGGAATCCAGGCGGCGGTCCAGGGGGGAAGCGCACCGTTGTGGCCGAGGGAAATGCTAAACGCCGAAAGGACCCAGTACCCAAAGCCGATGAGCATTGCCATGCCGAAGCTCAGCGCTATACTACCGCTCATCTGCTTTTTGACCGCGAAAGGTAGTGCGATCAGGATCATCAGCGGAGAAATCACTGGAAACGCCAGCTTGGCCTGAAGATCCACCTCGTAGGAAGTAGAATCTATTCCTTTGCTCTTCATGTCGGCAATTTGTTTTTGCAAGTCAAAAAACGTGAATTCCTCGGCATCCCGAGCGAGCAGTTTAAGGTCCTCTGGGGTTTCTGAAATCGGCGGCACGACGTTTGTCTTTTGATTGAGCACTTTTCCGTCCGGGGCAAAATGCCATTCCGTCACGTCACTGGCTTCCCAGCTATGACCATTCCAACGGGTGCTCGGAATCTCCAACAGGCCGCGCAGGGTCAAATCGCGATTTAAGAGGAAGATGGTAACCCCCTGCAGCGTGCTTGTCGAGGGTTCGAAATGATCGACGTTGATAAAACTGTTTTCTCCCCTTATCCAGATGTCGGCCGTACCCAGCAGACTTTGCTGCTGTCTATTTCTGATCTCTGTTTTGTAGATGGTTTGAGCCTGGCGCGTGAATATCGGAACCAGCGATTCGTTCCAGAAAAACGACAACAGGGCGATGAACAAGGAGACAATCAACAGCGGAAGCGCGATCCGTTGGACACTTATTCCGCCAGCCCGCATCGCAGTAATTTCCTGCGTTCGGGCCAGTGCACTAAGACAAAACAGAGCAGAAAACAAAGTTGCGAAACCGATCACCCGGAAGATTGAAACCGGCGCCCGGTAGACAAAGTAACGGATAATGGTACCCATTGACGCGCCACTATTGACAAAAGTACCGATGCGGTCAAAGAAGTCGACCATGAGATAAAGAGATGTAATACAAAGCAGGCTGATCGCAAAAACTCGCAGGAATCCCTGCGCTAAATAGCGATCAAGAATGCCCCCCATGGGTAGAAACTTGACCTTTCCCCGCGTTTCCACGTTTTGTGCCTTCAATCTGTCTTTAACCGCTTCCGTTTGGCGATGTATTGGTTGGCCAGAGTATATAACCTATCCATTCCGCTCTGAAGTCTCAAAGGGGATTCGCGACATGCCTTTCTAAAAAAGTGAGCGGAAACTCCTCCTACGACGATGTTCGGAAGCCAGAGGGCCGGGATGGGGTGAAGAACCCCTTTATCCCCGAGCGCTTTGCCGAGTGAAAGAAAACCGTAGTAGGTGAGAAGCCAAAAAAGGCATAGCATGAACCCCCAAGAACGATTCGCTCGCGCGCTTCGGGGCAACAAAGTCAATGAAACGCCCAGCAGGCAAAACACCAATGGCACAAAAGCAAACGAAATCCTTTGATGGAACTCCATGCGCTCGGGTATGGCCTTGACGCCTTGATCCCGCTTTTCTCGAATGACCTCAAGCAAATGGCGGAGCGGCATTTCTTTTGGACCCGCTTCTTTCGTTTTAACCGGGCTAATGAGCTCATCGAGGTCCAGCTTGAAATCATAAATGTTGAAACGAGTCTGACTGAAACCAGCGCGATTTCTTTCTCGTTCATAAATCGAGCCATCAAAGAGCTTCAATCCCAAAGTATTGGTTTGCTCGTCGGTGGTAATTAGAGCGACTTTGCCTAAGATGATATCTTCTCTAATCCGGTCTCTCTTGTCGACGATAAGCACACCTTGGGCGGTGTTGCCCGGCGGTATAATCTCTTCCACATAAATAAGAATATTGGGAAAATCATCGTTAAAAACCTTTTCCTTCAGAGCAGTACCCACACGGGTTTTGGCAATGTTATAGAGCTCTTTTTTGATGGCCAATTGGGCCGCGGGTCGTGCGAGCATGGTGAGGATTAACGTGATGATGGCGATGATCGCCGCGACGGCTCCGATCGGCCCAAGGATTTGCCCAGGACTGATGCCGGAAGCTTTCATGGCCAGCAGTTCTTGGTCACTGGACAGTCTGCCCAAACCAAGGAGAATGGCTAACAAGAAAGCCATGGGGACGGTTAACTCAAGAAAGGTCGGTAGAATAAGAGAAAAAAGCTTGGCAGTCTGGACCAGGGATACGCCACGGGTTACGATAAGCTCGATCAACTTGATCATACGGGCAATCAAAAGGATGAACGTAAAAACCAGCAGTCCGAATAAG
>Ga0209819_10000449_pt1 | contig 11851 bp, 11 predicted proteins | sample PPLLak2March2015_FD_187248 | JGI IMG/M metagenome (GOLD analysis project Ga0209819, IMG submission 187248) | Freshwater sediment microbial communities from Prairie Pothole Lake near Jamestown, North Dakota, USA - PPLs Lake P7 Core (1) Depth... | ecosystem: Environmental > Aquatic > Freshwater >... | reverse complement strand
TGCGAGAGACGAGAGCGTTTTTCCTCCACCCGTTGGTACCGTGAGAGAGAAGATTCCCGGTGACCCGTGACCTTTTTCTTGACATTGTCTGAATATGTCTGCTCGAACTCGGTTAACCGTTGTTGCATTGGCCGTCTCGACTAACTGCTTCATAAACCTTTCAAAAGGGACACAAAGTTCGGCTAGCGTTGCGTAATTGGATCGTACCTTGGCTTTTCCGGGGTCCATGAATTCTTCCGTGTCGAGGAAGTCGGCATCGGTCAAACAGGAAAACAGCATACGAATCCACAATGCCGGAGCGCCAACGGGTGGTTTACTGCTCGGCTTTTCCCGTTGAAGCAGTTCCTTGTCCTTGGGCGGTAGCTGTTGCAGCACCGCCTGCAATAATTCTTGTTTCTGAAGACGCTGATACAGTGAACTCCTGCCTTCTTCTTCGCTGTTCCAATCCGGCAAGCCCGCGTGGTGCCCAGCAATCAAATACGCGAGCACGTTGCCGTAAGGACCAAACTGCTGAACTGCGTGTATTGCGCCAGCAGTAGAATGGTCGACGCGCCCAGGTGTGGTTTCGATATGGGCATCCAACCCGGATGCAGAGCGGATCATGTCCTGAAAGGCTTTCGAGTATTTTCCTAAGTCATGCCAAAGACCAGCCACTTCCGCCCATGATGTCGAGCCAAACACGCTGGCAAACTGGCCGCCAAGTCTTCCAACCTCTTTTAGGTGATCAATGAGAGCGTGGGTCCGTCCGTCCCCGGCGACGTGGGCAATAGGAACCGTCTTAGGTGATCCATCAAGCATCAGCGTTATCTTTACACGTTGCTGTGACACATAAGGTCATGCACTTTGACATCTGAGGTCACGATCAAAAAATTGTTTTCGCCTCTTCCTTGACCTTTTGCCTCAATCCCTCAGGCCCGATGACGCGGACCTGGGTGCCAAAGCTCAAGATCCATCCGACTATCTCGTCTGTATCGGGCGGAAAAAAGGTGTCAGGAACCGTTTGTTCGCGCGTGCCCCTGATAGGGTGGACGCCAATGTTCTTCGCTCCATGAATCTCCGGCAAGATCCGGCTTATCGCCGAATAGAGAGCGTATCCATGATCCACAGGCACCTTGCTGCCAGTCAACCTAAACGCTAAATCCACGTACGGCATCGCCCTTCCTTATTCTCACGTCCGCAACCTTACAACACGCCAGTGACACGTGAGGTCACTGCTTTTTATTTTTTTGGACATCCGAGGTCACGATTAGCAAGAAAACGACCGTTCAAAATGTTCAAGCCGTTCAAACCGTTCAATCGCTTCGCTCCGTAGGGCCTGACGCCCATTCAAGGTTCAACGCCTACGGCAGTTCAACGTTCAACGTTTCAGGTTCAATGTCGGATCGTCGTTCCAGTGGTTCCAATTACGCCCACACAGCCATTCCACTGCCCCGGGTTCCAGTTGTTCTAAACCTTCCAAACCGCGTCTGTCCGTTCAAACAGTTCAAATCGGCCGTAATTCAAAGAGAAAGAATGTAATGAAGTTCCGCCGATACCCCGGTCCGCCCGGCCCATCGCTGCAGGTATCGTTTATCCAGAATTTTTCCGGAGCGTTCCAGCACAGAAAGGGCGTCCTCAAAATCCCTGGGTCTCCCCACTTTGAGCTTTTGAATGATGAAGTCTTCCGGAGACACGAGCCAGTAATAGCGCCCATCCATGCGTCTTTTTCTTTTCCTTTGGAAGACTTGTTGATCGTGTGCGTCACGGGGACGCAACAGATCCACCGCGGTTCCGTGAAACTGGAAACGGAGCTGAACGCCTCTGAGCAGGGGATTCCATTGCAACCATGTTTCGTCAAGCTCGAACCCCGCATCGATCACGCGGTCACTCACGCGGCTTAGCTCCTCCTCATCCACCAACACCAAAAAATCCACGTCGTTCGTCGCTCGGGATGTCCCCCATACCGATAACGCCCAAGCTCCAATCAGCGCGTAGGGAACTCGTTCCCTTCGGAAACAAGCCACGATACGTTCCACAAGCTCGGGCGTGCTACCCTCTAAAATATCGGTCAAGCTCTTTCTTCCATTTCGCTATCCGGCGCGCTTCAGCAGCGGAGAAGCGGGCCAGCAATAGCCGTCGCTCCTTTTCGATCTTTTCCTCACTGGCTCCGGGATGGTCGGCTCCAATGGATTGCCGGAACCAACGACGGGCCGTGTCGGATAGCTCGGCGCATTGGCGGAATCCTTCCTGGGCTGTGCGGGGGAATCGGACGGTTTTCATCTCAGCTTTCACGAGATCCATTCGCCGAAGCCAGCGGGGAGCATTCTCGGAAAGATCCGCCCGGCCTTCGCCAATGCCGGCGATTTCTAATGCCCATGCAATTCCCCTCTTGGTTCGTTTGACCGGCTTCTTAAGCCTTCTTTTCACGGTGGCGATACCTAGCGCGACCTGAGGGGCTCTCTTTCTGTCCCTTTCGCGAGCGTAAGATCGAACCCTCGCTTCACTCACCATGGGCTGTTTTGTGGAGGAGGCCCCTTCAGTAACCCTAGTATATTTCCTGCTTGGCATCGTTCATCTCCATGTGTTCTTCTCTCTCCTCAAAGTGCCTCGCTGATCTTAGACTTTTTCAACGGTAAGAACCAAAGACTTTTTTAGCTTCTTCTCTGGCCTTGACCCTCAAACTGTCAGGGAACACAACCCGCACTTTGCTGCCAAAGCTCAAAATCCATCCCACTAGCTCGTCCGTGTCCGCCACCTTTAGTGTCATCCTCAATCGCCCATCTTTCATGGGAAACGTCTCCTGGCTAGAATGCCAGAGCTTATCTTTTACCCACGCAGCCACTTTCCTGGAGAATAACAGCTCTACGTCGATCCGTCGGCCGCGCATGATCATGAGGGCGTCTTGGACGTAGTCTTCCACATCAAAACCGAGCGGCATCTGATAGGGATGATCCGTAAGGGTGATGGAGCGAATCCGCTCGACGGCGAACATCCTCACATCTTTTCGCAGGTGGTCATAGGCGATCAAGTAGAGGCCGCCCGAAGCGTACCAGAGGCGATAAGGATCGATCTCCCGCCGGCTGGTTGTGTTACGCGAGGCGGAAAAGTAACGGATCTGCGCTGTCCGGGTCTTATCAATCGCCTGGGTAATCAGGTCAACGGTCTTTGTATACTGCTGGTAGTTCTTGTGAGGCCCAAGCCCGATAGAAAACAAATTATCCAAAGCGCGAACATAGTTGTGCCCTTGCGGCGGCAGGGCGCTCGCCACTTTGTTCAAGGCGGAATTGAGCGCGGCTTGGATTTCCGTTCCCTCCAAAGGCTGGAGAAGTTTGCGGCTGAAAGTCAGAGCCATGAGCTCTGTTGCGGAAAAGCCGAGCGCGGGAATATTGCGAAAACCTTCGATCAGCCGCCAGCGTGTCTGACCATGATGATGCTCGGTAACCAACGGAAATCCCACTGCTTCCAGTGCCTCCAAATCACGCCGAACCGTCCGGGCGTTTTTCGGGTAATCCTCAGGGACCGCTTCGACAAGCTCCGGAAGAGTCAAGCCGTGGGTGTTTTCCAGCCGTCGCAGTAAATGCCACTGACGGGTAATTTGATCGTTCCGCGGCACGCAGGAACGTTTACTATATTTATGGTCCCGTGAGAAGGATTTTAAATCCACCCTGGAGCCGTTTAGTTGCGCGCTAAAGTCGTTCGGTGTTACAGATTTTGCGTACCAGTGAGATATCCGCAGGAGGTTGACTATGCGGCAACGATCCGACTATCCGACTTTTTCCGATCAGGAGATGGCACGTCGTCACAGAGCTATTCAAACGCTCATGGATCAGGAAGGGATGGACGCGCTTTTGGTGTATGGCACCGGGCGCTATTCCTCCGACGTCTATTGGCTGACCGATTGGCCCTGTAGCCGCGAGGCCTACGTGCTTTTTCAAAGCGCCAGAGAGCCGGTGGTTCTCATGCAGCTCTACAATCATTTTCCGATGGCTCGTGTGATGTCGATCGTCAAGGATGTTCGCTGGGCCGGCGCCAACACCGCCAATAGCGTACTGAAGCTGTTTCAAGAACGCGGTCTGGAGTCGGAGAAGATCGGTTTGGTCGGCGCCATTCCTTATCAACACTACAACCGGCTGCGGGAGCAGTTGCCCAAGGCCAACTTTCTTGATTTGGGCGGCAGGATGCGCATGATGCGGGCCGTCAGAAGCGCGGAGGAAATTGATCGGATTCATTTCGCGTCGAAACTCACGGACCAATCCATCGAGGCTCTGGCGCGAGGACTCAAAGCGGGCATGCGCGAGGAGGAGATTCCCGCCATCATCGAACCGGTCTATCTCAAACAAGGCGGATACGCGGGGATTCACTTCATGAGCAGCATGCCGATGCGCCACCCCGATTTTCCGGTGCCGTCACAGTTTCAATCCAGTCGAAAGCTCGAAAAGGGCGATTGCCTGATCACCGAGATCAGCGGCGCCTACGCCGGCTACAGCGGCCAGATCCACCGAACTCTTTCCATCGGCGAAGGTCCGACGCCGGAGTGGCGCAAAATGCACGATGCCGCCGTCGAAGGTTTTGAAACTCTAGCACGCGTGATTAAAGATGGCGCGACGACCACCGAGGCCGAGGAAGCGGCGGAGGTTATTCATAAGCGCGGCTACAGTATCTATGACGATCTGGTCCATGGCGTCAATCAATACCCGCCGATCTTCCAGACCAAAACCACCAAACGCCACGATTCACGGGAAATGACCTTTCGCGAGAATATGGTGATCGTCATTCAACCCAATCTCATGACCCACGACGAAAAGATGGGACTTCAATTCGGCGAGACCTTGCGAGTGACAAACAAAGGATGCGAGAGCTTGAACGCTTACCCGAGGGAGTGGGTCATCTGCCAGGGCTGACCCGCGCGGGAGCGGCTGCGGACTTTGAACGGTTTGAACGATTTGAACTATTGGAACGTTTTGAACAGCGCCGCGCCCTGCTAGCGGACGACCGAAATCGCGATCGTTCCCGAGACAACACACACCGCGCCGAGAATCGTGCTCAGGGTTAGTCTTTCGATGCCACGGAGAAAAAGCCATGTGCCGATGAGAATCCACAACGGGCTGGTCGCCACGATGGGCGAGACAATTACCACCTGCCCAACGCTCAAAGCAACGATCACCAACAGAATCCCCAACGTTTCAAAAAGTCCTGCCATCAAAAACCAACCCATCGACTGCGGGTTCCAAACCGGCTGCTCGCCCCTGGTCGGTAAGACAATGTAACTTCCCAGCCAGGGCAGCGCGACGATACCGATGATCGCGGCGAGATAGAGCGGTTCGTTGGCCAGACCGAGAGCGTAGCGCCGCAGCGGATGGCTGATGCCGGCTAAGAAAGCAGCACCCAGCGGATAGGCGAGGTGCCACCAATCGAAAGAGGCGCGCTCAGCCTCGGGCTGCCAGGAGATAAGCCCGATCCCCGCCACGATCAGCACCGTTCCGGCCGCCAGCGCTAAGCTCATTTGCTCGCCCAGGAAGAGGATGGCGAGCGTTGTGCTGAAAAGCGGGTGCGAGCTGCGCAAGGTGGTTCCGCGCGAAGCACCGACGTAATGAATGGCAGCGTAGGTAAAGAGCCGGATAACCGGCTGCAGCGTTCCGGTCAGAGCGAAAAGAAACAGCACCCACCACGATACCTCCGGAATGCCGCCGGTAAGCCAAACGGCAATCGATAAAGTTACGGCATGCACGGTCACCGAGACTAACGTTACGGTGATCGGGGTCGAATAACGCAGGCCGCGCTTGGCCGCGATTCCCGAAGCCGCGTACGAGAGCGCGGCGGCCAGCGCGATGAATTGCGGTGGAATAAGACTCAACATCGGCGATCAAGCCCTTGGCTTAAAAAGGCTTTACCGCTCGATTTCTTTGATGATTGCGTCGGTAAATTTCTTCGTCGTCGCCGTTCCGCCGAGATCCGGCGTCAGCACCTCACCCCTGATCAATACCTTTTCCAAGGAGGTGTAGATGCGTCTGGCGGCGGCCGCTTCGGAGATATGTTCGAGCATCATCACGGCCGCCAGAATAATCGCCGTTGGGTTCGCGATATTTTTGCCCTTGATATCCGGCGCGCTGCCGTGAACGCTTTCAAACAAAGCATGGGTGTCACCGAGATTCGCTCCGGGGACAACGCCGAGGCCGCCGACCAGCCCGGCGGCGAGGTCGGACACGATGTCGCCATAAAGGTTTTCCAGCAGCAGCACATCGAGGCGAGTCGGATCCAATACCAACTGGAGGCAGGCGTTATCGACGATGAGATCGTTGAACTCGATTTTCTTGTACCGGCCGGCGAGATTCTTCGCGCATTGCAAAAAAAGCCCATCGGTGAGTTTCATGATATTCGCTTTGTGGATCGCGGTGACCTTCGTTCGCTCATGCACGCGGGCGTAGTCGAAAGCGAATTTCGCGATTCGCGTGGAGGCCTTCTCGGTGATAATTTTCAGGCTTTCCATAACCCCGGGGACCACTTCATGCTCGATGCCGGAATAGAGTCCTTCGGTATTTTCGCGCACGACAATCAGATCGACGTTTTGATAGCGGGCCTTGACTCCGGGCAAATTTTTAACTGGGCGTAAATTCGCGAACAAATCGAACGTCTGGCGCAGTTCGACGTTGACGCTGGCAAAGCCTTCGCCCACCGGGGTCGTCACCGGTCCTTTGAGAGCGACTTGGTTCTTCTCGAAGGAATCCATTAATGGCTTAGGGATGGTCGTCCCGTGCTTCTTCAACGCGCCGGCGCCGGCCAGATGAGTTTCCCACTCCACCTTGACTCCTGCGGCCCTGATAATTTCCAACGTGGGCTTCGTCACTTCAGGACCGATACCATCGCCGGGAATCAAAGTTATCTTGTGTTTCACTGCAGCGTTCCTTCCTTTGTTCCTGACTGTTTTATATATCAACCAACGACAAATATCACCGGATTGGGGTGGCGCGTTGACATCCTGAACCTCCCTCAGCTAGTTTTGAACGGAACCCCATGTCTGCCGATAACCAACTGGCAGATTCCGCGTAATTTACCGTCATCCTCTTTAACCCGGATTATTCATGCTCCGAGGAAAAACCACCACAGTGTCCATCAAGGGGTGAGTTCGGAGGAGCGAAGGCGAAAAGGATGTTCAAGGTTCCAGGTTCAACGTTCAACGCATTTCGGACCTTGAACTTTGAACTTTGAACCTCTACGGTCGATCCGGAGGGCTCGCCCCTTGATTGTCGCTTCCGGTGAATAATCCCGGTTAGAAAAATGATTGGCAAAATCTCCACGCAACTCAGAGGTCTGTTTTACGGTTGGAGGATGGTGGCGGTGGGCTGCGGCATGCGTATGCTCGGCGGCGGTTTTCATCTTTACGGCTTTACGATCTTCTTCTTGCCGATTACCCAGGAACTGGGGCTGAGTCGAGCGGCAACTTCTCTGGTTTTCTCGTTGGCCCGAGCCGAAGGCGCCATCGAAGGACCTCTGGCCGGTTACCTGATCGACCGTTTTGGACCGCGGCCAATGATGCTCGCGGGGGTGATCTTGTCCGGTCTCGGCTACATTTTACTGGCCGGAATCGAGAGCTATTACGGATTCCTCGTGGTTTACCTGGGCGTCATCTCTCTTTCTTTCTCCGCGGGCTTTATGCATTCCCCTATGGTCCTTGCCAATACCTGGTTTATTCGGCGCAGAGCGCTCGCGATGACGCTCGTCAGCAGCGCCATCGGAATAGGCGGAACCATCATCACACCGCTGCTGGCTTTCAGCGTTCAGACCTGGGGCTGGCGCCAGGGCGCGTTCTTGGCCGGGCTGGGAATTATTTTGATCGGGGTGCCGCTGGCTCTCCTGGTTCAGAGATCTCCTGAAAGCATGGGTCTACTTCCGGACGGAGCGCTCCCGGCACACTTACCATCCGATACCTCTAATTTACCGAATCCGCACGTAGAAAATTTAAAAGCACAAGAAACGGAATTTACGTTACGGCAAGCCATGAGAACCTGGGCATTTTGGATGATTGTTCTGGCCACCACCACCCGGGTCGCCGTTTATAATTCTCTGACGGTGCACTTCGTGCCGATAATGGTCTGGAAAGGCGTCTCCGAGCAGCGCGCCGCCGCGATGTTGGCGGTGATGGCCTTGATGAGCCTGCCTTCCCATCTGCTCGTGGGTTGGCTCGCTGACTACGTGAGCAAACCACGGCTGATGGGCGTCTGCATGGCGATCGGAGCAACGTCGCTTCTTTTTCTCGCCTACGGAGAGAGTGAGTGGTCGCTTTGGGTATTTACCGTGCTCTTCACCTTCATGGAGGCGATATTTCCAGTGGGCTGGGCAACCGTCGGCGATTTCTTTGGTCGAAAATCTTTCGCCACCATTCGGGGCACGATGAGTTTCTTCTATCTATGGGGACCCGCATTCGGCCCGGTGATTACCGGCGCAATTTACGACCGATACCAAACTTATAACCCCATGATGTCGACCCTTATCACTCTAGCCCTGGTCGCCGGCTGTCTCTATGCTTTGCTCGTAAAGCCGTCCCCACCCAAACCATAGTTCGCTACAATGGCCCGGTGCCTTCGCGATCTTCTCCTTTGAAAATAAGGAGCGGAGGGGCCTCGGTCAGTTTAAGCAGGATCCCTCGATGGCGTCATTCCAGCATGGAGTGCTGGAATCTACCTTGCCATGGATGGCTCCGGAGCATCCTCCGCACCTGGATGCCGGCCATCCATGCCGGCATGACGAAGATCTCCATTGTGGGCGAGCGTAAGATCATGAATCACTTCGTGGTGAGAATGATGTTTCGTCAAGCTGAATAAAGATCAGGAAAATTTGCACAAGCCGAGAAACTTTTCGGTATCAGGCAGCGTGTGATGCGAGCCGTTCATGCTGCTCGATGGGATTCATTCAGGCATGATAGTCTGCTAGCATGGAAAGCTGCAATGGATTTTCTCACGCCCCAGGGAAGCGTAAAGACCGTTGGTCGAAGGTATCTCTGGAAACCCAGAATCAAAAATTGGCTGCCGGTTGTTGGCTGGGCGGGTTTGATATTTTATTTTTCTACAGATCAGTTTTCCTACCTGAACACGGCCGAGATCTTCGGCTCCCTCCTGTCGTGGTTGTTCCCGGGGATGCCAACCGAAAATATCGCACCGATGCATGGGACGATGCGCAAACTTGGGCACTGGGTCGAATATTTTGTCTTGTCAGTCTTGCTTCTACGGGCCTTACAGAACGAAACGGGTGGAAAGTGGAAATTACGTTATGCCGTTATCACCTTGGTCTTTGTTCTACTTTATGCTTTCGGCGACGAATTCCATCAGAGCTTCGTTCCGAGTCGAACCGCAAGTCTCGGCGACGTCACCATCGACGTGCTCGGGGGAATTTGTGGAGTTGTTTGGATGTATTGGTATGACAAAGGCACTCTAGCCCGGCTGACTTCCCGCGTCGGACTCAATTGAAGCCGCAATCGAGCCGACAACCCTCTTCAAGAAACTTGACAAGACCAGCACGACCGGCCACCATAACGAGAATTTTCTCAACCGACAGTTCAAGCCATGAAGAGATCAAGTCATTTATCGCTCTCCCCTTCGAAGTTGTTGCTGGTCCATGGCCTGTTTTTTTATTTCCTGCTTTCCGCTTGCTCGGCAACCCATGAGGCCAAGAGCGGCCCGTTCATGCCACCCGAGATGCAGAATATCGGGCGAGATCAATCCGCGCGCTCGGTACCCGCTGCCGAAGCGTTGAGCCGGGGCGTAGCGGCTATCACGCCCCCGGGAGCCGCCTTGCAAGACGTTTACTATGAATTTGACAGTATTCAGCTCCGCAGTGACGCCGAAGAGATTCTCCAACAGAATGCGGCGTGGATCAAAGCCAACCCCGGTGCCAGGGTCGAAATCGAAGGCCACTGCGACGATATCGGCTCCGATGAATACAATCTAGCGCTCGGGGCGAAGCGCGCCCAAATCGCAAAGGAATTTCTTGTAAGCCAGGGAATCTCCGACGATCGCTTGGTCACGATCAGCTACGGCAAGGAAGCTCCGGCTTGCTTCGAGCGCAGCGAGGAATGCCGAGTCAAAAACCGCCGGGCTAGATTTGTCGTCTTCACCGAGCTCTCCACATCTTTCACCAGCGTCCGCTGACATAAGAGTGTTCAAAGTTCAACGTTCCAGGTTCAACGTTTCAACGCGTTTCCAACCTTCACATTAAACTTTGAGCATTGAACGTGAAACTCTTATCCCTTCCCACGACTTCATGGGGCTAACTAACGCGCCAGACGCTCTTTTGTGAATCCATTGGGCATCGCGGCTTCACTCATATCCGATGGCGGTGACGATCGGCGTTGACGCCGCTTGCTTTGACGGCCCATAGCCGGCGAACAGGCAAAGAACGGCAGAAACGACGATCGACGCCACGGCCACGCCGTAGGGATAATAAAACTGAAAGGTCCAACCGGTCAGCACTTTGGTGTTATAGACCACATGATGGTACGACATAATCGTCCCCGCCAATAAACCCAATATACCTCCCAATACACCCATCCAGCCTGCTTCCAACACGACGCTCCTTCGGATTTGAGCCTGGGTCGCGCCGATAGCGCGCAGCACGCCGATCTCGCGCGTACGATCCAGGATCGAAGCCAGCAGAGTGTTGATCACGCTAAAAATCGCCACCACCACGGCGACGATTTCCACGGCATAGTTGACGACGAAGGACTGCTCCATAATGTTGACTACCGTATTTCTGAGCTCCCGCTGCGTGCTGATAAAAAGCTGGTATTCCTCTCCATACCGCTGTTTAATGTCTTCGATAACGGCCTGCTGATCCGCGCCCGCTTCCAACCATAAATCGAACGCATCCACCAGTTCGTCGCGCCAATACTTTTTGTACAAAGCGCGATCGATTAAAACGCTGCCAATATCGGAAGAATAGTCCACGTAAACGCCGAGCACTTTGAAAGAGATTCGGCCCGAGGGGGTAGCGAGATCGATCGAATCGTCGGCTCCTTTGCCGAATCGGCTCTGAAAGCTTTCGCTGAGTATGACTCCCCTGCCCTCGCCCAACTCGCGCAGCGCGCGGGTTCCGTCGCCGCTCGCCAGCGGTAGAGTACGAACGCTTGCAGAGTCGCGAGCGGAGAACGACTCGATCACAATCGGCTTGCCCTCATAGCTCGACCGGATCAAGCGATAAAGATCGACGATCTGTACTCCGGGAACATTTTTGAGCCCGGCCAATACGTCTTCTTTCAAAGGGACGTTGCGCGGCCCCGCGGTTCTCGCCCCCGAGCTGACAATCAAGTCGGCCGTTATCATCTGATCCACCCACGCCAGCAACGATCCGCGCACACTATTGACGAACGCCGCGATGGTGAAGATGGCCGCCAAGCTGATCACCAGGGTGGCGACCGTAATGCCGGAGCGCAGCGGGTTTCGTCGCAAACTATCGGACGCAAGGCGCGCTTCGACCCAGGATAAACCAGGCAGACTCAACGCCCATGGCCAGAACCATTTGACTCCGGCGTTAACCACTAGGGGGCAGAGAAGAGCAACGCCGACCAAGAAGAACAGCATTCCGACAATCCCAACGCTGAACTGTTGAACCGGCTCGTAACCGGGAAGCGGCAGAAAAACAAGCAGAGGGGAAACACCCAAACACAACACTCCCAGACGGGTCGACCAGGAATTTCTCGCTTGAAAGGAAGGATTCCAAGCAGTCTGCCTGGCGCTCTCCAGCGGACTTATCCGGATAGCCTCCACCGCGGGATGGAGCGCGGCGAGCAGCGCCACGGCGACACCGCTGGCGAGAGCTAGTCCAAGCTCGCGCCATGTGAAGATGCCCGGCCCCAAATCGACCAGGGAAAAAAGACTGCCAA
>Ga0209819_10000447_pt1 | contig 11888 bp, 9 predicted proteins | sample PPLLak2March2015_FD_187248 | JGI IMG/M metagenome (GOLD analysis project Ga0209819, IMG submission 187248) | Freshwater sediment microbial communities from Prairie Pothole Lake near Jamestown, North Dakota, USA - PPLs Lake P7 Core (1) Depth... | ecosystem: Environmental > Aquatic > Freshwater >... | reverse complement strand
GGGCGATATGCTTGCATCCCGCATTGGTGCAGAAACACTTGGGCTCACTCGTATGCCGCTGTTGATCTGATCTCCAAAAACGGAATGAAACAGCATGGGTACACCGCCGTCACCTGGAGATTGGGTGAAAATCATGATTTTGCCATCCGGCGCCCAGACCGGGTATGTGTTCTTTGCCGTACCATCACTGGAAAAACGCTGCTGGTCAGTGCCATTAGCATTCATTATCCAAATTTGGTATGGTCCTTTCCGGTTGGTGATAAATGCAATCTGTTTACTGTCCGGAGACCAAACCGGCTGCATGTTCACAGGTCCCTCTGAGGCCAACAAGGTAATCTGGTTTGTTATCGTATTGATCCGATAAACTTTTGGCCTCCGGTCGTCTCTTAATGAGGTAAAGGCGATGTACTTCCCATCCGGTGACCAGGAAGGTTCAAAATCACCGGTAGATACATCCGATAACTGGGTTAATCCACTGCCGTCTGTATTAATTATAAAGAGGCTCGATCCTGGATAAGTTTCCTGTTCCTTCAAGCAAGGTGATACAAACACGATTTTCAAGCCATCAGGAGACCAGGAAGGTTGGCAGGCGCCTACATCAATATTGGTGACCGGCGTAAGTCTCGTTCCATCGACCGTAGAAATAAATATCTGCGGTACTCCATTCCGGTCAGAAGCGAATGCGATCTCGCCGACACCTCCACCGAGAGGGGTTTCTGTTGGAGCCGGCGTCGGGCTCGGTTTTTTCACCTGCGTACTGGTGGTCAAGGGGCGAGGTGTAGTCCTTGCAGGTAAAGTATGTGTTGCCTCAGGAGGTAATACAACCGGCAGGCTTTCGGTACTCGATGGGGAAGGCGTTTCTACTGCCTGTTCTGTCCCCTGAGATGAGGGTAGATACTTCCTGATAATGTCGACAGGCAGGGTGGGATTAAAGATATAAATTCCGGTAGCAAATGCACCGACCAATACAACTAGAGAGATGGAAACCCAGAACCCAAGGAAGCCTTTTTCCTTGCGCAGCAGCCCGCCTCTACTTTTTCGCTCAGCAGGTCTCGAGGCAGGCCTTGACACTATTGGAAACGGTAAATCTTCACCTGGTGCTGCATCACTCTCTTCATATTGTTTCTCCCCATCCGAGAAGATATCTGGTGGAGGGGAAAGGTATAAATCAATCGGTTCTTTCCGAACAGATGTTGATCGAGAGTTTAATAGTTCCCGCCGAAAATCAGCCGCTGTTTGGAAACGGTTTTCAGGTTGTACTTCCAGTGCTTTTTCCAGGACACGGTCCAGCCTCCTGGATACGTGTTCGTTTCGTTTCCTTACCGGGGTCAGGTGAGCCTGATCCATCGCGCGAGCCAGGCCATCCTCCGGAAGATTGTCGGTGAGCGCCGAGTACAGGGTTGCCCCAAGCGAGTAGATATCACTGCGCTGGTCCGTGCGAGCAGTGCCGTACTGCTCAGGCGGCGAATATCCTGGAGTCATCGCTCGAGCACCGGTTTCGGTAGCGCTCCGCCCGAGAACGACCTTTGCCAGTCCAAAGTCTACCAGGAATACTTGCCCCGTCGGGGTAATTTTTACGTTTCCAGGCTTAATATCCCTGTGAAGCACCATGGGTTTGAGAGAATGCATGTACATGAGGGCATCGCAAATCGCCACACCCACCACAATTGCTTCTTCATCTGATAACACACCGCTGCGGTCGATACGCTGGCGAAGGTCTTCCCCTTCGATATAATCCATGACCAGGTACTGACCCTGACCATCGATCACAAAATGGTCGGTAACGCGCGGTAAATTCGGGTGGCGCAGAGTTGCGAGAATTTCCGCTTCCAGCCGGAACTGGCGTGCGTACTCTTCAGTCGTAAACAGATTCTCTTTAACCGCAACCTCGACTCCCAGGTTCATATCGACAGCGCGATATAGGGCTGCCATGCCGCCCTGCCCGAGGACATCGTTGATCTTGTAGCGGTTATTTAGGATCGCGCCGCGCTCGAGTGTCATCGTTTCATCATCAAATATCGATTACATTCCTATAATAATTACAAGGAACGTTCATTTGTCCTCTAAGTTAGGGAGCTGTAGGACGTACAGTTTGCTGTTACGATACTCTTTTACGGAAGTTGACGAAGAGGATAAGACTGGACGAGTTATTATTGAACGCGAAGCAATACGAGGCGCGGCAGGCCTCGCCGGAATTGGTTTTCCAGGACGGCGTGGTACTCCAGTCATGTAGTCCTCCTCGATCAGATTTTAAAAACAAGGATTGTTGCGAGTATAACACGAGAACGATTTCCATTGTTTTCAAATACGATAAGAAGGGACAACAATAACTGGAATGTCAGGACTTTCTTCCTGTCGAAATAGTACTTTGGTCATAGTGGATGGCCGTCCCTGACATCCACTACCCGGTTCTGTTCATCCACAAGAATGACTTTCGGATGGTGCCTTTCCAGCTCCATGGCGTCAAGCCAGGCGAATGCCATGATGATGACCAGATCGCCTGGCTGAACGAGATGCGCTGCAGCTCCATTGATTTGCACGGTTCCTGTTCCAGCGTCTCCAGGTATTACATAGGTTTCCAGCCTGGCCCCATTGGTAATATCTGCGACCTGCACCAATTCCCAGGCTAATATACCTGCTGCCTGCATGAGTGTTTCATCTATTGTTATAGAACCTATATAATTTAGATCTGTTCCGGTTACCCTTGCCCGGTGAATTTTCGAAACCAACATCTGGCGCAGCATAAAACCTACTTTCTTCTACGGATAAGTCATACGAATAATTAGTGAATTTCATCCCCTCTGCAGACCCTATTATAATTACAAACGTGACGGTGCATAAAGAGCATAGAGGTGGAAATATGAAAAGATGCGAATGGGCGGTCACTCCGCTCATGTCAATCTATCATGATGAAGAATGGGGAGTTCCGGTACATGATGATCGGAGGCTGTTCGAGTTCCTGATCCTTGAGGGCGCTCAGGCCGGGTTAAGCTGGGAGACGATCCTAAAAAAACGAGAAAACTACCGCCAGGCTTTTGATCAGTTCGACCCAAAAATAATCGCAGGATATGATGAACAAACTATTGAGCACCTTTTAGGTAACGCTGGCATTATCCGCAACCGCCTCAAGATCACGGCTGCAGTTGGGAATGCCCGCGCTTTGTTAGCAATTCAGAAAGAATTCGAAAGTTTTGACCGGTATATATGGGGATTCGTTGGAGGTAAACCGGTTCAAAACTCCTGGAAATCGCTCCAAGAGATCCCGGCAACTTCTGCCCAATCTGATGCAATGAGCAAAGACCTCAAACGACGTGGATTCAAGTTCGTAGGCTCGACAATCTGTTATGCCTTTATGCAAGCGACCGGCATGGTCAACGACCATATCGTCGACTGCTTTCGCTATCCCCAGCTTGTTCGTTAGCGAACTTTAATGAAAATCAATACTCGCGCCTCTTTCAACGATATCCAGCACTAGATCATCTCCACCCTGTATCGTCATCAACGTAAAAAACTGCCCTCTGGCTTCTGATCTCTGATTTCAGGCCCTTCATCAGATTCTCTCCACCTTCACGCTCTCCTGTCCTATCTCCAGTGCCCAATACCCCAGATCTCCAAAATCATATTCCACATATACCGAGTCGGATTCCCGCTCTACAGAAGCAAGCCTGATCGGACGCTTGAACTGGAAAGTAATCAATGTTTCATCCCATTCTCCCTGCTGCTCGGGATCGTAACCGTCGGGCGGTTCAAAAGCCCGGTCAATCTCTGTCTCATTCAAAAGCAGACGAAGGATAACTTCAGGAGTCGACGCTGCAGCCAGGAGGCTGGCCCTGGCCTGGTCTTCCACCTCTTTCACTCTCTGCTCGGGTGTTAGATCCCACTGGACTGGAGACCAGATCGTGGGAAGGTCATCAACATATAAGGTTTCAGGATCTATCACAGAACTCATTGTTTTCCTCCTGGCTAATACCAATCAAAAAAGATATTGTATCATCTGCTATTTAGACTTTAATGGAAAACCAGGGGTTATTTTATTAACTAAATAGAAACGTGTGATATAGAATCATTTGATCAATTTTGAAGGATAAAGCATTGTTTCGTGAGGAAATATGGCGAACCCGGATGCAAACCACTACCAGCACTTGATTAACACAGGCATTCTCATGGTCGAATCAGGCAGGCAGCAGCTCTCTACCATTCCTCCACAGAATGTCCCTGGAGCTCATTACAGTTTAGGTCTATCCGGAATACTGGCTGCAGTGGGCTATCTGATGTCAGGACAGGTTAATGAATCCCGCGATTGGTTCCGTCAAAGCGCGGAGGACTTCCTTTCTGCTCAAGGTATCTATCCCGATACTGTTACCGCCGAAAAAAGGGCACTGGAATGCGCTTTATTCTGTGGAGACCCTGGATTTCAGTACGAGACAGCCCAACAGATCCGCTCAAGAGAGGCGAAACGCATGCCCCTGGAATATCCATACGCTATGTTCTTGAAATATTGCATCCTTGGAGAGGATACTGAAGCTGCAAAGTATGCAGAAGGAACAGCTGCTGTCAATGTCTATATGGTGAAAAAGCTCGGCGGTTACGGAACACTCGGCCCAGCCTGCCTTGCACTCGCCAACCAGGAAGAAGTGGCTTTTTCAACCGCTCTATCCGATCTGCTGGGCGAACATAAGTCGAAATCCAGCCAGGGGAGGAAAAAACTTCCGGATGGAATTGTTTGCTTTCCTGCGTCTGCGCTTTTCATCCTGGCGAAACAAAAGGGCATGTCCATCAAAGTAAACAGCCCTTTTATTCCAATTTACTTAACCTATTAGTACGAACATTGTAAACGTTCATCTTATGCCCTCTTTTCAGCAACCCTAATTCCTCCTTAATTTAATTATTATGAATCAAAAAGGCAGCGCCAGACGATTTATTTCTGGCACTGCCTTCTTATGTTTTCTAAGAGGTTGTCTATACGTCCAAGTTTCGGACTTCCTTCGCATGGGTCTGAATGAATTTTCTCCTCGGGGGAACTGCAGATCCCATCAGCATGTCAAAGGTGCGATCAGCTTCTGCAGCGTCGTCAACGTTCACCAGGAGCAGCGTCCGCTTGGCAGGGTCCATGGTTGTATCCCAGAGTTGTTCAGGGTTCATCTCACCCAGGCCTTTGAAGCGTGAAACCGTGACTTTATCTTCAGAGACACCCATATCCTTGACCAGCTTATTCTTCTCGTTCTCCGTATAGGCGTAATGAACCTTATCTTTATAGGCTACCCTGTAGAGCGGAGGTTGAGCGATGTACAGATGACCAGATTCGATCAGCGTCTGCATGTAGCGGAAGAAGAAGGTGAGCAGCAGGGTCCGGATGTGACTTCCATCGACGTCCGCATCTGTCATGATCACAATCCGGCCGTAACGCAAACCAGATAGATCAAAGCTCTCGCCGATACCCGTACCCAGGGCAGAGATCAGCGCTTTTACCTCGTTCGAGGCCAGGATTTTATCCAGGCGTGCGCGCTCCGTGTTGAGGATCTTACCTCGCAGCGGCAGGATGGCCTGGAAATGACGGTCGCGCCCTTGCTTCGCACTCCCGCCTGCCGAGTCACCCTCTACAATATACAGCTCGGTCTTCTCCGGGTTGCGTTCCGAGCAGTCTGCAAGCTTACCAGGCAGGGTCAGGCTCTCCAGCGCTGACTTTCGTATGACCAGATCCCTTGCTTTACGTGCTGCATCCCTGGCTCGAGCCGATGTCAGACATTTCTGGATGATGGCCTTGGCTGCAGATGGATTTTCTTCCATGAACGAGCTGAATGCCTCGCCGACAACCTGCTGGGTCAGCGTCTGCACTTCAGGGTTCATCAACTTAACCTTGGTCTGGCTTTCAAACTGCGGATCAGGGTGCTTGATGCTTACAATCGCTGTCAACCCTTCACGGGTGTCATCTCCTGTAAAGTTCGGATCGCCCTCTTTGAGCAGACCTGCACGCCGGGCATAATCGTTAATGGTACGGGTGATCGCACTGCGCAGCCCGGTCAGGTGCGTACCGCCGTCAATCGTATTGATCGTATTGGCGAAGGCGTACACCGATTCAGCATAAGCGTCTGTAAACTGCACCGCCGCATCAACGGTGATGCCTTCCACCTCTTTTTCAACATGGACAACCGGGTGCAGTACAATCCGGTTGCGGTTCAGATAGCGGACAAAAGATGTAATTCCACCTTCGAAGTGAAAGGTCATTTCCTGGGTTGTGCGCTCGTCGAGCAAAAAAATCGTCACGCCTTTGGTAACGAAAGCCATCTCGCGGAAGCGCTGAACCAACGGCTCAAAGCGGTATTCGATATCGCCCTTGAAAATCTCCCGGTCGAATTTGAAAGTTGTCCGGGTGCCGGTGTTCTCACCCTTGGATTTGCCTATCAACTTGACAGGTTCCTGGGGGTAGCCGCGCTCATAGCGCTGGAAGTATAGATTGCCATCACGGCGTACTTCTACCTCACACCATTCTGAGAGAGCGTTTACTGCTGAAACACCAACGCCGTGCAGACCGCCCGAGACTTTATAACCGCCTCCACCAAACTTACCACCGGCATGCAGGACGGTCATAACGACTTCCAGGGCAGATTTTTTCATCTGCGGATGTTCATCGACTGGAATACCCCGCCCGTTATCCGTTACGGTCACGCTGCTATCCGTATGGATGATCACTTCTATCCGGTCACAGAACCCGGCAAGCGCCTCGTCAATCGAGTTGTCAACTACTTCATAAATCAGGTGATGAAGAGCCTTGATATCGGTACCGCCCACGTACATACCCGGACGGCGCCGGACTGCTTCCAGGCCTTCCAACACCTGGATATCTTTGGCTTGGTAAGAAAGGACAGTGTCACCTTTCGCCACGAAAGTATCCTCCAAACTAGGAAATAAAATTAGTGAATTCTTTAACTGCCAGGTGCTTTTACGTCCGACCCGTTGATTTCGCCCGCAGTCTGAGAATCATTGTTTGAACCCAATGATCTGCTTCTTTGTAGTATACGAAACTTGCGGCAAGCAGAGCTGTCGTAACGAAAGCATGCCCAGCAACGCCAACTGCTGCGAACCACGAGTTTTCTGAGGGTGACCCCCATAAGATATCCAGGCCCTGGCTGATTACGAGGATAACTAGGAAAAACAATCCCGTACCAGGCAGTGTCATCCTTGTTACCCGCACACTGCGCCGGACGGAGTTAATGGCATTATCATTGTTTGCAAAGATCCCGTGCGTAGATAAAAGGAGCGGGAATGCTAGCCACAGCAGGAATCCGAAATAAAGTAGAGCACCCAGGTTACTAAGAGAAGGGCTTCCAAGAGCCAGCGCTGTAAGTACACAGCTTGCCGGTATGGTTACCGCCAGGAAAAGGGCGAACAGGATAATCGCGAGTAACAATACCTGAAGCGACGCCCTGGGCCATTCTCTTGCATTGGAGAGCAGATCGAATTTTTTGTAAAGAGCAGCTTTTGATACTGAGATGTAATAAAAAACACCTAATAAAAGCCCGACAAAAAGAAAAGTTCCCAGTATAATTATCAAAATCAGGAAAGATTCGATATCCCAGGTAAAGGGTTGGATACCTGGTGCTTCTACAGGAAGCCTGGAAGCCATCAGGCTGGGAACACCTACAGGATAGGTACGCAGGATAGACAGTACGTTAAACCTTTCAGCAATGAACGTCAGGAGTTCTTTGTTTATCTGTAAAAGTTCAGTTGTTTCCTGGCTGTTTTGGAACCCGGTTAGTGAACCCATACTCTCGATCACCGGCATAAAGATCTTACTCACCTTAAGATGTGGGCCGAACCAGAGAATGAGATCGAGAGCCAAAGGAAAAAGGATCAGCGAAATGTGGGCAGCTACAGCATCAAATCCAGCAATTATGGCTTTCATTAAACTCGGTGGAGCGGGCAGCGCTTCATCTACCATGGCTTTTGTATCCATACGAGAGTCCATTTTACCATGATTGAACAAATAATCTATAGAAGAGGGGTCCAACTGATCGCGCTTATCTGCGCAGCTGTATCGTTTGTTTCTTTCTTAATAACCCTTCCTGCCAGGGCACAAACTAATCAACCTCCTTCTGGATACGTCGACCTCGACAACCTGAACCAGGAGCCAATTACCACAACACAGCCTCTAACGATCTACCTGCCTGTCGTTAGCAAATCAGAACCCGTTATTCCAGTTCAGGAAACCAGGCTCTTCTGCAATACACCAAATACATCTATCCCAGATAACAATCCATCTGGAACGGTAAGCTCATATTTTTCCGACATCTCATCCTATATCGTAGATCTGAATGTTTATGCAGACATCTCACATACCCATCCGGGCGACCTCAGTATCTTCTTCTATCATCAGGAAACCGGTGTTTCAACACTCTTGATGGACCGTCCTGGCTACCCTGCATCCTCTACAGGGTGCGGTATCAACGATGTGGTTACCATTTTCGACGATCAGGCATCCCTGCCTGTTGAAAGTAAGTGCACCCACACCCCGATCGTTTCGTTTGCCCCAGGAATCGGGGGAAGATTTCTTCCCGAAACGCCTCTATCCGTCTTTCATAATGAATCATTCTGGGGAAACTGGACCATCCAGGTGATAGATGAAAATGCGCTGGACACCGGAAGGCTGGAAGAATGGTGCATCGAAGTAACCCTTTCGAATGTTGCCACGAACCCGGTTGTGCCTCCAACGATGCCACCGCTGCCAAACTATGCATTTCTTGGTAATCTGTATGGTTTACCCCAAGCGCTGCCTCTCGACTGCGAATCTCGCTCGGCTGTCGATTGGGCTGCTTTTTTTGGTAAATGGATTAACGAATTCGAATTTTTCAACGGCCTGCCAAAATCAGATAATCCGGATATAGGTTTTGTTGGTAACGTCAACGGGGAGTGGGGTCAAACGCCACCGCAGGCATATGGTGTTCACGCTGCCCCAATAGCTGCCCGGCTCAGGCAGTACGGACTGCCTGCCACGGCTGTGCGTTCTTTCTCCTGGGATGAGATGCGGGCAGAAATTGCGGCCGGACATCCGGCCGAAGTATGGGTTATCGGCGCTGTTAAGAGCGGCTGGCCAAGGTACTTCCGAGCAAACGATGGGAAAGTCACCGTAGTTGCTCCATATGAACATACAGTAGTCCTGACCGGGTATGATCTCAACAATAACCAGGTTTGGTACCTTAACGGTGCTAATACCTATAACACCAGCATCGAACAGTTCTTAGATTCCTGGGGAGTACTGGGCAATATGGCTATTATTTACCGGTAATTGTGAAAATTCCTACCTTAAAATGTCTTGACGATATAGACTCTTGTCAGTACAATCTTTAGATTAATAATTAAAGTCAGGGGGGAACGAAAAACCTTTTGTTCGCGCCGAACAAGGGTAGTTGTTTGTTCTAAATGAAAGGAGGAAGATAGAACTATTAAAAATTACCCCTCATTCTTTCGTTTCAACCATATTTTTTCAACCATTAAGGACGGAAGAGAATTAATTTAGGAGGAAGAAGATGCACAAGCGTATTTTTGTATTTCTTGGTCTACTCGTAATTGTCAGCATGCTCATGGCAGCATGCTCTACCACAACACCAGAAGCTACAGAAGTTGAACCCGGCGCCGAAGAGACAGAGGCTGTTGAACCGGAACCAGCTGCGGAGGGAGAACCCGAAGTCTGCGCAACAGATGAATTTGGCTGCGCAGTAATCCCGGCAGGCGATACCATCAAGATCGGTATGGGTGCCCCGATGACTGGCGATAATGCTGCATTCGGTACCGACATTTCTCAGGGTGCAACCGTTGCCCTCCAGGATGCTGGAGAGTTGAATGGATTCACCTTTGAGCTCGTTGCTGAGGACGACGGCGGCACCCCCGAAGGTGGTGCAGCAGTAGCCAACAGGCTGGCGTCCGATCCGACTGTGGTGGCTATTGCAGGGCACATTTTCTCTGGTGCAACCGCTGCCGCTGTACCGATTTACGAAGAGAGAGGTATCCCCATGATGTCTCCCTCTGCAACGAATCCCGACTTGACAGCGCAAGGATCTAGCGTTTTCAATCGCGTGGTCTTCACCGATGCAGCTCAAGGAAAATTCGCTGCTGAATATTTGTACAACACACTCGGTGTCCGAGACATCGCCATTATGCATGACGGTCAGGCATATGGTCAGGGTCTGGCAGAAGTGGTCCGCGACGAGTTCACCGCTCTGGGTGGAAATGTAACGGCATTCCAGGCGATTACTCCCGGTGAAGCCGATTACAGCGCTGCCCTGGCTGACATTGCAGCCCAAAGTCCCGAAGCTCTCTACTATGGTGGTTACGTTGCTGAGGGAGTCGTGATTGTCAACCAGATGGATACTGCAGGTCTTCAAGATACCATCTTCTTTGGCGATGATGGTACCTTCGGCGAAGACTTCCTTGTCCGCACTGCTGAGAACGGTGAAGGTGCTTATTCAACTTCACTGATCCCACCGGCAACTCCAGAACGAGAGGCATTCGATCAGAGTTACGAAGATCAATTCGGCGTTGCACCGGGTATCCTATCTCCCTATTCCTGGACTGCTTATGATTCTGCTGCTGTATTGGCTGCAGCGATCAAAGAAGTTGCAATTTTGGGTGGTGATGGGAACCTATATGTCCCAAGGGGTGCATTAGTGGAAGCTGTTCGCGGCACCACTGACTACACCGGTCTCTCAGGAGCAATCTCTTGTGATGAGATCGGCGAATGCTCTGGCTCAGGTCCAACGTTCTACCTGATCCAAGATGGTGAATGGGTAGCAGCACAGTAAAATATTAAGTATTTTACTCACTAGAAAATTCAACTATAATAGATTGGTGGGGCAGAGAACTGTTCCTGCCCCACCAATCCAAATATCCCCCCTGAAAACCTTATGGAAACTACTGTATCAGGAAGAACAACTCGTAAGACCTTCAGTGCATACAAAATCATTCAAACCATCATAGGTATTCTTTTTGGAGGATACCTTGTCTGGCGGCTGATCTCCATTTTCATACTTAACCCCGTTTATGGGGCAGATACCTGGATGCGTTTTACTATATCTGGTTTAGTCCTGGGTAGTGTCTATGCTCTGGTTGCCATTGGTTATACTCTTGTATACGGCATCCTGTTCATGATCAACTTTGCCCACGGGGATGTAATGATGATTGGAGCTTTTGGGGGTTACTTCGTCTTCGAGGCCTTGGATACAATTGAGGTAAATTCTGGGGGCCAGGTAATGCCATTCCTGGATGCGAATCCAATCCTCAGTGTGATCCTGGCATTCATTATTGGCATTGGCGTCGCTTCTGCCAGTGGTTACTACCTGGAAAGGCTTGCCTACCGGCCCTTGCGCGGAGCCCCCCGTCTTGTTCCCCTGATCAGCGCGATCGGCGCATCCATCTTTCTACAAAATGCTGCCCAGCTTTTGTTTGGCTCACAACGGCGAGACTACGATAACCCAGCTGTCCTTAACCGCAATGCTGGCATTAACATTCCTGTTGGAGATGGTACCGTGGTATTGACTTATACAGGTATTTTTACAATTGTTCTAACGATCATAATCCTGGTTTCGTTATACATGTTCGTGCAGAGAACCCGGTTCGGTCGTGCGATGCGTGCAGTTGCTGAGAACAAGCCGGTGGCAGCTTTGATGGGGATTGATGTCGATGCAGTCATTAGCCGCACCTTTATTATCAGCGGAGCGTTAGCAGGTGCAGCCGGGGTAATGTGGGGGATTCACCTGGCATTGGTTTATTATTTCGTCGGTTTCCTTCCGGGTATCAAAGCATTTACTGCTGCAGTCTTGGGAGGCATTGGCAACCTGCCAGGCGCTATGCTCGGTGGTCTTTTCCTGGGAGTCGTCGAAGCCCTTGGACCAGCA
>Ga0209819_10000444_pt1 | contig 11903 bp, 11 predicted proteins | sample PPLLak2March2015_FD_187248 | JGI IMG/M metagenome (GOLD analysis project Ga0209819, IMG submission 187248) | Freshwater sediment microbial communities from Prairie Pothole Lake near Jamestown, North Dakota, USA - PPLs Lake P7 Core (1) Depth... | ecosystem: Environmental > Aquatic > Freshwater >... | reverse complement strand
AACTCTATTCGATGTCGGCTTCCTTGCGAATGCCGCCGCCCCAGTCTTCGACCTTGAAGTCTTTAAACGCGATGACGATCGGCTCTTTTTCTTCGATGGCAATCATCTGCTTGTGGTACTCAATGAGAAACGAAATTCTTAGCACTAAGGAGTCATCCCGCACCTCCAATATGGAGACCTTCTCTTCAAGAAAAGAATATTCCTTGTTGCGTAGAATTTCTTTGACTCGCTCTCTGGTCAATACCTCTTTCGTGCCCAAGAACCCAGCCATATAATACCCTCCTTCTCATCACTTTTCACGAATTAGCTGGAGCAGACTCCATGCCAGTGCAAAAACTGCAAATTAAGGCCTTCCCGGATAAAATTTTTGTCACGACTGGGAAATTGGGTCGGTTAATTTTCAGCATTGCAAAACTAAGTTTCCTGGTTGATCCGAAAGACATCTTTGCGGAGTTCCTGGCATAGCTTTTCGATATGGTCCGGACCGGTAGTTTCGAGGATCAATTCGACCTCGGTCTCGCCGATGGCAATTTGCCCAAAACCTCGGCTCTGGCTAATTTGTAGAATGTTCGCTCCCGAGTCCGCGATGCGTTGTGCCAGTCGAGCAAGGGCGCCCGGTCTGTCCGAAATCACCACGGAAAGTCTGCCGAGCCGGCCGTCTTGAATGAGACCTTTTTCAAGAATACGAGAAATCAAGTTCATGTCGATATTGCCGCCGGAAATGACCAGCCCGACGTTGCGGTCGGTCAAGACAGTCCTTTTGTTCATCAGTGCCGCCAGCGATACGGCAGCGGCTCCTTCCGCCACTGTCTTCTCAATTTCGAGGAGCAACAGAACGGCGTTGGCTATTTCCCCTTCGCTGACGGTGACGATGTCATCGACGTATTTGTTCACTAAGGCCAGCGGCATGTCGCCTACAGCGCGCACGGCGATGCCGTCGGCTATTGTCGTGGCAGGGGGAAGACGAATCGGCCTCCCTTTCTCCAATGCGGCCTTCATAGATGGAACGGATTCCGCTTGGACGCCGATCACGCGAATCTTTCGGTTGAGCGTCTTGAGGACCAACGCAATACCGCCGATCAGACCGCCCCCGCCCACCGGCACCACCACCGCGTCCAAGTCCGGATTTTGTTCGTATAGTTCCAGGCCGATGGTTCCCTGGCCGGCAACGACCCAAGGGTCGTTAAACGCGTGAATAGAAGTCAGCCCTTTTTCTCGAGCGAGACGATGAGCCTCTGCGAATGCTTCGTCATAGTCGGCGCCGTGGAGCACGATTTCGGCGCCGTACTGCCGAACCCGGCTGACCTTGATGAGCGGCGCGTGCAGCGGCATGACGATGGTCGCCGAGATATCGAGCCTCCGGCTATGAAACGCAACCGCCATGCCGTGGTTGCCGGCGCTGGCGGCGATCACGCCGCGCTTCGCTTCATCCGGAGTTAAGGTCAGTAGTCGGTTCAGCGCGCCTCGCTCCTTGAACGAACCCGTCATCTGGAGATTCTCCAGCTTAAAAAAAACACGATTTCCGGTTAGCCCGCTGATGGTTTCGGAATAGGGAAAAGGTGAAAGGTAGATTTGGCTTTGGATGCGCTCACGCGCTTCTTCGATATCGACGAAGGTGATCATGCTAACTCCAGGTTAGAATGAATAAGCGGGCACATGCAAATTGGTTCGCCTGAATTTGATTTGACTTGGAGAGAACGTCTATGGCAAGGAAAATGCGTGAAGACGAAGGGTAGATTCTCGTACGTGTGCTTATGAGACCGTATCTGTAGTGAAAGCTCAACAAACCATGGCTCCCTCGGACGTTGTTCGCTATCAGCAGAACTATCTCGTGGAGATGGACGGCATCGCGCTCTACCGTTCGATGGCCTCCGCCGAGAAGGATCAAAAGAGGGCGGCGATCTTTGAAAAACTCGCGGAAAACGAGGAACGACATGCGCAACGCTGGGCGCGGCTGATCCAATCCGCCGGAGGCATTGTGCCGAATTACCGTCCGAGCCTGCGGGTCCACGCGTTGGGATGGCTGGCACGCAGTTTCGGTACGCACCGGGTGGTTCCGATCATCAGCAGTTTGGAAGCGCGTGACGAGGCTGGCTACATGCATCAGCCGGAGGCGGAGGGTTTGCCCGCCGAAGAGCGGGCGCATAGCCGCACGTTGTGGGCCATGTCGGGGGGCTCGTCCGGGCCTGCATCGATCATCGGCACAGAACGTTGGCACTTTACATCGCGCGGCGGCAGCCTGCGCGCAGCCGTGTTCGGCATCAATGACGGTTTGGTCTCCAACTTCAGTCTCGTCATGGGATTCGCCGGCGCCGAAGCAAAACCCGAGTATGTTCTGCTGGCCGGAGTGGCCGGGTTGCTAGCGGGCTCCTTCTCGATGGCCGCGGGGGAATATGTCTCAATGCGCGCGCAACGGGAGTTGTTCGAGCAGCAGATCGCCATGGAGCAACAAGAGCTGGAGATGTCTCCCAAAGAAGAGGAAGAGGAACTCTCTTTGATTTACCAGGCCAAAGGGATCCCTGAGCGCGAAGCGGCCATGCTGGCACGGCGGATCATCGAGAATCCTAAAACTGCCATCGATACCCTGGCGCGCGAGGAGCTAGGTTTAGATCCCTCCCAACTCGGCTCCCCATGGAGCGCGGCCGCAAGTTCTTTTGTGGCTTTCGTCGCCGGCGCCCTGGTTCCGGTGCTCCCTTATCTGTTCGTTGCCGGCCAAGTGGCGTGGATCGCCAGCGCTGTATTCAGTTTCCTTGCGCTGTTCGGAGTCGGAGCCCTGCTTTCGATCTTTACCGCCCACGGTCCGCTGCTGAGCGGTCTCAGGATGGTGGGGATCGGATTGCTGGCCTCCGGGATTACTTACACGGTTGGCTGGTTGCTCGGAGTGTCGATTACGGGTTAAGAGCTCGGCTTTTGGCACGCCGTAAAAGTCAGTGTGATTTCCCCCTTTGTAAAAGAGCCTTCAAACTCTTTCCGAAATCGGTGTTGTCCTGGTAACCACGGAATTTTTCCGCGCCGGGGCCGAGGGCGGCGACGAATACGGGTTGGTTGGTGTGGCCGCTGGTGGACCAATAAGCATTGATGTTGTGTGCGATCATCATGCCCAGGGCATTGGTCGTGGGTTCGTAAAAGATGGTGCGGGAAACGGGACGGCGCTTGATGATTAGTTCCTTTAGTTCCGGAGCGAGCGTAAAGCCTTTGAAGTATTCGTTCATCAGGTTGTCGATCGCTTCACCGGACGGATTCGGTCCCAAGATCTCGGACGCTTTTCTCAAAGAAATGGGAATGGATTGAATTCTCTTGAAGTCCTCGGCGGTCGCGGCTATCCGATTGGCGGCCGCGGTGCTGGTAAAATCTATCAACCCCTGGGTAAATCCCAGGCCGCCGGTTTCATGATCCGCAGTTACCAGAATAAGGGTGTCCTGCGGATGATTGCGGTAGAACTCGTAGGCCAAGCCCACGGCTCGATCGAACTCTCGATAGTCGTGAATCACAGACGCAAGATCGGTTAGATGCCCCGCGGAATCGACGTTCTCGCTCTCAATAAGAACGGCGAAGCCGCGCGAATTACCATTAGAAAGCAGGCGAATCGCGGCCTCAGTCATGTCATAGACGGAGGGCTCCGTTTTTTTGTCCCGGTCGATTTCGAAGCTCATATCTTGCAGGCTGAACAACCCTAGAACCTTGCCTTGCTTAACGCGTTCGAGCTCGGTCTTGTCTGAAACATATTGATAGCCCTTACTCACAAACAGCTGAATCAGGTCGACCTCGTCCTTTCTTCGGCCCCCGGCTTTACCTTGGGGTAGAAACTGGTCCCTGCCGCCTCCCAACAGCAGGTCGGGGGCCATTTTGAGATAGTTGTCCAAGATCTCACTATAGTTTCTTCGGCTCTTAACGTGACTGACAAAAGCGGCGGGGCTGGCGTCGTAAATACGTGAATTGGTCACTATCCCGACTCGCATTCCTTTTTCTTTGGCTACCTCCATGACGGTCTTGGGTATCGTACCGTCGGCGCAGATGCCGAGGACAGCGTCATTGCCTTTGCATCCGCTGGCGAGGGCGGTGGCAGCGGCGGCCGAGTCGGTTGAGAGGTAATCCCCGGCATGGGTGGTCAAGAGTCCCAGCGTGCCTTGCTTCATGATCTTGTCGGTAATCACCATGCCTTCGTTGTGAATGTGCCGATTGTACTGGCGCGTGATCTCCATGTGTGTCGTGCCGCCGCCGTCAGCAAGAAAAATGAAAACGTATTTTGGGGCAGAAGCTGTCGCCGATGGCGCTTGACCGGCGGGAGATTCTATGATCGATGGCGCAGCAACAAGCGCGACCGCTGCCAGAGCCGTAATCAAAAGTCTGCGAAACCGCTTCGTCATGTTTTACCTCTCAACAAGTTTGACCGGACCTGAGTCTGATTAGCTCGAGCCACAAAGAGAGCAGCGCATAATAAGCCGGAAACAGAAGTGAAAGCAATATCAGAGTGCGCGGCGGCTGCGGCAGAAGATAAATAATGGCCAGCAGCGCCAGACCCCAGAGAATGCCGAGGGTGTTTGTCAAAGCGCGAAACTTCGGGCTGCGGCTGGGGTAGACGTACCTGATCGGAACAAAAACCAGGATAGAGAGCAACATAATGGCAAAGCCATTGATCCATGCCGGGGATTGCAAGACGTAGGCGTAAAACCCAACGATGTTCCAGTAGGAAGGGAAGCCAAGGAAAAAAAGATCGCTGGTTTTGGCTTCCTTCTGGCAGAAGCCATAAGCGCTGGCCAGCAACGGCAGGCTCGCAAGCCATAAGGCGTCCGGCGGTGGCAACAGGTTGGCGTGAACAAGAAGCCAACAAGGCACGATGACGTAATTCGCGTAATCAATGACGTCTTCTAAACGGTCTCCGTCAAACCAGGGAATAACTTCCTTGACTCGCGCTGCCCGCGCGAGGGTGCCGTCGGTGGCGTCGATAAAGACGGCGAGAGCCATGAGCCAAAAGGCTTCTTGAAACTTGAGCTGTTCAATTAAAATGATGGTGACGAACGCGACGACGGCGCCGAGAGCCGTATAGAGGTGTACCAGCCAGGCGAGCGCGAGCTTACCCGTCATCCCCCGAGCTTAGGTCGCTGAGGCGGCAAAGCTGGGCCTGGCTTTGAGGCGGGCGATCCAGGCGTGGATATTTTTGTACTTCGGGTCGACTTGGACCTGTAATCGATCGAGCGTGTCGATGTTGGGAATAAAAGCGATATCGCCAAGGCTGAATGGGCCTGCCAGATACTCCCGGCCCTCAAGCTCCTTTTCAAGTCGATCAAAGCATTCGGTAATCTTGGCTCTAGCCTGCTCGATAACCTTTGGATCTCTTTCTGCCTCGGGTTTACGCAGCTCGCGGTTGAGTTGTCCACAGGCGGGGTTGAAGTGGCTGTCCCGCAGATCCTCCATGAGGCGCGCCCGGGCGCGACCCTCTGAATCTTTCGGCATTAGCGGCGGGTAAGGGTACTCGTCTTCAAGATATTCGTTGATGATGGTGGAATCGTAGACGACAAAACCCTCGTCGTCCAAGGCCGGCACTGTACCGTACGGATGGATCTTGAGGTATTCTGGACTTTTCTGTTCTCTCTTGGAGAGATCAATTATGACGCGCTCGAACTCCAAACCTTTTTCCAGAAGAACGACTCTCACTTTGCGGGAATTGCTCGAAGCAGGGTAGGTATACAATTTGATCATCAGCAGCCATCCTCCTTAACGTGAAATCATTCTAGCACAAGGATAACGCCACTGTGAACTGTGAATTTTTCATTTTTACCCAAATTTTTACCAGACTGCTCGGCAGAAAAATGGATCCAGACCGTTGCTTAGCCCACCCGTAGAGGTGCGTTGCCGGATGCGGAAGTTAATGACGGGGCGCCTGGTCGTGAGAGTTGGCTAACCCCGGGCGCGCAGGGTCGCTTTCAAGGTAACGTGCTGGCTATTCCTGAGGACTGTAATTTCCACCGAGTCCCCCGGTTTTTTGCTGCGCAGCGCTGCCGTGAGGTCCTCCAAATTCTGAATCTTCATCTCCGCCAGCTTGATGATGACATCGCCTTCCCGGAGACCGGCAAAAGAAGCCGGGCTTCCGTCCTGAACGCCCGCGAGCCGGACGCCTTCCTCGTTGGCGCCGAACTCGGGAATGCTTCCCAAATAGGCGCCGTAGCCTTGTTGTTCGGAGCCGGTGGCCGGCGGACGGGAAGGCAGACTGACGAAACTCATCGGCTGTTTACGGTTCGCTATTTTCTCCGTTATCCCCCGCACCAACTCGGTGACTCTGGCCATCCCTTCGACGTTCAACTTTTCCCACGTATCGCCCGGCCGGTGATAGTCGGCGTGCGAGCCGGTAAAGAAATGCAAGGCCGGGATTTTTTTATTGTAAAAAGACATGTGGTCGCTACGCCCGATGCCGTCGGACTCGGTCACCGTTAAGCCGAGCTTCTGCGCTTCTTCCAAGACAATGCCGCCAAGCCCTTTGCCTGAGCGAGTACCAAAGACCGTTAGTCGGTTATCTCGCAAGCGCCCAACCATGTCGAGATTGACCATCAACTTGGTCGATGAAAGCGGCAGGGGCGGGAAATTGACATATTGCCTGGAACCATGGAGCCCCAACTCTTCGGCGCTAAAGGCGGCAAAGACAACAGTCCTTGCCGGTTTGAATTGTGCGCGGCTCAGCCGCTCTGCCAACTGTAATAAAACCGCTGTGCCCGATGCATTGTCGTCGGCGCCATAGTGGATCTGTCCCGACGTGTGGGAGTCGCGTGTGCCGTAGTGGCCGAAGCCCACATGGTCGTAGTGGGCGCCGATGACGACGCTTTCGTCCTTCAATGTCGGTTCCGAGCCCGGTAAAATACCGATTACGTTCTCGGTTCGCTGGCGTACTTCCTCCAGGCTCACCTCCAGGGTAACCTGGACCCCCGGCAGCGGTTGCGACGCCGGCTTTCCCTCCCGATCGATTGTTTCTTTCAGTACCTTGAGTGAAACCCCTCGTCCCTCGAGCCATTTTTCGATGACGCTGCGCCTTATCTGCGCTGCGATCAGGTTATTGCCGCCACGCCATAGGCTACTGAGCGTGGATAAGAGCTCTTTTTCCTCGTCGCCTGAATGGCTGAGATCGATGAGAATCATCCCTACCGCTCCGTGGTCGCGGGCATTGTTCGCTTTGGCCCGCAATGTGGCATGACTCGAATAACGCGGGGCCTTTTGAAATGGGCTCTTTTCGTCCTTTGGCGGCGGTTCGTAGCGCAAGACGAGGACGATTTTGCCTTTGGCGTCGATGCCGGCATAGTCGTCGTAGCCGTAGTCCTTTGCGGTTATGCCATAACCCGCGAAAACGACCTCGCCCTCCACCTTGCCGGAACCGGAAAGGCCCAATGGAACCCACTCTTCGTTCAGTTTTAACGCCGCTTGTTTTCCCAAAGCCAGGATCGCCGGTTGCTTTACCGTCACTCCAGTGGCCACATCGAACCCCTGAAGGTAGCTTCCGTTGTCGCCGCCCGGGCGGAGGCCATACTTGGCAAACTCTCGCGCGATGTAATCCCGGGCAAGCTTGATGCCCGGGGTTTCTACGCCGCGGCCAGTAAGTTCGTCCGAGGCCAGATAACGGACGTGGTCCCTTAACCGGTCGACCCGGGGGTCCGCTGTGGAGGCAATCTCAAAAGTCCAGGCGGGGACGGCGAACAAGACGGCAAAGGCAAGAGTAACAACCGAAGCGCGGGCGCGCACTGAGTTCCGAACCGTTAAGTTTCGCATGACATTCTTCAACCGAATACCGTTTTCACACTAACAGAAGGATTGGGCCTTTGGAAGAATCGGCCGTGGGAAGCCGGTCACCTTTAGCCCACAGTGAAGCTAGCTTGATAAACTACTTTGTGGTAGCTCTGACACCGGCTCAAGTTAGACGATTAAATTGAGGAGGAAGCTATGGCCGATGACAAGAAAATTGTTACAGGATTGGGAAAGCCGGAGACACATCGGGTGTTGATCCGGGGATATGATCTGACCAAAGATCTGGTGGGGAAAATTACCTTTGCCGATATGACCTATTTAATGTTGGTGGGACGGTTCCCTAACGACGGCGAGCGGCGCATGACCGATGCGCTGCTGACGATTTTGGTCGAGCACGGCATGGTCAGCAGCGTGGTTTCAGCGCGGCTTTGTTACTCCACGGCGCCGGAAGCATTGCAGGCGGCCGTTGCCTCTTCGATCCTTGGGGCCGGGAGCGTCCATCTCGGTTCCTCGGAATGGTCCGCGAAGATGCTCGTGAAGGCGCTTCCGGCCAGCAGCTCCCCGGCTGATCTCGACGCGGCTGCGGCGTCGGTGGTGGAACAGCACGCTAAAAAGAAAAAAAGGATAGCCGGGATCGGCCACAGGACTCATCCGGAAGGTGATCCCCGGGCGGTGCGTCTGTTCGAAATCGCGCGGGCAACGGGGGTTTATGGACGCTATTGCGATTTACTCCAGAGGATCTGCAAAGCCGCCGAAGCCCAGGTTGGCCGACCGCTGCCTGCCAACGTCACCGGCGCCATCGGCGCCATCGCCCTCGATCTTGGGCTCCCGTGGCAGATCACCAAAGCCTTTGCGCTTATCGGGCGAACCTTGGGTGCGGTAGCGCACATCGGCGAAGAGATTCGCAACCCGATGACCGCAAATATCAACGCCGCCATCAAGGCCCAGATGGTTTACGACTTCGACAACAAATAGGCTCACGGCGCGGCTGGGGGGCGCGATTTGAACGGTTTGAGCGTCTGGAACGACTTGAACCTTATTGCGAAGGCATGAAGCCGGTTTCGTCGAATTTCTTACACAGGCTCATGTCCACGATATCATCGGTTTTTAGCTGCGCCGCCTTGGGATTCACGCCGTGTTGAACCAGGAGTTTTAAGACAGAGGCCACTCCCGGTAGATTGGGACATGGCTTGCGCGGGAGGCCGTCGACCCTCTGATAGCTTTTCTCCAAAATGTCCGGCTTGTCGAGTCGCAGATTTTTCGCCAGACTCTGGAGCACGATTTTTTTGTTGGCGGGATTGCGTGCGAAGGCCACGCCTTCCACAATGGCCCGCGCGACGTTTTCCACGAGCTGGGGGTTGGACCGCATGAACTTCCGCGAAGTGACAAGACCAGCCGATTGGAATGGAACATTTTCCTTGGCCAGGTCTAGCAGCACTCGATACCCCTGGTTGGTGGCTACCTGGGCGACCTCGGGTGAAACCGAGATCGCATCGACCCCGCCTGCCAGCAGCGCGGCCAGACGATCGGTCGGCGTTCCAACTCCCATGAGGGTGATGTTGTCGCGCCGCGGGACTAGACCCAAGTAGTCGAGCCCCACGTAAGCCGCCAGCGACGCTGTGCCGGAGGGGGTTCCGATGGCGACCTTCTTTCCTTTCAGGCCTTCGCCACTTTGGATTGACGGATGGGCAACTAAAAAGTAATCCAGCCTGGTCTCCAGGCCCAAAAGCATCGTCATGTCGCCACCGGACGTGACCACGTTGGTAACGTGGGTTGCTCCGATGACTCCCACATTGGTTTCCCCGGAGAGCATGGCCTGGGCGGCGCGGCCAGCAATTATAAAAATCAGTTGCGGGTCCAGGCCATATTTTCGGAAGAATCCCTGCTCCTTTGCGAGCCAGAGAGGCACCGTGTTGCCGCTCATGGCCCCGTACACGAGCGGAAACTTGGCTGGAGCTTCGCCCGCATGAGATGTTCCAGCGGTTGACACCGCCAAGCAAACCAACAGCGGAAGGAGAAAGCTTTTTTTCATAAGGTTTCTGACCTCGGTGTTCTTCTCGTCGTCAACTATCTAACAGACCAAAGGCTCGAGATTCAGTTCGCCGGCAGCTTGTCGAGCGCGGCGGCAAAACGATCGGTAACGAGCTCGAAGCCCTTTTCCGTCGGATGAAGCTCATTGGCCCAGTACTGCTTGTAGTTTGCTCCCGTCGAAAGCGTGTTTCGCAGATTGATATAGGTCACATGCGGAAACTCGGTCATCGCCGCGATGTCCTTAAGCATCGAGTTGAATCGATCGATGAGTTGTTTCATCAGCCGGATCCGCTCGGTCATTTTGTCGAAGCCCTTTTCGCGAAAGCCCGGCTCTAACCATGGGCCTGGAAAGAACCACCATCCGCCCGCAAAGCCGCGGCCGTCCGGAACCGGATAGTCATAGCCATGTACCAAGATCGGCAGTTTTCGGTTCAGGCGTTCCTCGCAGATCTGCGTAACGGCGCTAAGGATCGTCACGTAAGCGATCTTCACGCGCTGATCAATGATGCCACTGACGATCTGATCGTTGAAGCCCGGAAGCGGTGATTGCGCATGGTCGAGAAGCATACCAAACTCGTCGCCGGCAACATCGTTGCCGCCGCCGGATAAAAGTATAGCTTTTGGAATAACGCTTTGCCGTAAGAGCTTTTCAAGAGTCCGGGTAAGCTCTTCGAGTTGTCCCAGGCCATAGGCCATCTCTTCGACCCGATCTCCTTTATGAGCGACCGACTCCACTTCGTAGGCATGGTGATCTTCCAGCATACGGAGCACGTCATTCAGAGGATAGTCAAACCAGGAGTCGCCTTCGGCGATCAGAACGCCTGCAGTCTGAGGCTCACCGACCGCCCGCATCAGCGCTGGGTCGATTTCAACGGCCCGTTGGGATTGCAAGCGTTTGGGCTTTGCTTTCAAGGCGGCCGCCCGCTTGCGCAATGCGCGGGCACGAAATTTGAGGACCTCTTGCGCTTGTGCGCGACCTTTTTGAAGTGCCTTACGAGTTGCTCTATCTGCGGGCATATGTAACTCCTTTGGCCACTTTTTCGTCGGGATTTGAACGCAACAGAAGAGAAGGGACGCTGCCGCCGATGTCACTGTTGTTTGCTTTTTTCGCTATCGCGAAACTCTAGGCTGATGATTTCACGTTTGTCAAATAAGTGATTCCATAATATGAATCTTTCACAATTGCGGTTCTCTAATTCGGAGATATTGAAAGGATAAGTGACAGCATGATTCGCAATTTAGCAAAGATTCTAAGTTTTGCGGCCGTGTTGCTGGCGACGGTTTGTAGCGCCCAGGCGCAGAAGCCGGCCTACGACGGTTGGAGTTTGCTGGCGCCGCTCCCGTCGACGAACTCGGAAACCGCCGTTGCCGAGCTTGACGGAAAGATCTATGTCATCGGTGGTTACCCGGCGGACCGCAAAACGGTCGCGACCGTTCAGATGTATGACTCGGCGACCGACAAGTGGCAGATCGTCGCGCCGCTGCCGGTGCCGCTCAATCATGTCATGGCCGCATCCGCTAACGGTAAAGTCTATGCGATCGGCGGGCAGACCAGCGAGACCAGCGATCCCCAAAAAGCGGGCTTCGTCAACACCGTTTATGAATACGATCCGGTGGCCAACCGATGGACTTCGCGCGCGCCGATGCCGACACCGCGCGGTGGCGGGGCGGCTGCGGTGATCGAAGATAAAATTTACGTCGTTGGCGGACGGCCTCCCGGCGGTGCCGATTTTGCCGTCTACGATCCCAAGGCGGACCGTTGGACAAAATTGCCGGACCTGCCAACCCAGAGAAATCATCTCGCCGCCGGAGGGCATGACGGTAAAATTTATGTCGTCGGCGGGCGCTTTGAGGGAGGTTTTAGAAGCGAGCGCACGGATGCCGTCGAGGCGTTCGACCCCAAGACCAACCAGTGGTCCAAGCGGCGATCCATGTTGCGGCCGCGTGACGGAGTAAACGGGATATTCGCCAATGGCTGCTTTCATTTATTCGGCGGCGAAGGCAACCCGGAACATCCTTACGGGATCTATCCGGACCATGATTATTACAATCCGGTTACCGACAGCTGGCATCGTTTAGAAAATATGCCGATCGCGATCCACGGTGTGACCGGCATGGCGTTCATCAAAGAACTCATCCATCTT
>Ga0209819_10000443_pt1 | contig 11922 bp, 6 predicted proteins | sample PPLLak2March2015_FD_187248 | JGI IMG/M metagenome (GOLD analysis project Ga0209819, IMG submission 187248) | Freshwater sediment microbial communities from Prairie Pothole Lake near Jamestown, North Dakota, USA - PPLs Lake P7 Core (1) Depth... | ecosystem: Environmental > Aquatic > Freshwater >... | reverse complement strand
CGGGCCAACGCCCTCGGTCACCACGCGGTTTATTACAACGATCCGCAGCTCATCAATTCAGCGCAGCAGAAGTACAGCCAAGTCACCAAAGCCGATCTTCAAAGGGTGGCGCAGGTCTACTTAAACGAGAACCAGCGGACTGTTGTGATGACCATGCCCAAGCCCACGGCGGCACCAGCGGCTGGCGGTGTGCGCTAAATTCAAGAGATGATGCGTAGAAAAACTCTCGTCAGACATGCAGCGTGTATCAGCGCGCTGCTGTTTTTAGTCGTCGCGCTCCCGGGCCCGACCGCGCCGCAGCTTGCGCAGGACACGATTGAAACGCCCGCCAGCAAGGTCGAGCGCAAAAACAAAGCGCCGCTATCGCGGGCTGTATTACGGGTCAAACTGCCAAGACCCCTCGAGGCCAAACTAGAGAACGGCCTGACCGTGCTGATCCTGGAAGATCATCGCACGCCCTCGGTCTTCGTGCAGCTGCATATTGGCGGCGCCGGCGCGCTTTTCGAGCCGCCCGGCATGACCGGCTTGGCAAGCGCCACGGCGCAAATGTTGCGCGAGGGCACCGGATCTCGCACGAGCGTACAGATCGCCGAAGAAATCGATCGCCTGGGCGCGACCCTGGGCGCCGACGGCTCGTTCGGCTCTTCTCAGGTCGTGGTCAGCGCCTCGGGGTTGAGCGATAATTTCGATGCCTGGTTTGCTGTGGCCGTCGATGTGCTCCTGAACCCGAGTTTTCCGCAAGGGGAAGTCGAGAAGCTGAAGCAACGCCAGCGCGCCCATCTCCGTCAGCAACGTTCGGCGTCGAACTTTCTTCTCAATGAACGTTTTAACCGCGTTGTTTACCGCGATCATCCTGCTGCTATCGTCTCACCGACGACCGAATCTCTGGACGCGCTGACGCCAGAAGCTCTAATAAAATGGCATCGAGAGCGCTATGCGCCGCAAAACGCCCTGCTTGCAATTGCCGGCGATGTGCGCGCCCAAGAACTGATCCCGCGGCTGGAAAAATGGTTTGCCGGCTGGCAAAGCAGCAACGTTAAACAGGCCTGGCCGTCTAATCCCGTCGCGGCCACCTCGCGCAAAGTTTATCTCGTTCATCGGCCCAACTCCGTCCAAACCACTTTGGCGCTGGGCAATATAGCCATCGACCGCCGCAGCCCGGACTATATCCCTATGGTGGTCATGAATCATATCCTCGGCGGCGGCAGCTCGGGGCGGCTGTTTCTTAATCTGCGCGAAGAGAAGGGCTACAGCTACGGTGTCTATAGCAGCTTTAGCGCTCTTCGCTACCCCGGACCTTGGCGCGCAGGCGGTAACATGCGCACGGAAGTGACGGCACCGGCTATCGAGGAGTTTTTCAAAGAAATCGGCCGTATTCGAGCCGAAATCGTTCCGGCCGCGGAGTTGGAAGACAGTAAGCGCGCCATCGCGGCGCGCTTTGCGCTATCGCTGGAGCAGCCGACCACGATTCTAGGACTGGCTGTTTCGCGTGTACAGTTTCGGCTGCCGGAGGACTATTGGGATACGTACCCGGACAGAATCATGGCGGTCACGGCGCAGGACGTACAGCGCGTGGCGCGCAAATATCTCGACCCCGATGCGATGCAACTTGTCGCGGTGGGCGACGGTCTAAAGATTCAATCCGTTTTGGAGTCCTATGGCCCGGTCGAAGTATACGATAGCGGCGGAAAGGTCACCTCGATCCCTAAGCAGTAGAAGACTCTCCGGACGGACTTTCAATGTCTGCTGAAGTAAACTCCTCTGGCGCACTATCCGGGTTGCGGGTTCTCGATCTCACCAGCCGCATGGGCGGTTATTGCGGTCTGCTGCTGGCTAACCTCGGCGCGCAGGTAATTCTCGTTGAACCCCCGGCCGGCGATCCGATGCGCGGCGAAGGGCCGTTCAAAAGCGATATCGCGCATCCTGACGGCAGCTTGTCGTTTGCCGCGTATCACACAAACAAGAGGTCGATCGTTATCGACCTCGAAATCGCGCAGGGACAAAGTACGTTTCGCGATCTGGCAGGGAATGCCGACGTGTTGATCGAAGATCGGCCGTTCGGATATCTGGATCGAATCGGCGTGGGTTACCAAGCACTGCAGGCGATCAATCCATCGCTGGTCATGACCTCGATTACCGGCTTCGGCCGCACGGGTCCCTATCGCGACTTCAAAGCTCCCAATATCGTTGCTTTTGCTATGGGCGGGCTGATGAATCTTTGCGGCCATCCGGGACGGCCGCCGCTGGTTGGTCCATGCGATGTTGCCTATCACCTGGGATCGGTTCATGCTGCTTTTGGGACTCTCGTGGCGCTCTACCACCGGCGCGGTACAGGTCACGGCGACCATGTCGAGGTTTCTCTCCAGGATGTTCTGGTTGCCGATCCTTTTCTCAGGATCATTACCCGATACAGTGTAACGGGCGAAATTCTTGAACGGTCCGGCCACAGCCAGTCAACCACGGTCGCTGAAACCTACAAATGCAAAGACGGCTACGCGCGGATCTTTTGCAATCAGCCGGACCACTGGAAGCGGCTGGTCGAATGGTTGGGAAACCCAGCGGAGCTGATGGATCCCGAACTCGAGAACGTGCAGAACCGGCACCGGTTGCGCCAGGTCATTGACCGAATGATCGAGGCGCGCACCTTGAACTTCGACACGACGACTTTCTTTCAGGAGTTTCAATCCCAGCGGTTAGCCGCAGCGCCCATCAATTCATCGAGCGCTTTCCTGGAAGACCCGCAGACGAAGCACCGCCAGTACCTCGTCGAAGTCGATCATTCCTATCTCGGACGGCATCGCTTCCCCGCCGATCCTTATCAGTTTTCCGCCAGCCCCGCGCGGATCGAGCGCGGCGCTCCTCTGCTGGGCGAGCATCAGCAGTCGATTACAAGCGAATGGTCACAACCGTCCCGATGGTCGGAACAGGCGCGCAGTTTAGCTGGAATCACGAATTCATTACCGTTTGCCGGCGTTCGAGTGCTCAGTTTCCCCACCGGCATTGTCGGGCCCGCGCTTGGAAGTTTGTTGGCGGAACACGGTGCCCAAGTCATCTCGGTTGAAGCGGGTCGAACCTTGCGGAGCCCGCAACGCGGCCAACGATTTCAGATTGCCACTGATTTGGAGAGTCATCGCAACAAAAAGCGGGTGGCGATCAACATGAAACATCCGGAAGGCTTGGCTCTTGCCAAACGACTCATCTCCCGCTCAGACGTCGTCGCGGAGAACTTCAGCGCCCGGGTCATGGCGAGTTGGGGATTGGATTATCCGCGCATGAAGGAGGTTCGCGAAGATATCATCATGGCGAGTTTGCAAGCCTTCGGCCAAACCGGACCGCGGCGGGATTTTGTCAGCTTTGGGCCGATCCTCATGGCCTTCTCGGGGATGACTTACCTGTGGCGTGATCCAGAAGTCGAACGGCCTGGCGCAGCCTGTCAGACGGCGTTTCCTGATTACGTCGCGCCTTCGTATGGGGCCCTAGCCATACTAGCCGCGCTGCACTTCCGCGCGCTCACAGGGAAAGGCCAATACATCGACATTTCTCAAGCGGAGACTGCCGCCTCGATGCTTGGCCCCGCTTACTTGGAATGGCTCAGCAACGGCCGCGAGCCCCAGCCTCAGGGAAATTTCAGCCCGATCGCCGCGCCGCACGGCTGCTACAAATGTAAAGGCGATGACCATTGGTGCGTGATCTCGATTGAGAAGCAAGAAGAGTGGCTGCGCTTTTGCGAGATCCTCGGGCGACGAGAATGGGCTACGGACGCTCGGTTCGTTGACTTGGCTGCGCGGGTGGCCCACAAACAGGAGCTTGATGCGTTAGTCGAAGGCTGGACGATGAAACAAACGCCGCATCAGGTGATGCTTGTCCTACAGCGGGAAGGCATCGCAGCCGGAGTCGTGCAAACCCCGGAAGACCTCTACCGTGATCCCCACCTGCGCGAGCGTGGATTCGCCCGCGACGTCTTTCATAAAGAGGCAGGCTGGGTTACCCGCGCCGGGCCGTCTGTTCGTTTGACCGAAGGCGATGCTTTTCCTCGCGGCGAATTCGCTCACACCGCAGGCGAGGATAACGAAGCGGTTTTCGGCGAGCTGTTGGGATTGTCCAGCGCTCAAATCAGAGAGCTTACTGAACGGGAAGTGCTGCGATGAGTGATCTTAGAGTCGAAACATGATTGTCCCCTGGTCTTGTCATATTTGCTCCGCGAGATTTGACAAATCCGATGGCGGCGTTTGCGCCAGATGCAGGAAGCCAACCTGCTTGAAGCATCTCAAACTCGTCGGTTACGACAAAAAACAGGGTGCAGCTACGCCGGAACAAATCACCTGCGGCGAATGCGTTAGACCGGAAGAAAAGTCGCGACGATTCAAAAAGAGCCTTTTGTCAGAAAAGGCGTGGATCAGAGCGTTTGGAATATACTAAGGAGCTAGTTAAAACATGCTGCAAGGTTATCGACTCTATGATGCCGATGCTCATGCGATGATGAGCCCACGGATGTGGGAAACGCTCCCCAAAGAATACGTCGCCCGGCGCCCACGGCCGACGCGTGTTTCAGACGCCTCCGATATGGGTCGCTGGACCAACGGTTGGTTGGTCGAAGGGCAGATCATCCCGCATGCCCTGGGTCCCGGTAGCCAGCCCGGCAACGAGCCTGCCCGGGTGCTCGAAGACTTCGGCGCGTCCTCCACGAGCGACGAATTTCCCCTCAGCAGCTTCGATCTCTCCGATCCCAAGGCGCGGCTACGTGGCCTTGATTCCATGGGCATCGATCACCAGATGCTCTATCCAACGACCTTATATGCGCGCATGACCAGCGATCCCGGCTTTGAAGCTGCGCTGTTTCGGTCTTACAACCGTTACATGGGCCAGCAATGCAAGGCGGTTTCGAAGCAACTGAAATGGGCGGGATTGCTGCCGCTGCGCGATCCGCAGCAAGGGAGCGAAGCGGCAAATGAGATGAAGACTCTCGGCGCAACCGCCGCGGTGGTTTACGGAACCGCGGGAGATCGATTGCTCTGTCATCCCAGCTTCACGCCGGTGTGGGATGAATTGGATCGCGCGGGCTTGCCCTTGTGCGTGCACATGGGCATGAGCTATCCGCCCTTCGCGGAAGTTTGTAACGGGCTTCTGGACGCGCATGGAATCGGCATGAGCCTTCCGGCCATGATGGCCTTCGTCGCCATCGTCGGCCACGGCATGCTCGACCGTTATCCAAGGCTCAAAGTAGGGTTTCTAGAATTTGGCGCCGAATGGATCTTCTACATGGTGGGGCGGCTCGATCACTATCTTCCCATTGACCGAAGCCAAATGCCGATCAAGGACGAGATCCCGCAGAGGACTATCGAAGAGTACGTTCGCTCAGGAAGAATTTTTCTCGCGGGCGAAGCCGATGACAAGATGCTCGTACAAGAAATCGCTCTGCTCGGCGAAGACCAGATTCTCTATTCTTCAGACCTACCGCACGGCGAGGGCCGTCACAATGCGGCTAAGGAGATCCTTGCACGCCACGATCTCTCTGATACCCAAAAACAAAAGATCTTGTACCACAACGCGGTTAAATTTTTCGGCGCGCCGTAAATGGTTGGGTGAAAGCAAACGGCCGAGCGCAAACGAGCGGTGCCACAATGAGATCGGCGCTCCTGATTTCAGGATTTGTTGTCCTTTCGGAGTTGTCCTGACGCCCTGGGATTGAGATCTCTAACCCAGTTTTTGGACCCGTGGCCACCGCTCAAGCGGATTTTCAAAAACCCGACCCTCCAAAGTCAAGGCCCGCTCTAAAAATTTCTACTGCGGCTGTTATGCATCTTGACGTAGACTCGTTCGATTATTTCCAGTGTTTTGGACCCTCTCCTGGCCTGTACGGTACCAGAGAGCTGCGCCAGCGTGTTGCACGTTACGGATTGGAGTCCGGCGAGACATAGACGATCATAAGAAACGATGGGAATCGGTGCACGGCCCTCAACCCATCCTACATCTCTACTTTCTATCCTCCGGTTTCACGTACTTCACCGTGCCGCCGCCTTTTTGCGAGTGGAGATAACCTTCCACATCGCTCAGCGGGTTGGTGTAGTAGCGCATGCGGTGCTGGACGAGGTCGTCGGCCTGCAGGGCCATGTGAAAGGGCAGGTCTTTTTGCATGTAGGCCGCGATCTTGGCGCTTTCCAAGGTGGCGGCATTGCGGCTGCCGATTTCTCTGGCCAGCGTCTCGACATAACTGTCGAGTTCATTTTCGGGGACAACTTGGGAAACGAGGCCAACGCGCTCCGCTTCCAGGCCGGTGAGATTCCTGCCGGTAAGCGAGATGTAAAAGGCTTTCTTTATCGGTATGCCGCCGTGGAACAGGCTCGGTGTCGCCGTGGCGCCGTAACTGCCGCGAATGATTTCCGGCATGCCGAACTTGGCGGTGTCGGCGCTGATAACGAGGTCGTGCCCGTTGATCATGGCCAGTCCGCCGCCCAAGCACCAGCCCTTGACCGCCGCCACCGTTACCTGGGGAAGCTTGCGCATAATGGCAACGATCTCGGCCACGCCGCCTTCGCCGCGGTTGCGGCGCCGGTTGTTTTGGCCTCTCATATCGTAAAGATCCCGTCCGGAAGAATAGGAATCGCCGCCGCCCCGGGTCACGATGCAGCGGATCTTGTCATTCTCGCCGATGGCTCTGAGGAGATGAGCGAGCTCATTAAGAAGAGCTATGCTCAAGGCGTTTTTCTTTTCGGGCCGGTTGAGCGTCAGCCAGGCGACGCCTTCTTCTTCGTTGATGTTGTCGATGACGAGTTTGTTATCAGCCATGTCTTATTCTCCTCGAATAAAATTTAAAGACATTGTTTTTTGTCACACATTCCTGGCATCGTTCTAATGCACTTTTTGTGTTCTTTGCGTTCTTTGTGGTCAAGGATTCGGAATTTAACCGCAGAGGACACAAAGAACTCAAAGAGATTCTTTAGACTAAGAAAAACGGTAAAATGCTTTGGCGTTGTCCGCGAGGATCTTTTGTTTGGTCTGATCCGAGATATCTTTGCGGCGGACGACTTGACTCACGGTGTGAGGCCACTCGGTGTCCCAGTGCGGATAATCGGATGCATACATCATGCACTCATCGCCAAATTGTTCAATCACCAGCGGCAAAGCCGATTCCTCGCCTTCGCAGGTAAAGTAACAACGATTATTCTTGATGTATTCGCTCGGCAGCATTTTGAGCGGTTCCATTTCGGATTTTCGCTTGAGATATTTTTCATCGAAACGTTCCATCCAGTAGGGTAAGAAACCCACACCGGCTTCGAGAAAGCCGATCTTTAGTTTGGGAAATCGGTCGAGCACGCCGTTGGAGATGACGGATACGATCGACAGCATCTGCTCGAAGGGGTGGGACGTCATGTGCACGCCGAGATATTTGTGAAAACGGGTGTTGCCGACCGCAACTTGCGCGGTGGCGTGAAAACCGACGGGAACATTTAGCTCCTGCGCTTCGGCGTAAATCGGATCGAAGCCGGGTTGGCCTAAATCCAGTCCCGACTGCACATACGTGGGCATCATGACGCCAACCGCGCCCTTTTCGGTGACGGCGCGACGAATTTCCTTGACCGCTTCCAGGACCACTTGCGGGGCAATCACCGCCGCGTACTTGACACGATTGCCGGTGCTCTTGCAGAAATCATACGCCCAATTGTTGTAGGCCTTCGCCAGCTCGGCGGCAAGGTCGAGCTCGCGCACCAATCCGATGGCGAGAGCGTTGCTCGGATAAGCCACCGCGTCGCCGATTTTTTCCACGTCGAGGTCCCGGCAATACTCGGCGGGATTTGTCGGTTTTCGACCGGTCGTGCTGTTCAAATAGATGTCCCATCCGAATGAGGGAAAATAGGGCCCGCTGCGCGCGCGCCAGTGCTCCGGCAAATAGTTTTTATATGCCGGCCCGTCGAGATGATGAGCATCGGCATCAATGACGGTGAAACTATGATCCACGATTTATCCTCCGAGACGACTGGAACGATTGGAACGTTTTGAACGTTTGGAACAATTTGGACTGGTTCAAGACGTTCAAGCCGTTCAAATCCCAAAAGCAAGTTTGCGACCGATGCTAGTCCTGCAGCCCGTAGCGCTGCGCGAGTCTTAGAAAGATCGAACCGACGATGACCGTGCCGATGGCGATGACCAGACTGAAAGCCGCCAGTTCGCCGACGTGGCCGTTGTCCCACAGTTCCCAGATTTTCACCGCCACGACCTGTGAGCCCGGTGAATAAAGCAAGAGGGCGATGGAAAGCTCCCTGAACGTAATGAGAAAAATGTAGATCCAGCCGGCGAGCAATGCCGGCATGATAAGGGGCATCACGACCTGCCGCACCATCTGAAACCAGCTCGCGCCGCTGACCATCGCCCCTTCTTCCAATTCTTTATGCAGGCTCAGCAACGCCGAATGGCTAAAACGAATGCCATAGGGAAGATAGCGCGCGATGAAAGCCAGCACGAGAATCCAGATCGTTCCGTATACCGGCAAAGGAATCATCAGATACATCTTCAAGATGGCAATTCCCATCACGATTCCCGGAAAAACCAGCGGCAGCATCGCCATCTGGTCGAGCACCCAGCGGGATTTGATGGAAGCGCGGACGATCAACCACGCGGCAAAAAAAGTGATGATGACGGCGACGGTAGCCGAAGTGACGCTGACGGTCAGGCTGTTGAAAACGGAGCCGACGATGCTGCTGTCGGCGAAAGCGGTCCGGTAGTTGTTGAGACTCAAAAGCGACAGCGCCCGCCACGACGGTGCCTGGGCAAAAGGCAGAAACGACGACCAGGTAATCGCGGCGATGGGTAGAAACTGAAGCATCGGCAAAACCAGCATGAGACACCCGCCTAACCAGCGCCAGCGGCCGAGATCGATGCGGTGCGGCCGGTACGCCTTGCCGCTGATGGTCGTGAACTTATAGGTCTTGCTCGTGATGCGATAATACGGAATCAGACCGAGAGCGACCATAACGATCAGTATGATCGAATAAGCGCTCGCCTCACCGTATTTTGGGATCAGGCCGCCTCTAATCTGGAGATAGATCTTGGTTGTCAGCACCTCGACTCCGGCAGGAATGCCGATCAGTGCCGGAATCTCAAAAGCCTCGAGGGATCGAATGAAAGTTAGAATCAGTACGGCGAGGACGCTAGGCAGCGCCAGCGGAAACGTGACCTTGCGGAAAACCTGCCAGCCCGTGCTCCCGGCTGTGGTGGCGGCTTCCTCCAAAGAAGGGTCCATAGAACGAAACGGAGTCGCCATTAGCAAAAAGACGATGGGTATCCAGAGAAAACTCTCCACCAGAATCATTCCTTGCATGGAAAAGATATTCAGCAGCGGGGCGCCGGTGATGGGCATGACGGCCGCATTGAGAATCCCTGCTTTAGGGCCGAGCAGCATTATCCACCCAACGACCTTAATGATCCCCGGAATGGCGAACGAAACGTAGGCGGTGATGTAGGCCACCGTGCGAAACGGGGCGTTGGAGCGCTCGGCGAGCCATGCCAGAAGGGTTCCGTAGCAGATTGCCAGGCCCGCGCTGCCCACCGAGAAGATCATCGAATTGGCAAGCAAGGTCTTAACGTCGCCGAGGGATTCGACAATGTTCATGAAGTGCTGGATGGTAAAACTACCGGCTTGAAGACCCCGGTCGACCACCAGGCTGGTGTGGAGGATAAAGAAGAACGGTGGCAGTACAAGGTAGGCCAGAGCGACCGTCGTGAATAGGAACATCACCTGGGCAGGATTTCGCATCATTATTGCAAACATATTCAGATCCTCATCGATTTTGCCGGCCTTCCATGCTAGGTGCCGGTGTGTCGAGTTCCCCAATGATAAGAAGCTACCCCAAGGTCACTTGCCTGCTTTATATCAAAACGGTAGGCAAGACAATTACAATTTAAGAAGCGCATTTTGCCAAAGGTTTTCGTGAGGGCTCAAGGCGACGGTTGGCTGAAGGCGCAAATCTAGTCCGGATTATGGTTTAACCCTGCCCGCTTTGTTGAGCGCCACCCAGCCGCCGATCGGTGCCTTAGAGATACCGCAACCACAGCGTCGAACGTAGTCAAGAAAGAGCGCCTCCGTGCCAGATCACCGCTGAGCAAGTTTCCGGGGTTGTATTTTTGATCCCACGGTTGTAAGCGATTCTGAACTTTGGGTTATTGGTTTAAGCCGATCATCCAAGGGATTTCTAAACCGACTATGCGAAAACAGTGAGAGGGGAGGGCGAAACGATGGAACAAACAACGCCGGGAAACGATCGGAGCTGGGACCTTGAGGCCGACGTTGTGATCGTTGGGTCGGGGGCAGCCGGGCTTCCTGCAGCGATCAAAGCCGTTGAAGGGGGAGCGTCGGTTATCGTAGTGGAAACCAACTACGATGTCGGCGGGCATGCAATATTGAGCGGCGGCCATATGGCGCTCGGCGGCGGCACCAGCGCGCAGAAGAAATATGGCATACCCGATTCGCCGGACACAGTCTTCTCGGATCTAACCGATTGGTCGATCATCCAGCCCAACGGCTGGCCCGACTATCGCTACAACGACCGGGCGCTGATGCGGGCCTTCGCCGATCACTGCGCCCTAACGTATGAATTTCTGCTGGCTAACGGGGTCTCGTTCAAGGATGTTCCGCCGGACAATCACGGCGCATCGACCACAGGCAACTCGGCTCCCAGGGAGAATCATGCGCTCTGGACGAAGGGCGCCGGATTGGAAAGTCCCAACGCCGCCAATGGCACGACGGTGATCAGACCACTCGAAGCGAGCGCGCGCGCCAAGGGCGTGCGATTTTTGCTCAACTATAAAATGACGAGCCTCATCCGTGAACCGTCCGGGGCGCAAAAAACCGGGCGAGTGATCGGCATCACCGTCCAGCACACCCCAAGAATCATGCCCGGGGCAACGACACCGCTGAAAAGCTTTCGCTCGGATGGGAACATCGAAAGTACCAAGCCGGCGATGAACCTGCGCGCGACCCAAGCCGTCATTGTCGCGACCGGGGGCAGCACCAGCAACGTCAATTTTCGCCGCATGTTTGACCTGAGAATGACCCCCGTGATCCAGGTCGGGGGCGAGCCGTATAGTTATCAAGACGCCAGCGGCGAGCTCGCCGCCATGGCCGTCGGGGCGTCGCTGTGGGGTCTTGTCAACCAGACGCTGGAAAACGGCGCTACGATTCGTACCCAGCGTGCCCTGGCCACGAAGTATAATTACGTTGTGTGGAAGGTTGAGAGCCCCATTTTTCCGCTCGTTCGCGCCACCGGCTTTAACGTGAAGGATTGGCAAGACGTGATTCTGGTGAACCAGGTCGGCAAACGATTCTATGACGAGACCAAGGGCGATCCACCTCATGGCAACCTGGGCCGCCAGATCGATCCTTGTACCCCTAACGACTATCGCAATTGCGAGAACATCAAGTTCAATCCGACGAAATACAACTTTTTCAACGCGGCGATGGCGATGAACGAGTATTCGGAGCCACCCGATTATTGCGCCGGGCCGATATGGGCCATCTTCGACGCTGACGCGGTCCAAAGGGAAGGGTGGAAGGTCACACCGCCGCACGTGGATCCGGAGGGTTATTTCTTTTCGGCGAACACGCTTCCGGATCTCGCCGCTGCGATCAACAACGAATATCAGTCCAAGCCGATGAAAGGCGCGACTCTACAAGCTACAGTGGAACGCTACAACGCGTTCGTCGACACGGGTGAGGACAAAGATTTCGGGAAGCCGGCGCCCCAATACAAGATTCAGACGCCGCCGTTCTATGCGGCCTGGGCCACTCCGGTGATTCACGACACGCGCACCGGCCTTAGAATCAATGCGAGGTGCCAGGTGATCGACATGAACGGCCAGGTTATCCCGGGTCTTTATTGCGCCGGCGAATCAGCCGGCGGGTTCAACCAACACGGCATGGGCCGCTGC
>Ga0209819_10000442_pt1 | contig 11928 bp, 9 predicted proteins | sample PPLLak2March2015_FD_187248 | JGI IMG/M metagenome (GOLD analysis project Ga0209819, IMG submission 187248) | Freshwater sediment microbial communities from Prairie Pothole Lake near Jamestown, North Dakota, USA - PPLs Lake P7 Core (1) Depth... | ecosystem: Environmental > Aquatic > Freshwater >... | reverse complement strand
TTCCGTAGCACGCTCTCTTTCGGAGTGCGGTGCGCTCCCGGCGAGGGACGGGCTCCAGACAAAAGTGTAAGCAGCCCAAAAGAAGATCCATTTAGAAACCAAGCATGAATGAATCCGGCAACGTGAAAGGCTTGCATGCCTACCTGGCTATCAGCGCCCTGATCAACTTGGGGACCTGGGTGCTCCTCCTCCTTCCTGACTACCTTCACACGCTTGGCTGGTCGCTCCAAAAAATCGGATGGGCGGTTGGCATCTTCTTCTTCGTGAACCTGGTTTTCCAGCTCGCCTCCGGACAGATCGCCGATCGCCGAGGAAGCATTGTGACGGCGATGGTCGGAGCGGGCGTCAGCTTTGCCGGAGGCCTGTTCTATCTGATTGCTGCCGGCACCTCGAGCTGGATGATCTTTCCCGCCCGTATCCTGCACGGCGCCGGTGCGGCGATGGTAACAGCGGGGGCGTTGGTCCGGCTCACCCAGTCCGTTCCCCAGAGGCTTCGCGGGCGCGTCATGGGGTACTTCGGTCTGCCGGGGTTTGTCATGATCGGACTAGGCCCGGCGCTGTCAGAATGGCTGGAGTTCCTGTGGGGACCGCAAGGCAGCTTTCTGGTGGTTCTCGTCGTTTACGCGATGATCGCCTGGCTCTTAAGCCGGCTGCCGGCGGATCTGCCGCCGGCCGCAAACCGCAAGGCGCCTTTCTGGGCCGGAGCCTCAGCCTCCTTGCCGCGGCTCGGCTCGATCCTGGTTTTCCTCACCTGCTTCGCCATGTGCAACTCGTGCTGGCAGAGTCTCCTCGCGCCCGCGGTCAAAGGCGCCGGACAAGGCGCGGTGTCAGGGTTCGGGGTCGGTTATGCTCTTGGGGCAGTCGCTACCCGCCTTGGCCTCAGCCATCGATTCGATACGGGACGCCGGAGGATACAAGCCATTTATTTGCTCGTACCGTACGGTCTCGGCCTATTCCTGATTCCGTACGCGACCTCCGGCTGGGAGCTCGCGGGGATCGCCACCGCCTGCGGCATTGGTCACGGAATGTTCTACCCGAGCCTCAGTGCCATTGCGACTGACCGATTCCACCCGGATTACCCCGGCCAGGCGATGGCCCTTTACATTTCCGCTTATTCCCTGGGTATGTTCGTTGGTCCGCCGATATGGGGCGCCATTGCGGACGCGACGGGATACGAAGCCGCGTTCGGCGTTTCGGGAGCTGTTCTGCTCATCGGCGTTGCCGTCTTCCTCGTTTCCGAGACAAGATCAATGAAAGTGGCCCCGAAATCCGTTCGGGGTCAACAAGCGAACAACTAGCGGAGAGCGACAGTGTGTGGAAGAATCTTCGATGGTTGACCCCGAACGGATTTCGGGGCCACTTCAAAAGGCTTTTTTCCCTACCCCCACCTGAACCACTTCAAGGCCAGTGTGAACGAGACGGCGGCCCAGGCCAGCAGAATGCCGATTGGCGTTGCCTGGGAAAAGAGGGAGTGCCCCTCGAGGATCACGGCTCTTAATGCATTAATGACCTGAGTGAGCGGAAGGGCCTGGATCATCGGCTGCATGAAATCGGGGAACCGCTCGGACGAGAAGAAAATGCCTGAACACAGCCACATCGGCAGCATCACGAGGTTCATGATCCCCGAGATCGTCTCGATTCGTTGGGCCCTGGAAGCGGCCAGAAGCCCAAGCCCCGAAAAAGCTAGCGAGCCGAGAAAAGCCACCGCACTAATCGCGAAGATACTTCCTCGTATGGGGACTTTGAATATCAGGTAAGCGCTCAGAAGCAGAAAAAAGGCCTCGGGGATGAAGAAGACCAGCCGCATGCCCACGAGGGAAAGCAGGAAGTGGGGTCTCCTGAGGGGCGTCGCCAGCAGTCTTTTCAGGAGTTTCTTAATCCGCATATCGACGAGCGTAAAGCCGATGCCCCACATCCCACCGCCCATAATGTTCATGCCGATGAGGCCGGGAACCAAAAAATCCACGTAACGCGAGCCGGGCGCCTGCACCTTGACTTCTTTTGAAGTGAAAGCATCTTTGCGGCCCGCAGCCCGCTGGAGAGCGTCGTCGACCGCACTTCGTGCCGCCTTGGATTCCGGGTTGGACGGGTCGAAAAAATACTGATAGGTGCCGTCACCCGATGGATCGACAACGACCAGAGTCCGGTTTGTCCGGAGGCGGGTCATCGCTTCGTCCCGCGCATTCACCTTCACTTTGAATCCGGGGTCCTTGCCGATAGCAGCGACAACCTGTTGGGCGGCCGGACCTTCGATCACATCGAATTGCACAGATTGGGCGCTCGAGCCTGAAAAGGCAATTCCAAGCCCTATGACCATCAGCAGAGGAAAGCCGTACGTCCAGAAAATGGCCTCCGGCTCACGCAAAAACCCTTTCAGGTTGCAGATAACCAACTGAAGTACGGGGGCAAAGCTATTCATCTCGGAGATACCTCCCCGTCAGGCTCACGAAGACGTCTTCAAGGTTCACGTGCCGCGTAGTCAGGCTGTTCAGCCTGGCCTGCTGTTGGTCGAGGAACTCAAGTACAGCCGGGATGGCGATGTGCGGTTGGCCCACCGTCAACAAGAAACCTTCAGCTTCCTGAACGGCGTGGATTACCGACGTGAGTTTCAGAAAATCGGACAGCTGGATACTGATGCCGTCGGCCTTCTCAAGACTGAACTCAATGATGTGCTCGCCTCCCAACTGCGAGATCAACTGGTTCGGTGACCCTTCCGCGATAACCTTCCCGTGATCGATGACCGCGACCCGATCGCACAGCTTCTCGGCTTCATCCATGTAATGCGTCGTGATGAGGGCCGTGCGTCCGCGCTCCCTGAGGTCGCGGATCACATCCCAGAGACGCCGACGAGCCTGCGGATCCAACCCGGTCGTCGGTTCGTCCAGGAACAACAACTCGGGCTCTCCGACGAGGGCAGTTGCGACGGCCAGCCGCTGACGCTGCCCGCCTGACAGGTCCCGGACCCAGGAATTCGCCTTTTCTTCTAGTGCAACCGTGGCGATCGCCTGTTCGACTGTCATGCCGTGCGCGTAGAAACTTCGAAAGAGGGCCAGCACTTCCCAGACTTTCAGCTTCTCCTGGAAGCGTGTCTCCTGGAGTGTAATCCCAATACGCTCCCTCAGCTCCTGGTCCTGACCCGTCCCCCAGCGAACCCCGAGGACCTCGACCTGGCCGGAGGTGGGCGCGATCAGTCCCTCCAGGATCTCGACCGTGGTGGTCTTGCCGGCCCCGTTCGGCCCCAACAAGCCAAAACACTCTCCGGTTCTGATCGTCAAGTTCAATCCGTTGAGCGCGTCGACGGCCTTCTTCTTCCCGTCCTCGTAACGCTTGTAGAGTTCCTTGCAGACAATCGCGTGATCCATGTTCGGAGAAACCTCTATTCTAGCTGGACAGCCGCGCCTCTCAAAATTCCTTCGTAGATTTTCGAGCTCGAGCGTTCTTTATATAGGGGGATGAATGAAGCGGCCCCCGCAAGAGGAGGAACGCCATGGGACGGAAAGCGAGAGAGAAGAGGGGAAGGAAAGAAGCACGGGCGGAGATGACCGATGCGGAAAGGCAAGTTGTCATCGACGGGATCGAGGAGCGGCTGATCGAAATGGCTGACGGCGACCTCTCATCCTGGACCTCGCCGGCGTTTCCGGCGCCCGATCGGCAGACTTACCTGGAAGACGTGCTCGCGTTTGAGGCCGTCGGGTCGGGACCGAGCCTTTTCGAGGGGCTGGAAGCCCACGGCGTGAGCTTGCCGAGGCCCGAGAATCTGGACGAAAAGCAAAGCCTCGACAAGTTGCGGGAAATCGTCGAAGCGCTTGCGAGCGTGAGGATATTCCTCATCGGCTTCGAGCACCTCACCCCGTGCGAGTTTTACACGACATTGTGGAACGAAACCCTGTGGGAGGGCTGCTATGTCGAGAAGAGGCACCCGGGCGCGATGACACTGATGGACGTCTCTCACAGCATCCCGCGCTCGGACATCATGCAGTACCTGAAAGACCTGCAGCGGGAAAGTTGGGTGCAGTAGGGCGCTCGGTTGTCGTGCCCTTTACAAGGATCTCGGGACCGCCGCCGATTTACAGAGCCGCGCACGGAGCGAACGGGCTTCAGCCCGGAGCGCAGTAAGCGGGCAATCCAGCGAACCTTAGCGGCACAATGGGTGGCCCGCTTACTGCGCTCCGGGCTGAAGCCCGTTCGCTCCGTGCGCGGCTCTGTAAATCGGCGGCGGTCCCGAGATCCTTGTCAGGTGCAGCCTTTGCCGTCGCACTCCAGAACACGTCTTCCCATTTGCTTCACCGTTTTTCAGCCTGGTGCGCTATTTTTATAGATCATGCCTTCCAACCTTCTTGAAAGATGCCGAGATTACCTGGAGACGGCCTACCGGGAAAAGCTGGGCACGGAATTCTCCAACTCGCTCGTTCAGCTCGAAACCGGACGCCAGCCCGTCTGGCGGCTTGTCTCGCCGGATGACTTGACCAGCGAGGCTCAGCCGAGTGACAGCGCGGTCGGCGCGCTACTCGACCCGGAGATCGGCCTGCTCTTTTACCTGGCGCCCTTCAATTCCCGCACCAACCTGCGGCAACTGATCATCTGCGCGGTGGCTTTGGGCACCCGATTATCGAGACACACGAAATCCGAAACTCCAGCAGAAGACGGTGATCCTCGTGGTGCGTGGCGGGTCGTCCTTCATTGGTTGGTCGATCGCCAGCACAGGCAGGATTGGATCGAACAGGTGGCCGAAGTTCGCCGGGAGACTTCCTTCTCAGAGGACGTCTCGCTTGATGCTGTCTTTCTCGATTCTGAAGAGGACCTCGCGAGTCAGCTGGACCGTCACGGATTTCCCCGCTTGTTGCTCGCAACCCGGGAAGTGCTCAGGAAACAGCATATCGAAGACGTAACACGGTGGATGAGTGCCGATGATCTGGTGAGGTCCGCGCTTTCTGGTTTCCACTCTCGCTTTCAGAAGTCCGAGCAGCGCGCCTTGGCTGAAGGGATTGTCCAGGCGATGGAGCAATTCCGTAGCCCCTCCCCGAACGCCCCGAACGTCGTAGAGTTTCAAGCCCGCGCCTCCCGCCTGACGGTGGACCGTATCCAGATTGAAAATTTCCGCAACCTTCGCAGCGTTACTTTGAATTTCGGGCCTAAACCGGTCGGTGCCAGCATCGTCCATGGTCAGAATGGCACGGGCAAGACCAGCCTTTGCGAAGCGATTTCACTCGCTCTCTTCGGTTCTTCGTCCGCCTACGCCGCGTTTGTGGATCGAACGCGGGAAAAAGATGTCTCCGCCACGGATCGGGGGCGCGAGTATCTGAGCCGCTACCTGGCTCCACTTGGGACTGCAGAAACACCGGAAGAAGTCCGATCAAAGATCGCGCTGAACGGCAACTCGCTCTTGCCGCCACAACTCCTGGCAGCAGCTGAAACCTGCTCCGCCGGCGTTGCCATGGACGGGACGATTCTGCACCAGGACACGAGCATCGAATTTGCGACAATGCCGGCCCAGGAGCTCGGCGCCCGGATCCTGCGCGGTTATTCGGAACTGGCGGACTACATCGAGCAATACGTCGAAAGCCAGGCCGCCCAAGCGAACAGTAACCGCCAGGATTTCCTCAGGACGTTCGGTTTGTCGACGTCGATAACCAAAGTGGACACGGCTTTCGAGCGCATGGCGAGGAGAGAAATAGATCGGTCCCTGCCCGGCTTCCCCCGTCCCCTGGTCGAATGGCTCGACACGATTGAGATCGGGGCGCAACTAGCCTGGCGCTGGCAGGAGTGGGGCAACGAATCGAGTCGAAACGCCCTGGGCAGCCGGCTTTCGTTGATGGACACGAGTCCGTCAAACCTCGAGGCGGAAATCCGCAGCTGGCTGGAGGAATTCAATAGTCTCGTCGCCCTTTCCGGGGAGGTTGTGAAGAACCTTGACGCCCGGATCGGCCCGCTTCGTCCCGAGCTGGACCAGATTGCTGCCCGGATCGATACCTGGGGACGATGGCTCGACTCGCACAGAGCCGCAAGCGCAGCGTCTTCTCCGGAGCGCCCCGGGTCCGAATCTGGGCCAACTACCTCTCCCCTTGCCGACAAGGTCGCCCAACTGCAGGCCGCCCAGCAGCGGATCGTCGAGCAGGGCCGAAACGCTGCGCGCCACTTTGACCATCTGACCCAAGTCGATGCATATGTGCGCGAAACGTGGGGCAAGGAGCATGCCGACGAATGCCCGACCTGCGGGGTAAACCACGCCGATAAAGGCGGAATCCTGAAGGTCATCGAGTCATGGCGAGAGCAGACGGCTGCGGAACGCGATCGGTTGCGGACCGAGTACAGCCGGCTGAAGGCGGAAATCGACGATCTCCAGAAAGGCCCTGCAGGCCTTGGTCAGGACCAGTGTCCGATTGGCTCCAACGAGCAATCCCGGATCGCGGAGGCACTGCAGTGGTTGGTCCCCGGGCAGGCGGATTTCCGGCCGTGGATTGGGGTAAAAACGCAGCGCGAAGAACTGCAGGCCGTTCTGTCGACGTTGAAGCATGTCCCCGCCATCCCGCCCAGCGTGGACGTCGAAGCCGAAGCGTCACGCATCGCTCGCGAGCTCGCCTGGCAGTTCGCCGACGCCCGGCAAATGTTCGAATCCCCGAGTAACTGGAAGCCCGTTAAGGAGAAATTGACCGCCATGCTGGCCGATATCGTGAACCAGCATCTTCCACGCACGCTCGGTGCCCTCTGGTCGGAGCTCTTCCTGAACCTCACGCCGGCCCCCTGGCTGTTGCCTGAACGCCCCACGATCGCTGTGGCGAGCAAGCGCGGGGAGCAAAGGTCGACGTTGCAGGTCAAGGGGCGCCTTGCCCGTTACATCCTCAATCAGTCGGAAGTGCATGTGCTCGGTCTCGGATGGTTCTTCACCCGCTACCTGACTCGGGGCCGGTTCTCACATGCTTGCCTCGTCATGGATGATCCCGCCCATGACTTGGACCAGGCGGGCTTTCGGGATCTGTGCCGCTTTTGGGAGACGCTGATCCGTCTCCACCGGGTGTACGAACACCCGTTTCAGCTCATCGTCACGCTCAACCAGGAAAGCCGGGCAATCGAAGCGGCGCGCGCCACCGGAGGAATCCTCTCGTTCCTGGGCTGGACGCCTCAACAGGGTGAGCCGCTGCGCTCCGCGAATCTCAATCCTGAAAACGCCGGACCCCCGCAGCCGGTTCGGCTATTTGGCGGAGCGGTATCATGACAGCAGAAAGATGGACAGTGTTGATATGGCCAGCGATACTTGGCTAAGATAGCCACATGGAAAAGGCTACAATTTCCGAGCTGAAGAACCGTCTGAGCGCGTACCTGCGTTTGGTGAAAGAAGGGAAGACAGTGCTGATATTCGATCGAAACCAGCCGATTGCGCGCATGGAAAAGGTTGGTAGCGAAGGCCTTTCTAATGCCACTTTGACCCGGCTCGAGAGTAAAGGCGTCGTGAATCGGGCGACCAGACCACTGCCCTTGGAGTTGCTGCGCGCCCCGGCGCCTGCAGTTAAGAACAGTGTCGTTGCCGCTTTGCTTGAGGAGAGGAGGCAAGGCCGATGAAATTCTGGGACAGTTCAGCCATCGTGCCTCTCCTTGTGCAGGAAACGAGTACTGAGAACCTGCTAAAGATGCTGGAGGACGACCAACAATTGCTGGTCTGGTGGGGAACGCCGGTTGAGTGCGCGTCAGCTCTGGCACGCCGCGAACGGGACGGAGCGATGACAACCGCTCAGATGACCGCCGCCGTAGAACGGCTCGCCTCTCTGGAGACCGCATGGGACGAGGTTGTCCCTTCCGCTGCTGTGCGAGCTCAAGCCCGGCGGCTTGTTCGCCTTCACCCCCTTCGGGCGGCCGATGCGCTTCAACTGGCCGCAGCCGTCTTAGCCTCGGAGCACGATCCGATGAGCCTGGATATCGTTACCCTGGATGACCGCTTGAAAATTGCAGCCGAGCGGGAGGGTTTCCGTGTGATCATACCGTAGGCTGTAATCGGAGTGAGTAGTCGATAACAGACTTGATGGTACTGTAAGGTATTTTATGAAAAGAAGAGACTTTTTGAAGTTTGTTGGCGCCACGACCGGTGCTGCTGCCCTCACTGACAGCGATATTCTGGCGTCTTTCGGGCCGCCAGCCCCTGAAGAAAAGGTTGACGGGATGCCACGGCGGGTTCTCGGACGGACCGGTCGCAGCGTTTCGATCATTGGCTTCCCCGGCCTTGCTCTTTCTCAGAAGGAATACGACCAGGCGCGGTGCACCCAGGCGCTTCACGATGCTTTCGCCCGGGGTGTCAACTATTTTGATGTAGCTCCGGCGTACGGCAGAGGCCTTTGCGAAACCCGGATGGGAATCGGGTTGCAGGGGATTGACCGGAGCCGGATCTTCCTGGCGTGCAAGACGAACAAGCGCGACAAGGAGGGTTCGCTTCGAGAGCTCGAACAGTCGCTGAACGTCCTAAAGACGGACCACTTCGACCTCTATCAACTGCATCATCTTCGCGCTGCGGAAGAAGTAAAGCAGGTGACGGGCCCGAACGGCGCGCTCGAGACGTTTGTGAAGGCCAGAGAGCAGGGCAAGGTTCGGCACCTGGGGTTCTCCGCGCACACCACCGTGGCCGCCCTTGAGGCCTTGAAGGCATTCAAGTTCGACACGGTCATGTTCCCGATCAACTTTGTCGAATACTTCCTGCACGGATTCGGCAAGGAAGTGATGGAGCTCGCCAACCTTCAGGGGGCCGGCCTGATTTCAATTAAGCTGCTGAGTCACGGCAGCTGGCCTCAAGGTTCGGAGCGTCGCCGGCAGTGGTGGTATCGCTGCACGGAGACAGAGCAGGAAGCGGGACGCGCAGTACGGTGGACGCTTTCGCTCAAGGGCCTGGTTGCCGGTATCCCGCCTTCCTGGCTGGACCTGGTCGACAAGGCCATCGAAGCGGCAAAGGCGTACCAGCCGGCAACTGACAGCGACGTGGCGGAGTTGAAGCGAGTAGCGGCCTCGTCTCTGCCGCTATTCGACGACAAAGAGGGTCAGGCGGCGCTGGCCTACCCCGATTGCCCGTACCACGCTTGAAGCCGTAGTCAGGCCAAGAGCCGCCAGCGTCCGCAGCCTCGGCACGCTCTCCTTCGGAGTGCCCCTGCCCTCTAGACAACAAACGGGACGAGCCCGCAAAAACCCTGGCTCTGAAGCTCTGCGGTTGCGGCCAACTCTTTCGGGAGTGCGGTGGCCTTGCCCTACACTTTATACACATCTCGGGACCGCCGCCGGATGCAGAGAGCCGCGCACGGAGCGAACGGGCTTCAGCCCGGAGCGCAGTAAGCGGGCCACCCAGTGACCCCTGGAGCTCGGTAGTTTCGAAGTGCCAAGTTCGGGCGGCCCGCCAACTACCGAGCTCCAGGGGTTCACTGGGTGGCCCGCTTACTGCGCTCCGGGCTGAAAAGCCCGTTCGCTCCGTGCGCGGCTCTCTGCATCCGGCGGCGGTCCCAAGATGTGTACAAGGAGCAGGGCCATGGCCACCGCACTCCGAAAGAGAGCTTGCCACGGCTCCGGGGTCGCTTCAGAGGCCACCCGCAATTCCAAAGGAGATTGTGTCCGGGCCGGGGCTGTAAGAACGCCCCTCTAGTGGAGATCGAAGTTATCCACGTAAACCGTCGCATTCAGGCTGCTGACGACCATCTTGAACCTCGCCCTGGCGGCTGAACTCGGCGCCGTCATCGTCGCAGTAACCTGACTCCATCCCGGAGTTGTGGCCTTGAAAGTCTTGATATTGATGTTGCTGATGTTGGAGCCTGAGGAGGTCTGCCACTGGATCTGCAGCTTGAAGGTGAAGGTGTCCGAGGTGGTAGGGATGTTGACCCAACCGTTGAAAGAATAGCCCTTTCCGGCGGCAATGCCGCTTACCGTCTGAGTGATGGTGTATGAAGAACCGTCCGTGGCCTGATGGCGCATGGAGAACGAGCCGTTTTGTACGACAGTACTGTCGGTCGTTACGTGTGTGTTCGTGCTCCAGGAGTCCGGCCGGCCATCGCCATTGGCATCCAGCTCAAAATCGGGATTCGCGAGCAGATTGGTTGTCGGCGGCGGGGGCGTCTGATCCTGGAACCCGATTTCGTAGATCTTTCCGTCGTTTTCGTTCGGGTCCACGCCGTTGTCTACTACCCGGTCAGAGACGTACAGGTTTCGGGCAGTGGGATCCACGCTCCCGGGGGCGATGGCAATACCTGAGGGCTTCACCGCGAAGTTGATGCCGATGTTACGGATGAGTGAACCGCTTGTGGTCGTCTCGATCAGCACCTTCTTGGTGCTCACGATGTAAAGCGAATTGTTGGCGTCGTCGTACTCGACTCCCTCCGGATCGGTCAAACCGATGGCAGCAGTATCAAAGTGATTGACGTGATCGTCACCCTCGGGTGACGCACCGTCAAACACGCCGTTGTTTCCGGGATCGATGATGTAAATCTCGCTGCCCGTCCCGTCGGCGACATACAGGGTGTTCCTTCCGGCGTCGAAGCCCAATCCTTCAGGGTCGGTGGAGTTGAAGTTCCGGGTGTTGAAACTGGTCGCGCTATCGTCCGAGGTGCCCAGAAAACCGTCCCCTCCGGGGTCGATCTGATATATCCGGTCTCGATTGTCGTCGGAGACAAAGAATCGCCCGTTGTTGGCATTCCATGCGACTCCGGCCGGTTCCTTAGTAATCGACGTTAGATCCTCTGCATCGAAGAGATTGCCGTTGAGGGCCGTTTCGAACACATTCGCATCATTGAAGATCGACATCTCGTCGACCTCCCCGTCGACAGCCAACAACCGCCCAACGCCGGGCAAATAGACAACGCCGGATGGGTCGGGGCTGGGTGGATTCCAGTTTGAAGTCTGGATGGTGTTAACGAGGACAGGTTGCTGCGGAGTGGCGGAGACCTGGGTGACGGCGGTAGTTGAGAATTCCGTGATTCGGGATCCAGCCAAGGTCGTGTCGACCGTATACAGGCTCAGTGCCGTATCCTTGTCGGTCGGATCGCCGCTCGGCGCTATGGTCAGGCTGTTCGGATCCCGTAACTTCAAGGGTGACAGTTCGAAGATTTCCTTCAGCATCCCGTTTGGCGCCAGGAGCAATAACTTGGCGTCCCCTGAATCCAGCAGGTAGAGGTTCCCGGTCCCCGGCTCTACTGCCAGGCCCGTAAGTTTGTGGCCGCCGAGACCTGAGAGGGAAATATAGGAGATCGCTCCGCTTCTTCCTATTGCCTCACTGGAGAACCGGGCTTTTGGATCCGGTTTCACGCGAACGATTTGAGGGACCGATGGGTCGAGAATCAACAAATCACCCGAAACGGGATCAAAGCTGATCGCCGTGGCTGCGGAAAGGCCTAATGTCGCAATACTGTATCGTTTTTGAGCGCTGGCGGATGCTTGGGGGATTCCGTTTGCACCCGGCGCGATTTCCAGTAATTCGGCTGCCGACAGGTTCAGGCTGACAAGAGAGCCAGTTTTCCAGTCCGCGGCGATTTCCTTTGGCTGGAGCGTGCCTGACGGCAACTTCGCAGTCTGAACAACGTCCTCGTAGAGATTCATGAGCACCACTTCAGAGGCAGGAGACATTAGCAGGAAGGCGTTGGCTTTCGGCGAGAAAGTCATGCCGGGAATGCTGGTCAGGTTGAGATCCTTTGAATAGATTTCCCTTACGACGTTGACCGGGCGGTCCTGGGCAAGCAGGGTCCCGATCAAAGAAGCCAGGAAAATAGAGGTACAAACGCGAGGCATGAAAAAACCTTTCGCTGTCGGCGACCCAGGCAGGCGCGATAGAGGCCATCAGGCCGCTAGTAGTGGTAATCGTGCAGGAAGTCAAAGCGAGCAATTTGCTCTTGGACGTTGTGCACCAGGAAGCTAGTCCAGGGAACCTGGGCGCGACTTCCGGAGGGTGATTTAAAAAGGATGCTGCCGCACGCC
>Ga0209819_10000441_pt1 | contig 11943 bp, 8 predicted proteins | sample PPLLak2March2015_FD_187248 | JGI IMG/M metagenome (GOLD analysis project Ga0209819, IMG submission 187248) | Freshwater sediment microbial communities from Prairie Pothole Lake near Jamestown, North Dakota, USA - PPLs Lake P7 Core (1) Depth... | ecosystem: Environmental > Aquatic > Freshwater >... | reverse complement strand
TTCAAATATAATGGAAAGCAGGTTAACTGGAACACTTGGAGACAGTTTAATAGCTTTGAAAAAGACCACAAAAAAAGAAGAGTTGTTTTTGATGAATTTGTCAAGAAGACAAAGTATATTGCTCCTATAATTAATTTGCGATTTAGAAAAATCAGAAAAATTTATTCAAGTTTCTCTGACAAGATCGAAGAAAATTCAAAAGGATCATTTACCCCCTTGGATGGTTATCTGATTAGTGAAAAAATAACTCTATCCAAACTCAAGAGTTTGGTTTCGGATATGGGACAACGTGCAACAACACCATTCAGGAGTGAATTAAAATTTGGTACTGAGCTTATTGGAAAGCATCCTGAATATTATGATGATTTTTATTTTTTTCGCAACAGAATCTTCCAGAGTATGGAGAAATATTTTTCCAAAATTAATCCTGTTGTTACAGTTAAGAGGACTTTAGGCCGCATTGGATTTGATTTTTCAAAAATACACTTTGATACGTTTGACAGGGCTAACAAATATCCATCACCGATTTGCTTCTTTGTAAAAATTCCTGATGATATAAGGGTCTTGTACAAGAGTGAAAGTCCTTACTTTAATTTGCAGAGCTGCTATCATGAAACTGGACATGCGATACATGCCTCTTCAATAGACCCGGAATTGAGCTATTGGGAAAAATACAAATTTTCAATGGGGATAGCTGAAATATTTTCTATACTAATTGAGAGATTGACGAGAAACCCATTATATTTGAAGGATATTGGAATCACAAACGATAAGGTACTATGTGAACTCGTCTGGAAAAACAAATTCATGGAACTATTTTTTGTCGTTTTTTATGCGGCAAATTCATTAATGAAAATGGAATTTTGGAAAAAAAATCTTACAATCTATCAAGCAAGCAGGTCGTATGAAAAGTTAATCAAAAAGTATATGGGTCTTGAAGTACCTGGAGATTATTGGATGTTACATCATATTCTTCCAGAGTCAATAATGTATGTACCAAGTTATATGATAGCTGCTATCCGAGCTGCAGAATTAGAACGGTACCTAACTAATAGGTTCGGTGAGAAGTGGTGGAATGAACCTACTGCTGGAAAGAAGGTTAGAGAAATAATGTCAAAAGGAGAGAGGATAAATTTGAAGGAATTTTCCAAACTTGACCCGAATATTTTTATGAAGGAGATAGGTTCTCGCTAATTTCCCATGAGATAATAGAAGGAGAACAGGAGAATAATTTTTGGTCGGGACTTCAAAGAGGGCTGTGTACGCTGCACTATTTGGTAACTTGGGTATATCAATTGCAAAACTAATTGCAGCATTACTGACTAATAGTAGTGCGATGTGGTCAGAAACATATCATTCTTTTTCTGACACTTTTAACCAGGTATTATTGTTAATTGGAATCAAGACAAGTTCTAGAGTACCCACAGAAAGACATCCATTTGGATATGGAAAGGAACAATTTTTTTGGTCATTTATTGTTGCAACCTTATTATTCGGCATTTCTGGCATACTATCTTTTGAAAAAGGATTTGCTTCAATTTTCGATCCTGTACATCAAATTGTAAATACCAATGTGAGCTACATAATACTCTTAATATCGGCCATTTTTGAAGGTAATGCCCTGCGTATTGCTTTCAATTTATTTAGGGGTAATATTGAAGCGAGAGGAGAAAAAGTAAATCTACACAAGTTATTTACAGAATTTCAAGAAAGTAAAGACCCCACCGTTCTTACCGTTATGGTTGAGGATTCAGCGGCATTACTTGGAATAGCTATAGCTGCTATAGGAATTTATTTGTCTGATGTTACCAACAATATGATCTATGATGCTTTTGCTTCTATATCAATAGGTGCAGTTCTAATGTTGTTTGCATTCTTTTTGGCAAAAGAAAATAGAGCTCTTCTTATTGGGGAAGCAATGTCTAAGAAGGATCATGTTAAAATTATAGAATCAGTGTCAAAGATTGTTGAGGTAAACAGAGTAATTACACTCAGAACCATGCATTTTGGTCCCAATGATGTCCTTGTTGCAATGGAAGTGAGTATCGTAGATAACATAAATACAGATCAAATTGAGCAGGTGATAGATACAATTGAAGAACGAATCAAATCAGTAATCGATGTGAAAACATCTTCCAAGATTTATGTAGAAGTGGAAAGTGATAGTTGTCCAGTTAATTCCAAAAAGATGCAAGACCATAAAAAGAATGAATAAAGACAACATGTCTATGCATCTAATTTATGACAATGCATTACTTTTGATTGCTAACTAAATGGACTATACCGTTTTCAATTGGATCTCTGATATTCAAATTAGTGTCTTCATGTGATTCACGTGTCCTGTCATGTTTATGAGATACATCCTCTACTCGCTGACATTTATTGCAAATCCATGAAACATGCTCTTTACAATAATTGCACATCGAGATTGGCACTAGAATCTTTCCACATGACCTACATGATTCCTTGTTAAATACCGTGTTTTACACCTGTTTGTAATTATTATATTATTATTTGGGTCTAGCATATAAATTCTACACCTCAAATATCGAATTTTATATAAAAAAACTAGATTATTGAAATTATCACATTAGAGACAAGTAGGGAATCTTGCACCCTGGCAGCTTGCCTATTCCTTATCTACGAATTCATCAGCAGTTGGTGGTTCTGGATTCAAACCCTTTCTCTTCCTAACGTCATTTACAATTGTTTTGAATATGGATTGTGGCACAACTTGCCAATTCTTAAAATATGTGTTCCATAGGGCCTTTCCAGCAGTGCCACCACGCATTACCTCAGACAAGTCAAATGTCTCGGATGCAGGAACTTCACCCTGTATAATGCTAATTACTCCTTTTTGTTCTACGTTCAATAATTTTCCACGTTTTCCGGACAAGATCCCAGCTACTGTTCCGATTTGCTCCTGCGGACATTTTATCTCCATACCGAGAATTGGTTCTAGTAATGCTGGATCCGCTAGAAGCATTGATCCCAACATAGCTCGTCTTGCTGCTGGCATTAATTGCGCGAGACCACGGTGAGCAGGGTCCTCGTGGGGTACAAAATGATGCAGAACAAATTTTACTCCACGAAGTGTTTCATGAGCAATAGGACCTGAGTGTATTACATCATCAAAACCCGATCTTATAGAATCCATCGATTCCTGAATAAATTGAACACCCTTAGTTTCGTCAACAAGAATATTCCCGCTGATATCAACAGCAGAAACTTTCTTTGCTTCGTCTGCGCTCCAACCTTTTTCCCGTAATAATTTTGCCATCTGTTTTCTTTCCAAATCCTCATGAATTTGACCATTCTTAATTAATTCAATAATTTCCTCTCCTAATGGTTCAATTCTCATGAAAATCTTGTTGTGTTTATTTGGAGATTTACTCATAATAGGCCCAGCACTATTGCGTATTGTTTCACGATAATTGATAAGAGGCTGAGTTGTAGTAATTTCCAGACCTGTTTCTAGTATCAGAGATGTAGCAATCTCAAGGTGTAGTACACCCATACCCGAAAGTAATGTTTCACCAGTTTCTTCGTTGATTTTTACTATAAGGTTTGGATCCTCAACAGTTATTCTCCTTAATGCTTCAACCAATTTAGGTAGATCTTTAGGATGTTTTGGTTCAATTGCAATAGTAACAACAGGTTCTGAAACATACTTGATTGATTCAAATGCAGGAACATCCTTAACCGAGGAAAATGTTTCCCCTGCAATTGCATGATCTATTCCGAGTATAGCCGGGATATTACCTGCTGGAAGCATGTTCACCAACTCACGAGTGTTACCCATGTAGATGTTTACTGATTGAACTTTACCCATCCTTTTACCGTCAATTAGATAAACTTCATCTCCATCCTTTATTGTTCCTGAAAACAACCTGCCTGTAGCTATCCTGCCAGCTTGTGGATCCACATTAATTGTAGTAACCATCATTAGAATTGGTCCTTTATCATCACATGATACAAGAGACTTTCCAATGTCAGAATCAAGATCACCCGGCCATATTTTCGGTATTCTATATCTCTGTGCTACATGAGGAGGTGGATGATGCTGTACGACCATTCCGAGCACAGCTTCATGTAGCGGTGCTTTTTCCGAAAGTGCCTTTATCAAGGATTGGTCAACAGAATTGTACGCGTCATAAACATCCTTGAAACCAACCCCATTTCTCTGAGCAATATTATAATTAAATCCCCACCTATCCTTTGCCGAACCAAATGCTACGCTATTTCCCTGAATACTTACCTTCCATTTCTCTTTCAGTTCAGGCTCAGCGTAGATATCGACTAACTTGTTAAATTCTGCAATAATGTTTGAAAGCCATTTCTGCATCGCTGGGGCATCTAATCTTAACTCTTTGACGAGTCTATCTATTTTATTGATATAAAGAACTGGTCTAACTCGCTCTTCAAGAGCTTGTCTCGTCACAGTTTCTGTTTGAGTCATTATTCCTTCAACAGAATCTGAGACTACAACGACGCCATCAATCGCCCTTAGTGCTCTGGTAACTCTTCCTGTAAAATCGATATGTCCGGGAGTATCAATCATATTAATCACATATTCTTTACCTGCTAGTTCATAGTATAGGGTTACATTAGCCCCTCTAATTGTCATTTGTCTATTTTGTTCTAGTTTCATTGAATCAAGTGCTAAGGCCTGACCAGCAACTGAAGGAGAAATAATTCCTGATGCAGCCAATAAACTATCACTCATAGTAGTCTTTCCGTGATCTACGTGAGCAATCACACCGAAATTACGAATTTGATCCTTATTTCCTATAATTCTCAAGATATCTTGCGTAGACTTGAATTTTGGCATCTTACAAACCACAAAAAATCTGTCCAGGATTATTAAATCTTCCTTAATTTACTAAGAAACTGGATCAAATTGAAGTGTATTGGAAAGCATTGATAAGAACATACACAGAAACTCGCTATCAGCCATCATACTACCCCTGTGTTTCGACAGTTTCTTACTTTCCAGGACTCTAGTACTGTAAAATAAAAATATCCTCAGAATATTCACTTTTATATGAAACAAGTAACGCTGGGACATACCCCTGACGCGGATGATGCTTTTATGTTTTATGGGATCGCTTCAGGTAATATTAGTTCGCCCTATTTCGAAATAAAACATGTCATTGAAGATATAGAGAAGCTGAACAAGCGTGCAATCAGCCATGATCTAGACATCACGGCAATTTCAGCTCACGCTTATGCGTTCATCAAGGATTATGTCATTTTGAATAGCGGGGGAAGCTTTGGAATCAATTATGGTCCCATTGTAATTTCGAATAAAAATATCGAAATAAAACACCTGAACAAGTACAAGATCGGAATTCCGGGCAAAATGACATCGGCAAATCTACTACTAAATCTGGCAATAGGGAAATTTAATGGGATTGAGTTCATTTTTAGTGAAATACCAAAGCATATTTTATCTGGGTTGGTTGATGCTGGCCTAATTATTCATGAAGCACAAATTTCATTTGGAGATGAATTCCAGAAAATATTGGACCTTGGACGATGGTGGCACGATCTTACTAATGGAATGCCTGTTCCATTAGGAATCAACGTTATAAGTAAACGTTCCCTGACAATTGAAGAAATTATCGAGTTTGATGAGCTTTTTAGGAATTCGATAAAATATGGACTCGAACATTTGGATGATGCTTTAGAATATTCAATGCAGTTTGGGAGAGGTAATTCTAAGTCGTTAATCGAAAAATTTGTCAAGATGTACGTAAATGATCTTACTATTGACATGGGCCAAGAGGGAAAGAATTCCATAATAACACTGCTGCAAAAGGCTAAGGGTAGCAATATACTTTCGTATGATGAATTATTGTTCGTGGATAGTAACGGTCAAAAAATTCAAAGATACCGCTAATGAACAACAGTCATATAGCAGATTTCAAAATATTGAAAAATGTATCTCTCTGCAGGGGATTATATTTTGCATCTTTAATCAACGATACTAATTCCTGAATAGACGTTCCTGTAGTCTTTCCGGCGGCCTTGAAAATTTCTTCTGAGAAGGCGGTTCCAACAAGATCGTTTCCTCCATATGATAACGCAACCTGAGCTAATTTCTTCCCTAGTGCAACCCAATATACAGAAATATTCTTCATTGTATTAGCGAGCATGAGTCTTGATAGAGCAATTACTTTCAAATCATATATCGAAGAACTTTCTTTTTCAATCAATCCCTTTTGTTCAAGTTCTGTATTGTCTAGGCTAAATTTCAATGGTATAAAAGTGATAAGACCTCCAGTTTTCTTTTGTAATTCTCGAACTTTAATTAAATGATCAATAATATGTTGAGGTTCTTCGATATGCCCAAAGAGCATCGTGCAATTTGTACGTATTCCCATCTCATGTGCGATTCCCGCCGTATTGAGCCATTCATCTCCGGAGCATTTGCCTCTCACAATAATATCCCTTATATCTTTGCTAAATATCTCCGCGCCTCCTCCTGGTAGAGCGTCGAGTCCTGCATCTTTTAGTCTAGAAAGTACTTCTTTCACTGAATTCTTGGTAATATGAGAAATAAAATGAATTTCAGCTGGAGTAAGTGCTTTAACTGTTATTGAGGGAAATTCGTTCTTAATTTCACTTATCATTTTTTCGTAATAGTCTAGTCCTAATTTTGGATGGAATCCTCCAACTATGTGAAGCTCTGTTGCTTTCATCTCGTTAATTGCAATTCTTGCTCTTGACAGGATTTGTTCGATTGTTAAAGTGTACGAATCAGATTCAGTTCCTTTTCTATAAAAGGCACAAAGAGGACAACTTGCAGCGCAAACATTGGTATAGTTCAGATAGTATGAAGCAACAAAAGTTATGGTGTTTCCTGTTAGTTTTTTTTTTATTAAATTTGCAGCAGCGCCCAAAGTGAAGACATTTTCATTTTTCATTAATTCCATACCATCATTGAATGATAGTTCTTCACCATGGATTACCTTCTCTAATGCATTTGAACTACCTGCAATACTTTGTAACAAATTGTTTAGATGATGTCCGTATCGGCTATAAAATCTTCACTTTTTAACAATGTTTGTAAAGAATAAATATCGTTAATAATCGTCATGAAACATATAGTTCATGAACTTCTTTGCACAAGAGTTGGTCCAGAAATCTGATGTAAGTGATATTCTTGATCAAGTTTTGCAAGGAAAAAGACTTGCGTTAAACGACTGTATCCGTTTATTGAGATCTGATAATACCTATGCGTTGGGTATCATCGGAAATATTTTGAGAGAAAAGCTGTTTGGTAAAGTTGCTACATTTGTTAACAACATTATTCTAAATTATACTAACGTATGCATAACTTATTGCAAATTCTGTGCTTTTTACAGAGCACCAGGAGATTCTGAGGGGTACACATTGTCTGTTGATGACGTAGTAAAGAGGGTCGTGACAGCAAAGGATCAGTTTGGAATAAGTCAGGTTTTGATGCAGGGAGGTCACAATCCAGAACTCAAGATAGAGTATTATGAGCATGCATTCAGGAAAATTAAGGAAAAATGTCCTGATGTTGCCATTCATGGACTTTCAGCTTCTGAAATTGACATCATTTCTAAGGTAGAAAGAAGCAGTACCAGAGAAGTACTGTCCAGATTGAAAGAATCAGGATTGGACTCATTACCAGGTGCTGGGGCTGAAATTCTCGTTGATGATGTAAAGTCTAGAATTAGTCCCCTGAAAATAAAAAGTGACGAGTGGTTAAATATCATGAAACAGGCCCACGAGATGGGTATAAAATCTTCTGCTACAATGATGTATGGTACGGGAGAAGATTATGAACAACGCGCCAGACATTTGATGAAAATTGTAGAATTGCAAGAAAAGACCGGTGGATTCATGTCATTTATTCCCTGGAGCTTTGAACCAAATAATACGAAAATGCAGGAAGACGGTATGATAAAATATCCTTCTGGTGGTTTGGAATTATTAAAAATGATTGCTATTTCTAGGATTGTTTTTTCAGGACTCATCGATCATCTCCAGTCATCATGGCTTACGAATGGCATAGGAATGGCACAACTTGCATTATCTTATGGTGCGGATGATTTTGGAGGCACCTTGATTGGTGAAGAAGTAGTTAGTGCGACCGGAGCTAGATCAACAGAATTAACTGCAGATAAAATTATTGCAGCGATTAAGCAAATTGGTTTCATGGCGCATGAACGTAATAATTTCTATGAAACTATCCGTGTTCATTAAGGCGAGTGATACACAAGACTGCACAATACTAAATCTTGGATAATTCATGACTATTAGGTTTCAATTTCTTTATCAAACCTGCCAAAAAAGGCCATGATTACTTTGACAATCATATTAATTAAAAGAGATAAATGATACAATTTTCTTAAAAACATGCCAGTTTTTTATCGAATTTCTTTTAATTGGAGTCGAATATCAACAAGTACCTTTAAATGTCTATTATGAGAAAAATTATTAACATGCCAGCTGGCATTGACGACCTTGCTATATACGTTCCAAAATTGTACATTGACTACAAAGATTTTGCTCAAGCAAGAGGTATTGATCCCCAAAAGCTAGAATATGGAATTGGAATAAAAAAGATGGCCTTGGTGGACACAAATCAGGATGCAGCTTGTATGGCATCAAATGCATGCCTAGAGCTGATGAAGAAAAACAATTTACATCCAGACGATATAGGTAGACTATATGTAGCAACGGAATCAAGTCTTGATGAATCAAAGGCATTAAACTCATTCGTTGTCGGTATGCTGGAACAGGTTTATGGCGATAGTTCTTTTGAGCATGCAGGTGGAATTGAATGTAAGTTTGCTTGCGTAAGTGGGTCTTATGCAATTTATGACAACACCAATTGGATAAGGGCAGAAGAGAATAATGATAAGGCCGCCATTGTAGTCGTAAGCGACATTGCAAAATACGATGTTGGATCTGCAGGGGAGTATACACAGGGGGCAGGGGCAGTCGCGCTATTGATAAAGGAAGATCCCAGATTGCTAGCACTAGACCCAAAAGTCACGTCAACAATAATCAAGAATGAATATGATTTCTACAGGCCATTTGGAAAGGAAACACCTCTTGTAAATGGACTGTATTCTAATTTATTATATTTAATCCAAGTTAGGAAGGCATTTGATAGCTATAAGGAAAAGGCAATGAGAACAGGATTGATTCATGTTAAGGATGGAGAATCCATAACGGATTACATTGATTTGTTTACGGTGCATTTACCGTATAGAAGAATGGGAGAAAAGGCACTTGCATATTTGCTAAGACATGAGTGGAGAACACTTCCGCGATGGCAACAAGTTATCAAGGAGATAGGCTTTAACGAACCTGTGCCAAAAGATAGCAGAGGTACAATAGAATCTATTTTAGCAGATACAGAATTTATGAAGGCAGATGAACAATTCAGAAAAGCATTCATGCAAACCTCATTTTACAATGAGGTGTATGAGAAAAAGTTGGCAAGCTCTCTTGAAGCCTCAAACATCATAGGAAACTTGTATACAGCGTCAATGTATATGGGATTTAGAAGTTTGCTTGAACATGAATTTAAGAAACATCATGATATCGAAGGTAACAGGGTAGGATTTGGATCCTATGGAAGTGGTAGCAGTGCGTTGGTTTTCAGTGGAGTTATTCAACCAGGTTACACAGAAATAGTAAAGGATATGAATCTTGAAGAGGAAATTGGACCGCGTAAAAAATTATCCATGGATGAATATCAAATTTTACGTGAAAATCAACGAAATTTGAATGACTCTTATGCAAGAGCCAAAAATGAGTTTATCCTGGTAAAAATTGGCGGTTCTACGGCAGATAAAGCCGGATTCAGAGAATATTGCTATTGTAGCTAAGTTACGACCTTAAAAACCATTTTTTCCTTCTTTAGAAAATCTAAAAGTTTCCTTGAATGCTTTTCATTTTCAAGTTCTAGGCTCAGATATACCCCTGCAGAGCCTGCTGCAACGTTTGAACTCAAACGGTCATGCTCGACCTGAACTATATTGACACTTATCTCCGCGATCTTATCTACGACACTTTTTAGTGCACCTGGCTTGTCAGGCAACTGGATAAATATCTTGACTAATCTTCCCATTTGCATTAATCCTTTTGATACTATTTGACCTAATAGATACATGTCAATATTACCTCCAGAAAGGATTGAAATAATGTTTTGATTATTTTTTATTTTACCATTCGAAAGAACATAGGCTAGACTGGCTGCTCCGGCTGGTTCAACTACCACTTTTTCTCTTTCCATAAGTGTAAACATAGTCTCTACGATAGCAACATCATCTACAGTAACAACATCGTCCAAATATTTTGAACATATTTCAAATGTAAGCTCGCCTGGAGACTTGACTGAAATACCATCAGCGATAGAAAATCCTCCTTCAATATGACATAAACCTCCCTTCTCTAGTGATTTCTTCATAGCAGGAAATTGGTTGGATTCAACTCCTACAATCTTGACACCAGGTCTTTTAGCCTTGATGGCGATGCATACTCCTGAGGCAAGTCCACCACCGCCGAGGGGTAAATAAATAGTATCAATATCCTTCAAATCTTCCATTAATTCCAAGCCAATAGTGCCCTGTCCGGCTATAACAACAGGATCATCAAAAGCATGGATTATTGAGTATGCATTTTCGCTCGATAAGGAATAGGCTGTTTCCCATGACTCGTCGTACGTGTTTCCAGAAAGAACTACATTTGCTCCGTAAGAACGCGTAGCGGCTACTTTGGCAGGAGATGCATTTTTTGGCATTACTATGTTGCATTTTATATTTCTCTTCAAAGCAGCATAAGCGACACCTTGTGCGTGATTGCCTGCTGAAGCTGCAATAACACCGGCTTTGCGCTGGGCATTTGTGAGCGAATTGATTTTTGAATATGCTCCTCTGACCTTGAAAGAACCAGTTTTTTGAAATGATTCAAATTTTAAGTAGATATTTGTTCCTGCAGTATTTGAAAATGTGTTTGACTTTAATAATGGCGTCTTTCTTACATCTGCCTTGTTCATTAATTTCTGCGCCCTCAGAATATCTTCTACTGATGGAATTTTGTCCTTTACATACATCTTGCTAAGATTGTTCAACCAAATAACCCTTATTCAACCAATATTATGAATTTTGTTTTATTGTGCTACAAATTTAGTCTATCTGCGCTGGTTGTTTAAGGCCACGATTATTTCTTTAAAAAGTTCAGATATTCTTTTCTTTGCGGGTGATTTCATCCGCCCAAAATTTACTGATTTATTTGAAATATTTTTTGATTTTGCATTAACCTTAGTTTCGATATCAAAATAGACAATGAGTCCTTCTTCGCCCTGCATAAGTCTATTGTAATCTATCAAATTTGGAGAAATCTGATACACCTTCATTATCAAGTTATCTAGTTCATAAATTAAAGAGTTCTTCTTTTTCTCGGCTCCATCCAATTCTGGATATAATTTTTCAACACTCTTTATTTTGTCTTCGAGCTTACCAATTAATTCTTGATTTTGAAGTAGTCTTTCAAACAAATCTCCAAATTCTAAATCATCTAGCGACATGTTCTTTAACTCTTGTTTTATTGTATTGTTACCAGTATTCGCTACAGATTCTAATGTTGAAGAATTTTTAGCCGAAAGATCAAGTAATTCCTTTTGTATCTGTATGACTTGTTTATCTGGTTTGTAGTATGGTAAAACATTGAACTGTATTCCAAAATATCCTTTGATAGTATAATTATCCAGATTAGCAAGAATTTGACAATAAGTCCGATTTAGCTCTCCTGTTGTTTCTTGAATATCACCCACATTCCAATTTTTCAGGTCTCTCAGAAAGGATCGATAAAATCCAATAACAGACTGCGGATCAAAGGTTGTGGATTTTGTGACAGAGCCATCCTGAAGCATTACATTAATCTCTGTTGTAGTTA
>Ga0209819_10000439_pt1 | contig 11967 bp, 7 predicted proteins | sample PPLLak2March2015_FD_187248 | JGI IMG/M metagenome (GOLD analysis project Ga0209819, IMG submission 187248) | Freshwater sediment microbial communities from Prairie Pothole Lake near Jamestown, North Dakota, USA - PPLs Lake P7 Core (1) Depth... | ecosystem: Environmental > Aquatic > Freshwater >... | reverse complement strand
TAGTCCGGCAAAGGAAAGAATCCCGAAGGGATGACATTATGGTAGAAAAAATTATCTTGCAAAGATAAAACCCCGAAGGGGTGACATTATAAAGTTTTATAACAGATACAAAACAGATTATACATTAATTAATTCGAATTGAATGGACGTAACAAAATACTCAAAAGAGCACAGAGAGCTTTGGGAGGACTTTGTCTCTTGTTCTAATAATGGTACAATATTTCATACCAGGAAATTTCTCTCATATCATCCTTCCGACAGGTTTAAAGATTCATCATTAATATTTACAGAGAATAAAAAGACGATTGCGGTTTTAACTGCCGCAAATGTAAAACGTGATGGTGTTCCAACTCTTATTTCGCACCAGGGAGCATCGTACGGCGGATTTGTTTATAATGATAACCTCAGCATTAAGCAGGCTTTCTCGCTTACTGAAAGTTTAATAGATTTTGCAAAAGAAAATGAATTCAAAAAAATAATAATTACACACTCTCCGTTCGTTTATCAAAAGAGATATAATAATTATGTAGATTTTGCTTTCATGCAGAACGGATTTAAATATGTAAAGAGGGAAGTCTCAAGTGTGGTTGTTCTTGATGTTAAAGAAGATGATGTGTTTTCATTGTTCAAATCGGAAGCACGCACAGCAACAAGAAAAGCGGAGAGACTTGGCGTAGTTGTAAAGGAATCGGATGATTATGCGGCATACTATAATATTTTAAAAAGCAATTTAAATTTAAGGCACGGAGTTCAGCCGGCACATACACTTGAAGAGCTTATTAAGCTGAAAAAGCTTTTTCCGGATGAAATAAAGCTTATTGGTGCATTTGTTGATGATAAGATGGTAGCAGGAGTGGTTAATTTTTATTGTAATGAAAAAGTCGTGCTTGTGTTTTATATTAGTCATAATCCGGAATACCAGAACTACAGGGCAGTCAATTTATTGTTTTATACAATTATCAAAGATGCGATAAAGAGGGGACTTGGCTATCTTGATTTCGGATTGTTCACAGTGAACATGGACCCCAATTGGGGACTTGGAAGATTTAAAGAAAATTTCGGTGCCCGGGGAATATTGAGGGATATGTTTTACCTGGATTTGTGATAGTGGGTTGCAGGCTGGAAGATTGAACCAGCACCTCTTTCCCAAATTTCTATTTGGGAAAGTATTGTTCGTTAATTATAGATTAATTATCAATTGCAGATCGAAAACTTTCCCAAATAGAAATTTGGGAAAGAGTGGGAATGCATTTTGGGCTAAAGCCCATTGTAACTAGTCCAATATTCCACGGGATAAATCCCGTGGTTACTTAATCTGATAAATCTGATAAATCTGATAAATCTGATAAATCTGATAAATCTGATGAATTAATTTTAAAAATTTGTTCAAAAATACTAAAGTAAATTTCGCTATTCTTTTTACTGCACTTGTTGTTTCGTATTATGTTACCCTCCGGGTCGATGCACCGAATTATGAAGATAAATACAAACGTCATACTTCAATCATTAATAATACGGTTGAGTATCCATACAAGTACAGGTTAATTAATCCTTACATAGCTAATATTTATTTTACCGTTTTCAAATCATTTGTTTCAGAGAAAACTGCATTCCTGACAGCATATACTATTCATAATTTTGCTGTATTCCTGTTTATGTTTTTTGCAGCGGCAAAGCTTTTTTCAGTATGGTTTAATGATACAGGGACAATTGTAAGCTTATTGCTATTTGCACTTATTGTCCCTATATCTCTTACAGGTTATGATACACTTGGAGATATAACCACAGCAGGACTGATGGCATTGGGATTCTATTTTATAAATACAGATAAAATAAAATATTTATATCCCATAGTTTTTATAGGAGCATTCAACGAACTGCAAATTATTATTTTAATATTATTTTATTTCTTCGGGAAACGGGGAAATTTTAAGGATAAAAAAGTTTGGTTGAATGCAGTATTATTAACTGTTACATTTGTTATAGCTTATGTGATAATTTATTTATTAAGAGGCGGCAGTGCAGGCAATGATGAAGTAGTCTGGTATTTCACAAAGGATGCAGCTTATAACATTGCAAATCCTAATTTTATAATTCTTTGGGCTGTGTTGATACTGCCTTTGCTGTATTACGGAATTAAAGATTTAAAATTGAAACCTGATTTTTTAAGAAGAAATTTGCTTACAGTATTACCGGGATTCTATATCTTTGCAATCTTCTTTATAGCAAGAATGAGAGAAATTGATAAAGCTTTAACAATATTTTTAATACTTATCCCACTTGCTGTTTTCTCACTGTTTCCGTCATTAATTAAACAAACCGAAAAAACCTGATGTGCGGAATATCCGGAATAATGAATCTGAATAATGCCCCTGCTGCAGAAAATGCAATAGGAATAATGAATGAACTAATCCATCACCGCGGACCTGACGGCGATGGAATATTTGTTCAGGATAATGTTGCACTTGGAAATACACGCCTAGCAATCATTGACCTGAGACACGAGGCAGACCAACCTATGCATGATTCCACCGGAAGATATGTAATTGTGTACAACGGTGAAATATTTAATTATGTTGAGTTAAGAAATGAACTGCTTGAGAAGGGGTATAAATTTAATAATAATTCAGATACGGAAGTTATATTAAATTTATACAAAGAGTACGGCACAGAATGCCAGCATAAGCTTAACGGCATGTGGGCTCTTGCTATATGGGATAAAAAAGAAAAAACATTATTCTGTTCAAGAGACAGGTATGGTATTAAACCGTTCTATTACTATCTTGATAATAATAGGTTCATATTCGGTTCCGAGATTAAACAAATTTTCAGTCAGGGAGTAGAAAAAACTCCGGATGACGAAACAATATACGATTACCTTCTTTTTAATTTCATTGACCATAACGAACAAACATTTTTCAAGAATATCAGGAAGCTTCCTGCGGGCTACCAGGTAATAATAAAAAACAATAATGTCCGGGTTTCAGGATGGTATAAGCTTAACGAAAATTTAATTGATGTAACAGATGAGAAAAAGCTATACAAAGATTTTTACGACCTGATATATGATTCGGTCAGAATAAGATTAAGAAGTGATGTTGAGGTAGGAAGCTGTTTAAGCGGAGGGTTGGATTCTTCAACCATTGTTTGCCTGATGCATGATATTTTAAAAAATGAAGGTAAGACTGACATACAAAAAACCTATACAGCAGCATACGATGACCCGGCTCTGGATGAAAGAAAATATGTTGAAGAAGTTTTAAACCAAACTAACTCGGCCAAATATTATTTATTTCCTGAATCATCTGGATTATTATCGGATTTTGGCAGGATGGTCTGGCACCAGGAAGAACCATTCACCAGCGCATCTATTTACGCACAATGGTGTGTTTTTAAAAAAATACATGAATCAGGTATTAAGGTTGTGCTTGATGGTCAGGGCTCTGATGAAATTCTGCTTGGTTATTTTTCGTTTTTCCCGTTCTACCTGAAAAGGTTAATGTACAATCCTTTTAAATTTGCTTCAAGCTTCTTAAAGGGCGTAGGAACAACACAACAGGGTTTAATGAAATTTTCACAAAGCTTTGTGTATTTCAATTCACCTTCAATTAGATATAAGCATGTTTTAAATGAAGGGGAAAATTTTTATAATGAAGATTTTGTTAACAATTACAACAGGAAAGCCGTATTCGAACAAAATATCGGGGCAAAAAACCTTTCGGCTAACAGGATGGCTAATCTATGGAATATTTCACTTCCTTCTCTGCTGAGATATGAAGATAAAAACTCAATGGCTTTTTCCGTTGAAGCAAGACTGCCGTTCCTTGACCACAGGTTAGTTGAATTTATCTTTTCAATACCATATGATTATTTAATCAGAAACGGCTGGACTAAATTTGTATTACGGGAATCGATGAAAAATGAAATACCGGAAGATATAAGATTGCGAAAGGGGAAACTGGCATTTTCTGTTCCTCAAAAAAAGTGGCTGAAGGAAATATCTTCATTTATTGAAGATACTTTTAATGATGATTTTAAATCAGGTAAATATATAAATAAAAATACTGCTCTGAAATTATTCAATGGTGGAAATTATAACGATAAACTGTTTTTCAGAGCTTTTACACTTGAAAAATGGATGAAGGTTTTTAATTTACAAAGTGAATAATGACAACAAAAACTAATAAGTTTGTAACTATAGTTGCAACAATCTTTTTGATCGGCTTTCTTTTTTATATGCTTAGAGAGCTTCAATCGATACTTGTACCTTTCTTTCTTGCTATTATATTGTCGTTCGTATTTGAACCCCTATTAGTATTTCTAAAGAGTAAAAGAATTCCCTCATCGGTAGCTATAGCTATTGTTCTGTTAATAATTATTGTAATTGCAAACATAGCAAGTGTTTTTATTGTAACAAGCATAAATACGTTCTCAAATGAATTTCCGCGTTACGAAGCGAAGTTCAGGGATATGTCGGTATCAATGATAAGCAATCTGAACATTCCAAAGGAAGATGTTGATAAATTCAATGAATCAATTAAAATAACCAACCTTTTACAACAGGGTTCTATTACTGCAGCGTTAACATCTCTATTTACCGGCTTTATTGGGATATTTGGAGATTTTATACTGATATTAATTTACATTGTTTTTATACTGACAGAAATTACAAGTATTAAGCAAAGAATTTCTAAGGCATTTTCAACAGAGCGGGCAAAAGAAATTTCAGGGATTATAACTGAAATTTTCACCGATGTAAGAAAGTATATATCACGTAAAACCCTCATTAACCTGGTACAGGGTGTAGTATTTGCTTTTATACTATGGCTCTTTGACGTGGATTTTTATATAATTTGGGGATTTTTATGTTTCCTGAGCCATTATATACCCAATATTGGCTCTTTAATTTCAACAATTCTGCCTGCTATTACTGCGCTGCTTCAATATGATTCTATAATAACTCCAATAATAATAGTCATTTTGCTGATAATTGTACAAAATATCATAGGGAATGTAATTGAACCGAAGTTTCTCGGAGACCAGCTTGATCTGAGCCCGCTGCTTCTTTTGGTATCATTAATTTTCTGGGGATATGTATGGGGTATTGTTGGTATGATACTATCAGTCCCGATTATGAGCATGATAAAAATAATTCTAAGTAAGTTTCCCACTACAAAACCAATCTCAATAATGATGAGTTACGGACACAAGTCGGTGCTTGTGAAAGAAGAGAGCCGTTTAACAAGTCGCATTAAAACAAGTATTAAGAAGACACTCAAATAATCCATCCCGGAATTTTTATGCGATAAAAATCATTCACATACAAACAAACATATTCCAATAGATATAAAAAAAACAAAAATACTTACAATTTAGATTTGATATTTTTAAACGGGAGTATTATATTCCCCGTTAATATAATATAAGTAAAAATAAGTCCTATATAAAACAATAATTTACAGTATAAAATTTTCGAAATACAAAACATATATTAACAAATTCTAAAAAATAAAAAAACACAATAACCAGAAAGGATAAAATGAACAGAAATATTTCCATTTCAGTCCTGGCAGTAATCCTTATAGGATTTTTCACGGCAGGGTTCATATCAATTGGTTCAGACCGCAGTTCCAAAAACCCGGTCTTACCGGAAAATCTTGGAACGGTAGTTCATCCAGTCTCTCAAAACAGTGATTTACCCCCCATTTATACAGATAACTTTGATGGGGCAAATGATACAACCTCACTCAAAGCAAGAGGATATAAAGTCTGGTACAGAGGATCCGGCCCGCAAGGCACTTTCGCAACATGGTTCCAGGGAGATGGCGGCGTATTTCCCGCTTTTAATGGTCCTGCAACCGGGTATGTAGCATGTAACTATCAGGTAGTTACAGGTACTAATAATATTGATAGCTGGCTTGTAATACCCAGGGTTACCGGTGGATTGGTTGCAGGTGACAGCTTAATATTTCGCATTAGATCCACTTATGTCGCAACAACTAATTATCCCGATTCCTTCAGAGTTATGTATTCAGCAATAGGTGACTCTATTCCGGAAGGCACATGGGTAGAACTTGGAAGATTCAGAGCATTAAACCCACCGGTTGGACAAAATACGTGGGAACGCAGAGGTTTCAGAGCTCCAACAGCGGGAGTCAATGCAAGGTTTGCCATCAGGTATAATGTTGTGAACGGCGGACCGAACGGCTCAAACTCTGATTATAGCGGTATTGATGCATTAGAAATAATAAGAACTTCTGCACCTTCAACATGTAATAATTATTCATCACAATGGTGCGCATTAGGAGCATTCCCGGTTCTGCCGGCTGCTACTTATTTTGATGCTGCTTCATGGGTTGGTGATACATTATATGTACAAGCACCATCAACTGCAGGTGCAGGGGCAACTACAATTTACAGATATACTTATGGCGGTTCATGGTCAACAGGTGTACCGTGCCTAACTGCTGTATCAGGTGCTTCGATGAGCACTGCCGGAGGTAAATTATATCTTATCGGCGGCGGCGCATCAGTAACAGTCGGCGGCACAACTGTTCAGGAATATAATCCTGCAACAGGTACCTGGACAGCAAAAGCTCCGTTACCCGCGGCATTATCGGCTCATGGTTCAGTAACATGGGGTGATAGTGTAATATTTGTAGTAGGCGGTCCTTATACCGGAGCCGCAACTAACTTAGCTGTACATTATTACAGAGTTGCTTCCAATACATGGGGAACAATTGCCGCATCGTTACCTTCAGGGCAGGGCAGAAGAACCTTTGCTATGGGTATAACCGGTGGAAATAAAATAGTTATTTCATGCGGATTTAATACAGTATATCTTAATTCTACTTACGTGGGAACAATAGGTGCAAATGCAAGCCTGATTACCTGGACTGCAGCTCCTAATGCACCTGTAGCTTTAAGCCGTCCCGGTGGAGTTGGATTTAATAACTATTTCTATCTTGTCGGCGGTGATACAAATACGACAGCAGTTAAAAATGATAAAGTATTTGTGTTTAACTCACAGACTAATACATGGTTCTACACGATACCTTCAAATCCAAACCCGGTATCGAACATGATGAATGCTATAACAGCGAAATGTATTAATGATACAGTAAAAATATTCCAGGCGGGCGGATACACTGCTGCCAGTGCGGCATCAAATGTATTTGCAGTACTTGGATGCGGACCGACAATTACAGGTATTCCGAATATAACTAATGAAATACCTTCTTCTTATTCATTATCACAAAATTATCCAAATCCGTTTAACCCGTCAACAAAGATTTCATTTGCACTGCCAAAAGCAGGCAACGTGAAACTGATAGTATTTGACTTGCTTGGACGCGAGGTGGCTACTCTTGTTAATGAATACAGAACTTCAGGTAATCATGTTGTAGATTTTAACGCAGTAAATTTTGCAAGCGGTGTTTATTTCTACAGAATTGAAGCAGGCGATTTCACAGCTACTAAAAAGATGCTGCTCGTGAAATAATTACCTGAATATTTTCCAGATTTCACTTAAAGCCCCGCATACTCTTGCGGGGCTTTTTATTTACCCCCCTGCTTTATTCTTATTGTTAATTTCTGCCATTTTGATGATGTATTAATGTAAAAACAGCAATATTTTTTAAATATTCTCTTGATTTTTTAAATATTAATGTTAAATTTATAATAATCCTACAAGCTTATTGCTGATTTTCCTACAATGTATAAGCTTATACTCAAACGGTCATGTTGATTATTTTTTTCTGCTGAATTTACTGTGTAAAGATAGTTAGAATCAGTGTCAATATTGTGTCGCAATCGCTTTCATTGCTAAAATTATTGGAAATTTCATGTAAAGTTAACTTTAGGTTGATATTGGATGCTTAGCCATATTATCCAATTCTGAGAGACATAATTCTCAAAAACTTAAATCATAAAATCATGAAAAAAACTTATCTGTTTGAAATCAGAGCTGCAGCTTTGATTTTATTTCTTGTTTTTTCTGCAAGTGTTTTTTCTCAGACACCGCAGTATTACAATTCAAACACCGGGACATCAAGCAACTCATTTCCTTTTAACATGTCACCCGGTAAAGCACTTAATACTATCGTTCTTCCCGGAGAATTTACCCAGCCATCACCTCTTCCTTCGGGAATGAAAATTACAAAAGTATATTTTCGTTCAAACACAACAGGTTCCCGGACTTATACTAACCTGCATATTTTATTGAAGCAGGATGTTATAACTTCACTAACTTCCGGACAATTTTATTCAGGTGCAATGGATACGGTATATTCCAATGCTTCTGCAACTATTGCAACTACACAAGGTCAATGGGTGAGTATTGAATTAAATACTCCTTATAACTATGACCCAACCAAGAGCTTGATAATCTTTGCAGGACAATGCGGATATTCAGGAACAGGATTTTCAATTTTTAATTCAACACAAAGCGGTACCAGAAGAGTATGGTCAGTTGGTGGATGTCCGTTCGTACCTTATGCAGGTGGTGACGGTGCTATGTGTGATTTTGGTGTAGATGTTGTTCCTGCCGGTCCTACAATTTGCAACTATTATTCATCACAGTGGTGTGCTCTCAGTGCATTCCCGGTTCTGCCTGCAGCAACTTATTTCAGCGCAGCAGCTTGGCTTGGTGATACATTATATGTACAGACACCATCATCAGCAGGTGCAGGAGCAACTACAATTTACAGATATAAGTACGGCGGAACATGGTCAACAGGTGTACCGTGCTTAGTAGCGGTTTCAGGTGCATCTTTGTCAGCATGCAATGGTAAATTGTATCTTATCGGCGGCGGTTCATCAGTTACAACACCTACTAACAATTGCCAGGAATATAATCCTGCTACAGGTACATGGACAGCTAAAGCTCCAATTCCGGTTGCCTTGGCAGCCCATGGCGCAGCAGTATGGGGTGATAGTGTAATATTCATTATGGGTGGCCCATACACAGGTCCTTCAGCAAATACATATTTTTACAGACCGGCATCCAATACCTGGGGTACTTCTACACCATTTACAGGTGCCAGAAGAACTTTTGCAGCAGGTATAGTATCGGGAAATAAATTAGTTGTAGCAGCAGGATACAGCGGTTCAGCTTATTTAAATTCAGTACAAATAGGTACAATTGGTTCAAATGCATCAACAATCACATGGACAGCAGGACCTAATACATTTACAACGCTCAGCAGACCGGCCGGAACATCATACAATAATTTCTTCTACCTGGTCGGCGGTGATACAAATGGAACAGCCGGTAAGAATCCGTTTGTAAAGGTTTATAATGGAGCCTCCAATACCTGGATATACAGCATATCAAGCAATCCGAATCCCGTATCGAACATAATGAACGGTATTGCATTAAAATGTACAAATGATACAGTGAAATTATTCCAGCCGGGAGGATACACAACGGTTGGAACAAACAGCTTTGCAGTAGTTGGCTGCGGACCGACATTTGTAGGTTTACAGAATCCAACATCAGAAGTACCGGTAAGTTATTCATTGTCACAGAACTATCCGAACCCGTTCAACCCTTCGACTACAATAGCATTCACATTGCCAAAAGCAGGAAATGTGAAACTAGAGGTATTTGATGTACTTGGACGTAATGTCGGAACACTGATAAATGAATTCAGAACTTCAGGTAATCATACAATAAACTTCAATGCATCAAGCTTATCAAGTGGTGTTTATTTCTATACTATTACAGCAGGTGACTTTACTGCAACAAAGAAGATGCTATTGATAAAATAAACGATATTATATTTTATAAATCCCGCTCTGCGGGGCTTATAAAGTAATTGTTGAATACAATATAAATTTTCAAAAAGTCCCGCGTGTAAATGCGGGGCTTTTTTTTATATCACCAGGTTTGCTCTTATTAATGATATCTTTCAATATGTTCATATGTTGGTGAAAAAACAGCTTTTATTCTTAATTTTCACTTGACTTTTTCAATATTAATTTTAAATTTAGGGTATTACTACAAGCTTATTACCGGGTTATTCTTCAATATAATAAGCTAATATTCTTCTGTTAATGTTGATAAAATTTGACGGTGTATTTACAGGTTACACATAGTTAGAATTTAATATCAATGTTGCGTCACAATCGCTTTCATAGCTAAACAAGTCGGAAATTTCATGTAAAGTTAATTTTAGGTTGATATTGGATGCTTAGCCATATTATCCAATGCTGAGAGACATAATTCTCAAAAACTTAAATTATAAAACCATGGAAAAAACTTATCGCATCTCAATCAAAAATGCGGCCGCAGTTTTGATTTTACTTCTTGCATTTTCAGCAAGTATTTTTTCGCAAACACCTCAATACTATAATTATGCTACAGGTGGAAATGCTAATTCATACCCATTAAATATTCCGGGAGGAAAAATGGTTCAGTGGCTTGTTGGTCCCGGGGAATTTAATACACCGGGTCCTGCAATTACCGGAAATATAACAAAACTTTATTTAAGAATTGCAACAGGATATCCCTTAGGTCCTTTTACTTACACCACTTTTAACATTATATTTTCACAAACATCAATAACATCATTCACATCGGGTTCATTTTATTCCGGTACATTTGACACAGTATATAAAAGAGCAAATGTAACACTGCAGGGAGCTGCAGATACCTGGCTTATGATTACATTAGATCATCCGTATGCATATAATCCTGCTCAAAGCCTGGTTATACAAATAGAGCATTGCCAGGCTCCCGGAGCATCCAGTTACAGTCTGGCACATACACCAATAACAGGGAGTGTCAGAAGATTGTATAGTGTGGGTGGATGTCCGTTTGCATACAGCGGCTCAACCGGAGGTGTCGTTAACTGCGGTGTAGATATTACAACAGGCGGCGGTCCGGTAAACAGGGCAATGTTTCTTCCTGTCCCGGGATCAAGTTCAAATTATGTTTCAATACCTTATAATGCAGCAATGGTTGGTTTCCAGAACATTACCATTGAAGGCTGGGTAAAAATCGGCGGCACAACTACTGCAAACACTGTTCTAAATAAAGGTGCTGCTTCTTTTGATTACCAGTTAGGCATCAATGCAACATCAACACTGCCATTTTTCAGAGCAGGCGGGACAGTTGTTTCAGGAACCGGTATTACATTAACACCCGGTGTATGGACACATTTAGCTGTTACATGGGATGGTACGGCAGTTAAATTCTATAAAGACGGCGTAATGATAATCAGCGTGCCCTCAACATTAACGCTTGGCAGCTCAGCCGGTGAAATGCGTATTGGCAGAGGCAATGCCGATGCCGGCTCAGGAGGTATTGATGAACTCAGATTATGGAGCGTTGCAAGAACACAGGCAGAAATAAGTGCTAATATGTGCAATAAATGGGTTCCTAACAATACAACTGGCTTAAAAGCAAAGTGGCATATGGACAGTACATTCACGGATTCTATCAGCAGCTTTAATGGCTCACCAATGGGTGCTGTAACATTTGATACTGCAACGGTATGTACTCCAGTTGCAATTAAACCGGTCAGCAATGAAATACCGATGACATATGTATTAAGCCAGAACTATCCTAATCCTTTCAACCCGACAACAATGATTAATTTCTCAATTCCAAAATCGGGATATGTTGAAATTAATGTATTCGATATAACGGGAAGAAAGATATCAACTCTGGTAAGTGACCCATATGCAGCAGGCTCATATTCAGTTGAGTTCAAAGCAAATAATTTAGCATCCGGAGTATACTTCTATACAATAACAGCAGGGGACTTTACTGCAACAAAGAAGATGCTTTTGATAAAATAAATGATAATTTATTTTAGAAATCCCACTCTGCGGGATTGATAAAATAAACGATATTATATTTTAGAAATCCCACTCTGCGGGATTGATAAAATAAACGATATTATATTTTAGAAATCCCACTCTGCGGGATTGATAAAATAAACGATATTATATTTTAGAAAT
>Ga0209819_10000438_pt1 | contig 11971 bp, 9 predicted proteins | sample PPLLak2March2015_FD_187248 | JGI IMG/M metagenome (GOLD analysis project Ga0209819, IMG submission 187248) | Freshwater sediment microbial communities from Prairie Pothole Lake near Jamestown, North Dakota, USA - PPLs Lake P7 Core (1) Depth... | ecosystem: Environmental > Aquatic > Freshwater >... | reverse complement strand
TCCTATTTACGAGTCCCGTTTAGCTACAGTACTCTTCTCGTGGCTGTTCCTACAGGAGTGAAGTTTTTTAGCTGGGTGGCAACGATGTGGGGTGGAAAGATGAGCTTCCAAACCCCAATGCTGTTCGTATTAGGCGCCATATCAATATTTCTCCTGGGAGGATTGAGCGGACCGATCAACGGTACAGTTCCAACCGACCTGCACCTGCATGATACCTATTTCATCGTGGGGCACTTCCATGCTACCATGTTTGGAGGCTATGTCTTCCCATTCATGGCGGCGATTTACTACTGGTTCCCAAAGATGACCGGACGAATGTATAACGAAAAGCTTGGTAAGCTGCACTTCTGGTTGATGCTGCCTGCATTTTACGTGCAGTCTCTCGGACAGATGCAGATCGGCATGCTGGGTATGCGCCGGCGGATTGCAGACTTTGACCCAGGGCTGGGGATTGGCACCACCCAGATTCTCATCACGATTGCAGGTTTTGTGATCGGTGTTTCTGTTCTCATCTTCTTTGCCAACCTGTGGGTGAGCGCAAGGCGAGGAGCAGTTGCCCTGGCGAATCCATGGGCGTCGCGTTCCCCGGAGTTTCAACTTCCGTCGCCGCTGCCGGTGCATAACTATGGAGTTCCGTTCAAGGTCCTGGGTGAACCCTATGATTACGGGTTGGCAGGGGCGGTCTTCACCACAGCAGGGACTCCTGAGCATCGTGAGGATAAAGGAAAATCAGTAGAGCCAAAAGTTAGCCCTGCTGGTGCTGATTAATTTGGAGATATAACATGGACGAAAACAAGAAAAAAGAACAATATCGGATCGGTGTAGCTGTCTTCATCCTACTGGCGATGATGACGTTGGGGGAGTACCTCATCGGTGCAATCTCACCAGCATGGATTGCTCCACTGGTTGGTGTGGCGATACTAAAAGCGTTTTTTATCATACGCGATTATATGCACATTGGCAGGCTGTTCGAGCCTGAAGGAGAAAATAACGAATGACGACTACAAGCGGCGAATCGGTTGTTAGCTACAGGTCAAAGACGATCACCAACCGGATTGGTTTATGGCTGTTCTTGCTGTCGGATGCTTTTGTTTTTGCCGGTCTTCTGGTCTCGCGCTTTTATCTGCTGGGGAACACACGGCCAGAACTCAATCAGATTTTGGGACTTGCAGTAACCAGCATGCTACTGATCAGCAGCTTTTTCATGAACCGGGCAGAAACTGCAGCTTCCTATGGCGATCAGAAAGGATTTTCACGGTATACTTTTTTCACCATTGTCCTGGGCATCCTGTTTCTGATTGGCGTCGTAGGAATAGAATGGCCAACAGCGCCTTTCAGCGCTTCTGATGGGGCGGCTGGTTCCCTGTTCTTTGCAATGACAGGCTTCCATGCCTTCCATGTACTGACGGGTGTCATCTTTCTCATCATCGTCTACCGTAACGGGAAAAAAGGAATTTACACCGCAGAACGGCACTGGCCTGTCGAAGCAGCGGCAGTCTACTGGCACTTCGTAGACGTGGTCTGGGTTTTCTTCTACCCGGCCCTCTATTTGATGGGGACTGCAATTGGTTAGGAAAGTTGGAATTTGATGAAGAAACCAGCGCGATATCTGGTCTTTGGGGCGGTCATATTGGTTGGGATGCTTGCCGTGATTTATGCTGCTGCAGCCGGCAGGCCTCACTCCTTTAGCGGTACGGAATATCTGCCGCTGACTCAGTCGCCCGAGATTGAATTGACCGATCAGACCGGAAAACCCTTCCGTTTGAGCGAGCAAGCAGGAAATGTTGTTCTGATTTTTTATGGGTATACAAACTGTCCGGATGTATGCCCCATCACCCTTGGAGAGTTCAAGCAAATCAAAGCCGCACTGGGTGAAGAGGCGGACAGGGTGCGTTTCGTTTTCATCACGGTCGATCCCGAAAGAGATACCAGAGAAGTGCTGGAAAAGCATATTTCTCGGTTCGATCCTTCCTTTTTTGCTTTGACCGGGAAAATGTCTGAATTGGAACCGGTATACAAAGCATATGGTGTGTATCACGAGAAGGTCGACCTGGAGAACGGGCAGGGATATATGATGAACCATTCGGGTCATACATATGTTATCGATCTGAACGGCAACCTGCGGATGACATATGCTTTTGGTTCGGATACGGAAGATATGACCGAGGATATCAGGCAACTACTGAGGGAAAATTAATCCGATGGATGAAAAAACCAGATCGATGGTGCGAAAAGGGGGGTACCGGCTGCTGTTCTTAACAGTGATTTCGGTACTCCTTGTTTTTGCCGGGAGTGAAATCGCTTTCTTGTTCCAGAAAGAGAACACAGACCGGGCGCCTGAGGTAATCGAGCTGACAATCCCGGAAGGCACTTCTGCCCAGATAGCTTCCGGGCAGACTGTACAGTCTATTCCTGAGTCCATGGTTTTCGTCGTTGGGGATGTGCTGGTAGTCAAGAATAAAGACACAAGCGATCACCAACTCGGTCCGTTGTGGATACCTGCAAAATCGAGCGCGAGTCTAGATATGAGCAAGGCTGATAACTATGCCTATACCTGCTCCTTCCAACCGGGAAATTACCTGGGTCTGGATGTACGGCCTCCAACAACGATATGGACGAGGATGCAAGCCATGCTTCTGGCTGCCCCGGCGACGGCTGTGTTCCTTTTTGTTTACAGTCTGCTGGTTTTCCCACTCGATGGGAAGAAAAAGGGTTCGAAAGGATCTGAAGAAAAGCTTGTGAGGGAATGAGGCTGCAAGAGGAACACCGGGATGATCACAAGGCTTTTCACAAGGGGTTGGATCTTAACAACGCTGCTGGTTGTTATTGCAGCAGGAGTCATGGTGCGTTTGGGTATCTGGCAGTTGGACAGGTTGGAACAGCGGCGAGCATTGAATGCCCGCGTCTCTGAACAACTTGATGCTCCTCCGCTTGATTTAAATTCAGCTATTATGGAATACGGAGAAAATATATCCGAATTAGGTTTGGAAGGGATGGAGTACCGGGAAATAACTGTAAAGGGGGAATATGATTTTTCCCAGGAAGTCTTTTTACGGAACCAGGCATATGATGGGCAGATTGGGGTGCATTTATTGACTCCGTTGATAATCAGCGGGTCAGATAAGATTGTGCTTGTCGATCGGGGTTGGATACCGCAGGAAGACGCAAAAGCCACAGCATTGGAGAAGTACCAGGAACCTGGGGAAGTGCGCATAGATGGAATGATCCGTGCTTCCAGAACCCGGCCTGAGCTTGGGCGGCAGACCGATCCGGCATTCGTTTCCGGAGAACGACTCGATTCGTTTTTTGTGGCAAATATCGACCGGATTGAACAAGAAATGACGTACTCCCTCCTGCCGGTATATATTTTGCAGAGCCCCAATCTGGGGGAGAGTGGGCTTCCGAGGCGTACAGAGCTGAACATTACGCTCACAGAAGGTTCACACCTTGGATACGCCTTACAGTGGTTCGCTTTTGCTGCCATTCTTGTTGGCGGATACCCGTTTTTTGTAAAGAGCAGGGTGGATAAAAAAGAGGGGATACAGGTAACAACTGGGGAAACATGGAAAAATTAACTGACAAGGAAAGAAGCAATTATTTAAGTTTCGCCCGTTTTGCATTAGGGGCTGCTGTTATCTCGTACATCGCTATCGTGCTTGGAGGTATTGTCCGGGCATCTGGGGCGGCGGGGGCCTGTGTTGGATGGCCGGTATGCGGGGGGAGCTGGCTGCCAGCATTCGAAGGCAATATTTTAGCAGATTACGGGCACCGGCTCGCTGCCTTCCTTCTCGGTCCGGCACTGGTGTTCCTCACGATCATCTCCGTGAAGAAAGGTCTGTTCCGATCGTTTATTGGACCGATTCTGGTTGTCTCTCTTGCGCTTGTAGTTGTACAGGGAGTTCAAGGAATTGCTGTCGCAGAAACAGAAGCAGTCAACAGGCCGGTATTGACTGCTTTTCACCTGGGCTTCTCACTTCTGATACAGGCGTTAGCCCTGATTTTGACGGTCGTATCCTTCTATAAGGCACATCAGGGCAGCCAGCCAGCGGTTGTGAAGGATGACCAAACCAGGAAACAGTGGATTTTCCAGTTCCGATCACCGTTTTCGCGGCTTACTTTAGCGGTTATTGGTGCAACCTTTCTCCTGTTAGTCAGTGGAGCTGTTGTTTCTGCGGCTGGCGCTTCCGAAGCATGTCCTTCGTGGCCTCTATGTGGAAATGGTATCTTTCCGGTTGGGGTGAACCAGTGGATTGCCATGGGCCATCGGGTTATCGTCCTGCTGACAGGTATTCTCTATGCAGTGCAGCTGCGCTCTGCATGGAAGACTCAGCGAACACAAACATCAATTCTGGCTTCGGCAACCACTGCAAGCGTGCTGTTTTTTGCTCAAGCGCTGATGGGTTGGTTCAAAGTCTCTCAAAATTTTCCTGATTTTATGATGGCTCTCCACGAGGCCACATCGGTGGCGGTTTGGAGTGCAATCATTGTGCAGTTTGCAGCAGTTGGGATGGCAAAGAGGAGCCGGGAAGACGAACTGATCGATTCCGCCAGCATTTATGGGCGTAAGGGGCTTGTTAAAGACCTGTTGATGCTGACAAAGCCGGTGGTGGTGCTGCTTCTCCTGGTAACTACGTTTACCGGAATGGTGATCGGTGCACAAGAATGGCCCTCGATCAGCCTCGTATTCTGGACTCTGGTGGGCGGCGCAATGGCAGCAGGGGGATCGGGAGCGATCAACCAGTATATCGACCGCTATGACGATGAAAAGATGCAGCGAACATCTCGAAGACCCATCCCGTCCGGAAGACTGACGCCGGGAGAGGGCCTGGCATTTGGGATCGCTTTGTGCCTGTTATCATTCTATCTCCTGGTTGCGTTTGTTAATCTGCTGGCAGCGCTGCTTTCGTTAGCCGGAATTATCTATTATGTGCTCCTCTATTCTATCTTGCTCAAAAAGACGACCGTGCAGAACATTGTTATCGGGGGCGGAGCAGGTGCAATTCCACCCCTGGTTGGTTGGGCTGCTGCGACCGGCAGCCTGAACATACCATCTCTATTCCTTTTTGCAGTCATCTTTATGTGGACACCTCCACACTTTTGGGCTCTGGCAATCGTCCGGAAAAATGATTATGCCCGGGCAGGCGTTCCCATGCTGCCGGTGATCAGAGGCGAGAAGGAAGCGCGCTATCAGATTTTGATCTATACGATCGAACTGGTGGTGCTTACACTGCTTTTGCCCCTGTTTGGTTTGGGTGAAAGCATCTATCTCATATCTGCGGTTGCACTGGGCGGTTGGCTGCTGTCTGCGGCAGTGCGAGTATGGCGGCAGGAGGGGAATAGGGTTGCGTGGAAGATGTACCGGTATTCCAGCATGTACCTGGCGTTCCTTTTCCTGGCGTTGATGGTGGATAGGTTGATAATAAAGTAAAAAGGCAATCAGGCAACCAGTGAAATAGGTCTTTGGTCTTGGGTCTTAGGAAAATAAGAATAGTCAATTAGTCGACCAGGCAACCAGTCAATCAGGAAAGAAGGTCTTGGGAAATACGTTGCAGTAGATAATCCGCGGAAAGTGATGATATCAGGCAATAAGTTCAGCCAGCTTTGGAATAGAGCTGGCTGAACTTATTGCTTGTAAGAAAACTTCGTGATATTCGCTTTATTCGAGTTATACGGGGTACCTCTTTCCCTGCACTTGACGATCGCTGTTCCATATCCATATGTGTTAAAATTGGATAGAAATAGGGGAAATTCTGGGGTAATTCAATGCTGACTGAAGAAAGGGAGTCGAATTTTATGTCGATGCACGGGAGTGCATATTTAAGCTTGCTGCATAATCATATTGATATTTGCCGTGTCCCGTTCAGCGATCGTGGTTCGAGGCTGCTCGTTTTCAAGGACCCATCAGCCAGTTGTCTGTCGGTCAAACTGGCGGAACGGTTGACAACACTTGATCCAGATATTGAAGCCTATTTACGCCGCCCTCCTTTCATCGAGGAACTGTACCTGATTGATGAGGAAGGTAATGAGCTGGAGTTCGAGGCGCAGACAAATCCAAACGTTGTCTACCTGAAGAGCAAACTCGGGGATTTTGGTATGGTTTTCCAGGATCGAAGAACCCTTTCGTTCGGTATACCGCCACAGGTAACGGCAGGTCTGCGTTTCCATGTATCACCTGAATACTGGAAATGCCTGGATCAAGGCGGCATGTTCCGGTCGGTGCGTAACTTGACCTATAAAACGACAGGTGAAATTCTACTAAATGAGATTACTCCGAAGCGCGGTGGCTACATGGTTGATCTTATTGTAAAGGCGGGAGAGGACACAGCCATCATCCTGACCATCCATCCCGATCACGAAACAGATATCGTTCCTCAACCATTTTCGATCTCTTATGCAATGGCTGAGCAGCGCTGGACGAATTGGTTTAACCGTGTCCCTCAGGTTGTTGAGGAGTACCGGCGCACATACGCTTATGCCTGGTGGATTATGGGAAACAACCTGATCAGCCCGCAAGGTAAGGTCATGTACGAGTCGATGGCGCCATCGAAGATCAGCTATGTAGGATTGTGGCTTTGGGATAACGCCATGCACTCGCTTGCCTACAGGCACATTGACAGTGACCTTGCTCGAAACCAGATCCGTTCCATGCTGGCTCACCAATCTGATAGCGGTATGCTGCCCGATGCTGTTTATGATGAGGGGATTGTTACTTCTCTCGCCCACCCGTTTACTGGCGAGGTCACAAAACCCCCCATATTGGCCTGGGCAGCGCTCAAACTGCATGAGACGGATCCCGATCTTGAATTCTTGAAAGAGATATATGTACCGCTTTCTCGTTTGAACGCATGGTGGTTTACATATAACGATGATGATGGAGATGGGTTGGTTCAATACAACCATCCGTATTCTTCCGGGCTGGACGACTCTCCCCTATGGGATTATGGAATGCCCGTCGAATCACCAGACCTGAATACGTATCTCTGTATCCAAATGGGATCATTGGCATTAATGGCAGAGACTATCGGCCTGGAATTGGAAGGGCAAATGTGGCGGAGGAGAGCTGCATCTATCGTGCACCGGATGATTAAAGACATGTGGGATGCTGAAGCCGGTTTGTTTTGGACCCTGTACAACGAGCAGCCGGTGCGAGTCGTAACTCCATTCAATCTGTATCCAATCTGGACCGGACAGCTTCCAGGTGAAATAAAAGATAGACTAATACAGCACCTGAAAAATCCAGAAGAATTTTGGGGAGAGTATGTTATTCCGACAGTTGCGCGTAATGACAGCCATTACGATCCGGATATGATGTGGCGTGGGCCAATCTGGGCGAACATCAATTATTTTCTGATTGAGGCTCTTTTTCAGGTGGGTGAAAAAGAACTCGCTGAAACGATCCGGACGAAAACGCTTGATTTGATTTCCAGTTCGAACAATATCTATGAATATTACAACGGGGAGACAGGGGAAGCTCCCCCAAAAGCAGTCGATATTTTTGGCTGGACTGCCGCTGTATTTATCGACCTGGCAATCCAGCATACGCGCCAACTGGAGGCCGAAAACCTGGAGAAGGAAGGATGAGAGCCAATGGACAAACGGGGCTCAGTGACCGGCGCTGCGAAGCAAAAGACAAGAAACTCTTCCGCAATCGATCGTTAATCGTCGCATCTAATCGTGGGCCTGTGAAGATCGTCCACGACGATGATGGTACGATTCAGTTCATGCGCGGCGGTGGAGGATTGGTTACTGCCTTAGCCGGCCTGGCTGACCAGTTGGATATCAGTTGGATCGCTGCCGCAGATAGTTTTGAAGATGCTGCCTGGGGATCCGGAAGGGTCCCAATGGAATACGGCAGTGAGATGCAGGTGAAGTTTATTTCTCCTGCAGACGATGCCTACGACGGTTATTACAACGTAATATCGAATCCGCTGCTTTGGTTCTTGCAGCACACGATGTGGGATTTCCCTCGTGCACCAACGATTGACCATGAGACCTGGCTGGCCTGGGATAAGGGGTATGTTACTGTTAATCAGTGTTTCGGTGAGGCGATTGCTGCTGCGATCGAGTCTTGCACAGGGAAACCTCTCGTCATGCTTCAGGATTACCAGTTGTACCTGGCGCCGAAGTTTATTCGAGATGCAGTGAGTCAGGAAAAAAAATACACACTTACTCATTTCGTTCATATCCCCTGGCCAGGGCCTGAAGATTGGAGAATGCTGCCAGAACGAATGCGGAGTGCTATCCTGGAGAGTCTCTTATGTGTGGATTTGATTGGTTTCCAGACAAGAGGAGATGCATTAAACTTCATCAGGACCTGCGAATCATTTCTTCATGAATCGAAGGTTAAATTTAACAAAGGAAGTGTGGTTTATAATGGAAAAATCACCTATATTCGTGATTTTCCGATTTCCATCAACGTAGATGCACTGCATGAAATTGCAGAATCGATTGAGGTCGCGCAGTACCGGACTTCCTTTGAAGACAGGTTTGGTGAGTACCGGCTAATTGTACGTGTCGACCGGACGGAACCCAGTAAAAATATCGTGCGAGGGTTTCAGGCATTTGATGAAATGTTGACCCTGCATCCGGAACATCTTGAAAAAGTGATGTTTCTGGCAATCCTGGTTCCCTCCAGGATGGAAGTCCACGAGTACCAGGACTATCTGGATGAACTCATGGCAGCTGCCGGGAGGGTAAATGTGAAGCACGGTACGAGCGAATGGGAGCCGGTGCGGGTACTGGTGGGCGAGAACTACCAACGGGCAGTTGCTGCACTGCAAATTTATGATGTCTTGCTCGTGAATTCGATTAACGACGGGATGAACCTGGTAGCGAAAGAAGGACCGACTGTCAACCGGCGTTACGGAGTCCTCATCTTATCGGAGACGACAGGAGCACACCAGCAGCTAAATGTAGGGGCCAGCGTCATCTCTCCATGCGATGTATATGGGACTGCCCAGGCGCTGCATGAAGCGTTGAACATGCCAGCTGAAGAGCGTAAGGAACGTGCAAAAAGGCTTGTAGAAACGATCGAACGGGAAGATATTGAACGGTGGTTGTGCTGGCAGTTGGAGGCAGTTGCCAGTTTAAAACTATAATCAAGAGGAGCTCAGGTGCCTGAGGATCAAAGTAAAATTTCCTACGACCTGGATTGGATGCTGCAAAGCGAAAAAGTTAGCGATGCAGATCTTGCTCGTGCATTAACAAGAACGTATTACCTCGAAATTTATTACCTCAGTACGTATTTTATTAAAGATATAGAAAAAGCAGAAAAAGCTGCAAAGGATGCCATTGCTGAGGCTGTCAGGCACCGCAGTGAATTTTGGGGAACGAATGGGCTGCGGGTATGGATCTTTCAAAGAGCGGTGCGAATTTGCAGGAAGTCGAATGGTGTGCTGCGAAGAAAGACCGGGCAGGGGGGGAAGGAAATCCGTTTACCTGCTTCATTGAACTCACCAGAAAAATACCTGCTCCTGTTAAGGTATGGAATTGGTCTGGGGGCGGATGAGATCGCACACCTGACAAACCAGCCGGAGGAGAAAGTACGTTCCAGGCTTAAGTACCTTCGTTCGAAGACAGGGATGAGGCAGGAAGCTGTCGAAATACCAGCACAAGAAAAGCATGAGACAGTTGTTGGGCTTGAAAAGAAAGCAGATGGGATTGAGATTGTTGGAAGCTTTACCGGCTATGAAGAACATTTGAGGAACTGCTCCATCTGTCGCGCTGCTGTTGAATATCTCAAAGATGCAGATGAATTCCTGAAAAATGCAGCCGCAGAAGCGTACCCAAAACCAAATCTATCAGAAGGTCAAATCCTCGCAGCTGCCAGGGACATTGTCAACAGCGCCGCGGTTTTCGGGGAGAAGAAACTGCTTTCGATGCGGTTGAAGGAAATTGGTTTTGTATTGGGGGCAATCGCACTGGTCGGAATCGTCGTCTTTTCTACGAATTTACTGGCACCAAATGAGCCGCTTGAACCGGAAATTGTGTATATTCCGGTAACTGCCACCCCGCCAGCGAATAATCTACAGACATTCCATGGGAAAGGTGAGGCAGATAAGATCGGAGACCTGCCCAAGTCTATCGAACCCTTAAAGATGACATCAACTGTAGATGAAATCATAAAACGGATGAAAATAAGCAGTTCTTTGTGGGATCGATTGTGGGTAGAGGGTGTCATTTTCGATTACGGGCCATTAGGGTATATCGGACCACCTCAGGTTTACTACAACCGGGTATGGATCGAACAGCCAAATTCGATTCTCGTCCTGGGTGGACAGCAAGAATTGCCCGATTACTTCCTGATGTACTCAGGATTTAACTTTTATGAACGAGTCATGGGTTCTACGATCCACCTGTCGATGAGTGGTTCGGATATCTCTTCCCTTCACCTGCGGACACCTTTTTCCCTGGTTAATAATCAATCCAGTTCGGGTACCTTATTCGGATACCAGCTGCATGATCTTCTGTACCCGGCATTTTCTGATTTGTTGAACAACATAGACTGGGAGATATCGAAGGAAAGAATTGAAGAGGGTGGGGAAGGCAGCGAACAGACTGAACTAAATGTCATCGTTCTGGGAATAGACGATATCAATGGACGTGAAGCCATCCGACTGAGAGTAGACTCGTCAGATGGAAGAACTATTCAGCTAAGTGACGACACGAAAACGGGGATGATATTACGCCAACGTGAATTCTCTGGAACCATTCCTTCGGAAATCATCCGGGAAATTGTGATCACTTCTATCCGGTACACTGCAGAGTTCCCGAGCAGTTTGATGAATCCGCAGATGATCAATCAAGATATCGATTGGGAGGACATCTGGATTCCTGAGGATGAAGGTAGGCGCAAACCGGTCGGACTACTTCAATCGGAGCACAGGTATCGAATGTCGGGGTATCGAGGGACGACACCACCAGAGGGATTTGATCCCGCAGAGTCAAGCCTGAGCTTCGAGTATTCCGTTCTACCTCAACCAGAAAAACCGGATACCTGGGAAGCTGTCATCTTCGCCGATGTTTACCCGGTACTCTCATTTCCGGTAGGTGATCCATGGAACCTGACCTGTATGCGGTCACCGGATGGAAGCTGGATTACAATGGCGCAAAACCCAAACTTTGATGCCTCTGATACCGAAAATGTCTATTGGATAAATCTGTTAAACCCTCAGATAACTGTAAAACCTGCGGGAAGCCGGTTTGGGCTGGGTACAGCATTTTCCCCTGACAGCAAATACCTGGTTTACTCACAGACAGGATCGGACGGCAGTCCTCAGGGTTTATTTCTTTATGACCTTGAGAGTTACCAGGTAAGGCGGCTGATGGAAGTTCCCTTCTCTGCTTATTTCACCTGGAAACCAGACAGCAAGCAGATCGCATTCTTTGGGGGCCAGCGAACGACCGATCTAATTGAATACGTGGTGGATGTGGAATTGGGTGAGATCGTATACCAGGCTGAAGCATCCATCCAAAACAGGACACTGAATCCCGAATCTCCTGCTGCAGACTGGGGAGTGCAGTTTCCACCTGAATATGGGGGATTAGAAAGGTGCGTAGAACGATAGCAATTCTACATTATTCAGTACCGCCGGTTGTCGGCGGTGTGGAAGAGGTGATCCTGGCACATTCGCGTCTATTTTTAGAAGCTGGTTATCCGGTAACGATCATAGCGGGACGCGGAGAAGCCCGGGCTTTACCTATGGGCGTGGATTATATCCAGGTTTCAGAGCTCAATAACGAGAATGAGGTAATCGAGGCTATTCGTTTGGAATTGGAGCAGGGAAGGGTACCTGATTCTTTTAATGCGCACGTGGATGAAATCGAACAGAAGCTGAAATTCTTACTGGCAGGGTTTGACTGTGTGATCCTCCATAACGTGCTCAGCAAGCATTTCAACCTGCCTCTTACAGCAGCGTTGATCCGGCTTGTGCAGCAGGGTGATCTAAGAAACAGCATTGCCTGGTGTCAT
>Ga0209819_10000437_pt1 | contig 11972 bp, 10 predicted proteins | sample PPLLak2March2015_FD_187248 | JGI IMG/M metagenome (GOLD analysis project Ga0209819, IMG submission 187248) | Freshwater sediment microbial communities from Prairie Pothole Lake near Jamestown, North Dakota, USA - PPLs Lake P7 Core (1) Depth... | ecosystem: Environmental > Aquatic > Freshwater >... | reverse complement strand
AAGAAAACCCGCATGGATTCTAAAGAACCGCGTATGCTACTAAAAGAGCGAGACCGGTTCTCTTGAGAACGCACGAAGCGTGCCACACATTTTTTTGATATCGATAACAAAAAATGCTTTTCTGGTCTGAAAAGCGTCCCGCCGAGAATCCGTTTCGAAATCGAGACGGGAGATCTTAGCGCATCGATAGGGTCAGTTCAAAGCTGGCAACGTACCCGAGTCAGAAATAAGCGGACCCAGGTTCTTATCTGGTCGCGCGACTCAAGTAAACTCGTGGCAACCTGACCCGCGCCGGCCGAGAGTAGCGAGTCACGCGTAGGCCCTAGTTCTCCCTTGAAACCCCACAGCCCCACGATAATTTTGAGATCAGGGAACTGAGCCCGAAGGCGCTTGCACAAGTAACGGGTATGGGCCAGCCCTCCCGACTGTATAGCGGCGATACAGACCAGGCTCGCTTGCTTCTCACCTGCCTCGGCAACGACTTCGGAGGCTAGTTTCTCTTCGCCCATTACCTCGATTTCGTACCTAGTCGGACCAAGTAATTGCTGCAACATCACGAGATCCACTTCGTCAGCCCCATCGCGGGCCGGGCATCCTAGGATGCGCACGTTGGGCCGCGGCGGCGCGCTCTCATACGCGCCAGTTCCTGACCCGTCGGTCGCGGGCGCAGAGACGGGCTGGTTCGAATTCCAGACTCGCAACGATAGCTTTTGTTTCTTGAAAAATGAATTTGTTCCTGGGCCTCCGTCAAGCCGTCGCGTTCGCGGTCAAGCCTGGCAAAATGCAGAGCCGGAAGCATAACCGCGTCGTACACTTGTTCTGGGGGATGGGCCATTACGTACTCTTCTACGATTTCAGCCGCTTCATCTCGGTCCATTGCCAACAATCTCTGATAGTAAATGATCTTCTTTTCCGCCACGGACTGGTCGCTCATGAGCACCGTTATGTATTCCATCTGTGGCACGTACTTGCCGAGCACGACTAAACAAACGGTTAAGGGGGTTGCCATAAGCAAACCGATGGGTCCCCAAAGCCACGTCCAGAAGGCCACCGAAACAAGCAAGGCCACTTGTGAAACACCCGCGCTGTCGCCGTAAAGCAAAGGCTCCAAGATCATATTGGTAAAGAGTTCCAGGACCACAAAGAGCCCGGCGACCGCGATCGGCCAAATCCAGCCTTCGAAAGCCGCTAGAGCCAACGCGCTCGGTATGATTGCCGCCACCCACGGCCCGATGTATGGAATAAAGCGCAAGACAGCGGCGAGAAAGCCCCAAAGAGCGGCGTAGGGCAGGCCGATCAGAAAAAGGCCAAGGCCGACGGCAAGTCCAAAAACCGAATTGATGATCGATTGCATAAGAAGGTAACGGCTGATCCGAGCACCCGCGTCCTGAAGCGCCGTGGTGGTGACCGTCATACGCCCGTAGCCGATAAGACGAATCAAGGTCTCCTGTCCCACCCCGTAAGCCAGTGGATGAGCAATACTTTTTCTTGATGGTGTCCAGCAAGTGGACCAGGTTCTAGTTAAACTTTGCTGGCGGCTACTCGCGTCTAACCGCCCAAGACTCTTTGTCTTCTCTCAAACCAACAAATTTCGAGTGTCGTAGGTGGCCATCCGGCGTCCATTCCGTGAACTCGATTTGCGCGACCAGCTCGGGCTTAAGCCATCTGCAGTTCTGCATTTCTACTTTCGTTAACGCCCATATAGTTCGCTTCTTTTCTGGAAGATTTGCAAAGGGACAAGCGTTCATCTCCAGCCCTTTAAAGTTCCGGTGAACTTCTTTACGGACCTGGGGAACAAACCCATTCCTCACTTTGCCCACGTAATAAAGCTTCTCGCCTTCGTAGTAACCGACGATTAGCGCATCGAAGGGATGATCTGGCGTGTACCCTCCGATTACAAACTCTTGGCCGCGGTTGATTTTGGACTTTACCCATGCGCCTGTTCGTTTCCCCGGCTCGTAGATGGAATCTTTTCGTTTCGCGATGATCCCCTCGAGCGATTGTTCCTTGGCCGCCCGGACTAGGTCTGCCGGTGCCGCCTCGAATGCCTCCGATAGGCGGACGGGATCCCCAATCATGCTGAGAGCTTCTGTGAGCAGCTCCCGTCGAGTCTGAACTGGCAGATCTGTAAGGCTTCGCCCTTTATAAACGAGCAGATCAAACGCATAGAACTGTATGGCCTGTGCTTTCGATCGATGATGCTGTAGTAGATTGAACGAGACGCGGCCGTTATCGTCGACGGCGACTATCTCCCCATCAATAAGCGTATGGGCTTCAAGGCCATTGCATGCTTGGGCAATATGCGGAAACTGCTTCGTAAATATATTACCCCGACGGGACCAGAGCGTTACCTTGTTGGGGCTTTTACCGATGAGGCAGCGATAGCCGTCTAGTTTAATTTCATAGAGCCAGTTTTTGATGTCTGCCGGCAACTCGGAGACCGATCGTGCTAGCATCGGTTCCATAAAGCCCACACCCACCTTAGGCAAGGATTCAAGTTCCAAAATTGAGTGATTTTCTTTAGGCGACTGTGGCTGACCGTTTTTATTGCTATGCCACACGGCATCCTCGGCCTTGGCTATCTGCTCCAAGGTGCGGTCGGTTAGCGCCGATGAGTTTTCTTTTCTGTCAGAGAGCCTCGCCACACTCGTCCCTGTTTTTATCAGGTACCAGGTGTTTTCTTTCCTGTTTTCTTCGTGTCCCTTTACAAAAACCCATTCTCCTTTCAGTTTCTTACCGTCAACAGAGATGTGGAGTTTCCCTTTCCAGTAGTTGCCGTCTATTAATTCGTACGTTCCGATGTCCCAAACCATCACCGTCCCGCCGCCATACTCTCCCTTGGGAATGATCCCCTCGAACTTTGCGTATTCCATGGGGTGGTCTTCAGTCGCCATGGCAAGCCGTCTTTCGTGCAAATCATAAGGCGGTCCCTTGGGTACTGCCCAAGACTTCAATGTACCGCCCATTTCAAGACGGAAATCGTAGTGAAGATGACTAGCGGCGTGCTTTTGTATGACAAATAGCCGGCGGCTTCCCTGGCGGCTTAACCGTGGAGTTGAAGGAGCCGGTTCAGGTGTTTTGCTGAAGTTACGCTTTTGACGATATGTCTCCAGCGCCTTGGAATTAGAACGAGTATCGCGGTTGGTGTCGGATTCACGTTCCAAGAACGGCTTTGGAAGCTTTTGCTTTAGTTTTAACGCGGGAGCGAATAGGTCACCGGTCTTTTTAACCCTTTTCAAAGCGGCCTCCGGTTCAAAGAACAGGATTGAGGCATCGTCTTTTTTGACAGCCTTTTTCAGCTCGTTCCAGGTGACCGGCATAGCTATGAAGGGCCTCTCTCCTTTAGCTCTCAAAGAGTAAACCGCAACCGTCGATTTGTGCTCTGAGTTCTGACTCCAATCGATAAAGACTTTTCCCTTGCGTTTTACTTTTGCCATTTCGGAGACGATCAAGTCAGGATGCTCACGTTCCAGGAACTGAGCGATGCTCTGCGCGAAAGATTTGGTCATTTCATAAGTGAGGTTCGTGTTTAGAGGCACATGCAGATGGATTCCCTTGGAGCCGGACACCTTGACCAGGGACTTGAGCTTCAACTTGTCCAACAGCGCCTTTACCAGTAAAGCTACCTTACACGCTTTGAGAATGTTCGTTTCCTCTCCGGGATCTAGGTCAAAAACCACCATTGTCGGGACGTCCACCTTCGGTACTTTGGCTAGGAAGGGATGGACCTCCAGGTTGGCCAAATTTGCCGACCAAACAAGGGTGGGCAAATCGTTGATCAAAATGTAGTTGATTAGCGGTTTTCCACTGGTTCGCGGGATGGGGTAGGTCCTGACCCAATTCGGAGTAAAGGATGGGGCGTCTTTTTCGTAAAAATACTCGCCATCGATTCCGTCCGGGAATCGCTTCATCGTGATCGGCCGGTCTTTCAGATGAGGCAAAATATGGCGGGCAACTCGGGTGTAGTAGTCGATGACCTGGCCTTTAGTAAACCCGACCTCGGGATACATGACCTTATCGAGATTAGAAAGGCTAACTTCTCGACCTGACACCCCCACAGTTTGCTCCCTCGGCATTTTATCCTCTCAGCTGATCACCAATTGTTCGAAACAAACTGGTTTGCTTGTTTTGAGGTTAGTCTCAGAGCGACATGGGTCGAGACCCTTCTACGGATTATAGTAGCGCTCTGCTGCAAAAGCTGCCTTGGCGGATTCCAGTCGAACTACCTCCACGCGCCGGCGTTGTTCCTCAGCGCGTTGCGCCAGCCTTTCATAGTCAGCCAGCCTTTGCAGCGGGGGAAAATCCAGAGCGGCAGCACTCAACGCGTGCCACATGCCTAACTTTCCCTGAATTCCAAGTCCCACGGCCTCAAGACTTTCAAGCAGGCGTAAAGGTCCACGGGAGCTATCGTCCAAGCGAAGCTTTAACTCGACAGATTTCTCGGTCAGCCATGCGATCACCATTCGCGCCTGGCTCTCGACAATTTGCAGCCGATTCATAAGCGCCTGAAGCTCCTGTCGATCCGCCTCTATATCAGTCTTCAGCTCTGCGAAGAAGGGAGCTAAGGCTGTGTCCGCATAGACTGCTTCAAGATCTTCTAAAAGCTCGATGGCGGCTACCGAACCCGCTAAATGGTCAATCAAATAGGTTGCGAGATATTGGTTAGTCATAGAGCACCTGCTTTCATCGCTATTAGCATCGATAATCAGCCTGTAGGGCAAAGACCGCATATAACCTGCATAAGGAGACTTTATTAATAGCACTTGTCGGCTACCAAGAATCAGATCAGAGTTCATTTCGTTTGAAGCGCCTGCGCGATCTCCCGCCCCAGAACGTGCTGCTCCAGCTCTTCCTGAGATCTTGGTAAAGCGAGCGACCAGTTCGGCCAGCGTTCAGTTGTAACGCCCGGCATGTTGGGTCTTTCCTCCACTGCCAGCGCATCGTCCAAGGTCGCGCTCACGATTTTTGACGGTGCTTGGCCCAGCAGCTCATAAGTTCGTTTGATAATCTCATTGATGGGAGCTTTCTCCGAAACGCCCAGCATCGCGGAGACCCGGTTGCGGATCTGATTCATTCCCTCTTCGTTGGGCTCAAGTCCCAGCTCGCGCTGCGTCTTTAAATCGGAACCGGTCCATAGTCCGGCAATCGTCGGCAGATCGTGAGTTGTTACAGCGGCGAGCGCCTGTTGGGGGAAACCGCCGGGCGGATCGTTTTCAAACCACACGAGGCGGTACGAAAGAACGCAAGAATCCATCAACTGCTGGCGGAACTTCTGGTCGATCGTGCCAAGGTCCTCGCCGACGATAAAAGCCTTTGCCCGCTCGCTTTCCAATGCGAGAATCGCGAGAAGCTCGTCCGAAGCATAGCGCACAAAGGTGCCCGCGCCCGGATTGGCACCTTTAGGAATCCAGAATAGGCGCAACAAACCCATGATGTGATCGATACGCAGGCCGCCAGCGTATCGCAGGGTTGCCCGAATTGTTTGGATAAAAGGTTTGTACTGCGCCCGCCGAAGTTTCCAAGGTATCAGCGGCGGCAAGCCCCAATCTTGCCCTTTCGTATTGTATTCATCCGGAGGACAACCGACGGTCGCATCGTTGGCGATCACGTCCTGCCAGGCCCAAGCGTCGGCGCCGTTCGGGTCAACCCCAATAGGGAGATCTTGCATCAAAGAGATCTCGGCGGCGGCTTTCGCAAGCTGCTCATCAAGCAGCCACTGGATCCACTGATAAAAGCGCACGCGCTCAGTATGAACAGCGGCAAATCGCGCGACCTCGGGTGAATCCGGACGTTGGTAGTCGGCCGGCCAACTATGCCATCCGGCGTTGTACCGCTCGGCAAGAACACAGAACGTGGCAAACTGCGCCAGTGGCTCGCCTTGCTCGTTGCAAAACCGGTCGAAGCGGGCATCGCCGCTAAAGCGCTGCCAGAGCAAGCGCAGCGCGTGCATTTTGAGATTGAAGACCGCGTTGCGATCGATCCGCCGCTCTCTGTTGAGAGCTTGGCCGGCAGCGGCGAGCCGATCGAGATCCATTTTCAAATCGGCGGCTCCCGGAATGTCCTCAATGCGCAGATACAGGAGGTTACGATAGCGACGGCTGCTCGGAAAGTAAGGACTCGGCTGTTGAGGAGTAACTGGCGACGCGGCGTTGAGAGGGTTGACCAGGAGTACACCGGCGCCGAGTTCTTTAGCGGACCAGCGCGCGAGACGACGCAGGTCGCCAAAGTCTCCTAGACCCCAACTGTGAGAAGAGCGCAGGGCATAAAGTTGTGCCGACCAGCCCCACACTCGCAAATCCTTCGGTAGGAAGCAGACGCCCGGGCTAACGATCAGACGTATGTTACGGTTGCCGTCCAGATATCGTAGCGTATGGTAGCCCAGGGGCAGATCGCGCGGAAGGGTCGTCTTGACACTCAGTGCGCCACCATCTTCGAAGGTGATTTCGGCGGGAGCTTTCAGGCGTTTGCGTTGGCCGCGACGCACGACGAGCACCGGCGCGTCCTTTTCTGCTTCCTGCTGGCCCATTGCTTTAAGGAGTGCGGTGTAAGTTTCCTCGGGCGTTTGGCGCCAGTTTCCGAGCGCGTCTTTGTAGCGCTTTATGATTCCGAACGCGTCAGAATGCGACGATGCGCGTCTCATTCGCGGGGTTCCGCCGATATCAGGATCGCTACAGAGTCGGAAACCAGCATAACGGCATCTTGAGTGAATTGGACATTATCTGTGGAAGCCAACATGAGTTTACCGCCATGGCCCAAATCGACCGGCACGCGCTGGGTGACATTACTTAAGTTGCAGGCGACAACGACGGGCCCGCGCCTAACGACGAACCATTTTTTGTCCGCATCAAAGGCTATCCGAACTCGCTCGAGACGGCCGTCCGATAACGCGGGAATTTCTCGGCGCAGCTGGATCAACCGGCGGTACCACACCGCTAAGCTGGTGTGCGGTTCAATGTCGCGCTCGCTCCAGTTGAGTTTGGAGCGTTCGAAGGTCTCGCGCGCTTGAGGATCGGGGACATCTTCCGGCTTCCATCCGAAGGAGGCAAATTCGCGCCGCCGTCCCTCGGTAACAGCCCGGGCCAAATCGGGGTCTTCGTGATCGGTAAAGTACAGAAACGGCGCACTGGCGTCCCACTCCTCTCCTTGAAACAACAATGGAACGAAGGGGGCGGTTAGGACTAGCGCTGCGCCGACCCTGAGGCGCCCAAGACTTAACAAGTGACCGCTGCGTTCGCCTCTGGCTCGGTTGCCGACCTGATCGTGATTCTGCAAATATCCAAAAAAACGGTGTCCCGATAATCCTATGGGAGGCTTACCGTGACGGCGCTTTCGAAACGATGAGTAACGGCCGTCATAGACAAATACACGCTGCAGGGTTTTGGCCAGATCGGCCATTGAGCCGAAATCGGCGTGATATCCATTGCGCTCGCCGGTCAAGACGCAATCCGGTTAGGAGAAGTGGTCGGCATTACTTCTTTCTTTTCTTTCTCCCTTTCGATGGGCCAGAGCTTTTCGCGCTTTTCTTGCGACGCTTGTTTCTCCCTTTACTCGGCTGCTCCATTTTGTCATTCGCCTCGCCGCCGTCGTCTTCAACAACTTCCTCGTCCGCCTCCATCGCCGTGGCTTCATCGAGCGTCATCGACAGTAACCAACCACGAACCTTTTTCAGATGTTCCTGTTCTTCCTCAAACGCCCTTTGGCATTGCTCTTCGAGGTCTTTCTGTCCCAATTCCGCGGCTAGTCCTTGGAGCATTTCCCAGCCGTCATTGTCGGCCAATTCCGCGTTCAGCATCGCTTGCAAAGTTTGGGCGATCGTCGTCCGGGGATCAGTGACAATCTGCAGGATGCCGTGAGATAAAACACCGGCAATGTCTGCGGAAGGCGTCTGAACCGTCGCATCGGCACCCATTCCGGTTATGATCTTTTGCAACAAGGTGAAATGTTCCAATTCCTGTTCACAGATGTGCTGTAAATCTTCCACCGACGGACCGCTTCCATCCACGAGCGCTAGCGCTTCGATTTTTTTAAGAAACGCCTCATAGAGCCTGGTGCCTTGCCTCTCAAAAGCCAGCCGCTCACCTAGCTTGTCGAGTAGGAGGGGCCCCCCGAGATGATCGGGTAAACTCCCTTCTGGGGCTTCCTCGCCGTTCTCCATTACCACCGGCGGTGACCCTATGGGTAAAACGTCATTCATGTACTCCGCCCTGTGCGCCGCGATCTGCGTAGCATCGCCCTTGGAACTTGGAATGGTTTCTTTGGCCCCCTGGATTAGTTCGGCGCTCAACTCAGGGTTGGTCATAATTCCCGTACGATTAAAAGACAATTTTGCTCCGAATTTTACATCGACTTCGACTTGCTCTACCTTGCGAGATTCCATCATTGCCTCCTGTTTATGCGACTTTCTTTTGGAGCTTTTTAATATCCGGCGTCTCCTGCGCTAGCTCTGTCCCCGGCTTCCACTTGTAACCCGCGGCGACGATTTCGGAGGGCGAACCGTTTGAGTTCATTTGCTGGCGGTAGAGTACAGAAGGAGAATCAGGCGTTTCTTCCTCTTTACGGATGATCTGCTTGCCGCGGGCGCGCAAATTCACCTCTGCGGCGAGCACCTTGCGCACGTACTCGCGATGGCTCTTATACTCAATCGGCTCCGGCAGCGATTCGGGAATAATTTCGTCGGGATCACGTTTGTCGAACTTGCGAAATACTGCGAGGACATAATGCAGATGCCCCAGCTCGTAGTCGACGAATCGCTCCCAGATCGACTTGACCCGAGAATTCGTCTCATATTGCAGACAACTGTAGTAGTTATAGATCTCTGCGGCCTCGTGCATTAGCCATTTCTCCAGCCAGGTCTCTTCCGGGTCGATGATGGATTCGTATTGAGTGACATGCTGTTCTTCTATGGAAGCGATCTCGGCGTACAGCTGCCGCGCCACTGGATCGGCGAACATGGGACCGATGGTCATGTAATAATCGTGGGTCTGATGCTCGCCCCCCATGATTGTTACGGCGTTGAGCTTGCTGATCGGTTGGGCCTTGTTGCGGTCATAACATTCGCGTAAGTCGTCTTCAGGCGCCCTGTGTTCAACTGAGGTAGGACGTCCAGGCAATATGTCGCTATAACTCTGTAAGATGTTATTGGCATCGCGTCCACTTACCCGGTCCATCAAGGCGGCAAAGCGGTACATGTGATCAAAATCCTCCAGCAAGCCGAACCGATAAACCTGCGCAAGGTACGGGTCCGGCTCATGCTGCGCTACGCTGGCGGTCACTTCGATCGCTACCTGTTCGAACCCTATGGTGGTTTCCAGCGGCGAGAGATCGGCAGGCAACATCCAGTTGATCATCGTTTGCTGGTGCTGCTCGATGCGACGCACTCGAGCCAATGCAAGCTGCAGTTCCTTGTTCATGCGCGCGCAGGCGTGTTGGAAGCGGAGCGCTTCGGATTCGATACCGTTCATAAGAATGATGCGCACCCGCGTCAGCGCGTCATCATCCAGTTTGCTAGTGGGCATTCGGACTATGTCGCGCCAATCAAATTTCTGTTTGTCCAGAGGAATACCTTTTTCTTTCATCAGTTCTAAACTCACGTGTGTTCTCCTTTCTTGTATCTGGGGGCGTAGCCCGCAACGAATCGTCGAGAGCTAAACTAGTCATCAAGTTTAGATGGCGGACTGGTACGTTCGAGGAGTCAATGTGCCTGAAAATGTGCAAGCGCGATGCCAAGGAATTCTGGAAGAGAGGCGGCCTTTGCTCCTTGCGTTCGATCCCTTCTCACGCGGGTGGCCTGATTCTAGATGAAGCCAAATTCTTTTCGTGGCACTGGAATAACTTCGTTCCGGCGGCGGAAATCACTTACTTACGCAGTAGCGGTACAACCGGTTGGTCTCAGAAGGCGCACGCGCAGGGCGGGCTCACCACAAGCACAGCGCGCCGCTTGGGATTAGGTCATCGTCCCTGGTAGGATTTTTCCTCACGCAAGTTTCGAATAAAACCGACATCGTGTGCTAAATTCCATCTTCTTGAAACGCGTAACCATAATTGTTCTCAAACCACGAACGATCCGGCTCAAGCGCAAGACAACCACATACAACCGCATCCATTAGATCCTTGAACACCCATTGAAGCCTCCTGCCACTGGTTCGCGTACCAGGGATGTTTCTCCGGTACTGCTTTTACCTTATCGATACTTTGGGGTTCTCTTGCCGGAGAATCTGATAGGCGATGGCAGCGGACAGCATGTGCCGGGATGTGCCAGTTAGGCCAACGTCTGGTTTCTAGCCTCGCGCAGACTGATCCGTTGGCAAAGCTCCTGATTGAGAGGGGCTGATTACCCGAGAAGAGTTCATTGAGAAGCTGCCCGCCGCCATCTCTTCCGGAATTAACGCTCAGGGATCCTTCGACCATTAGTCGGTCGTATGCGGCATATGCCGCAATACAGACGAGAGTAGAGGCGGTTCGCTAGGCAAGTTCAGTGACAAGTCAATAGGAATGCTTGGCACGTAATATTGTCTCTTTCACATTGAGCGTCTATTCAGCTATAAAATGCGCTGGGCGGTAAGCAAGAAGTCCTGCTTTAGAAGCCGGAGCCTAGTAGGATTAGTAGGTTTCTCCCCGGTCTCAACGACTGGTGCGGTCAATCCGCATCCCCGCCCTTGATGACGCGACAATATCCCACACAGCTATAAACATCGCCGCGACCACTGGCCCGATCACAAAACCGTTGAGACCGAAAATAGCCATGCCGCCCAGTGTGGAGATCAGGACGACGTAGTCGGGCATCTTGGTGTCCTTGCCGACCAGGATCGGACGCAGGATGTTGTCTACCAGGCCGATGACGAGCACGCTGAACGCGATCAGAACGACGCCCTGCCATATCGCACCAGTCACTAGAAAATAAATGGCGACCGGCAGCCAGATCAAGGCGCTCCCGACCGCCGGGAGCAGCGATAGAAAAGCCATCAACACCGCCCATAATACCGGGGCGTGGACACCCAAAAACCAAAAGATCAGGCCGCCGAGCGCTCCTTGCACGATGGCCACGACGAGGTTGCCTTTGACCGTTGCGCGGATGACGGTGGTGAACCTGTTCAAAAGTTCGCGCTGTTGCTCCGGGTGCAACGGCATCGCATTCCTGATGCGCTTGGTAAGGTCGTCACCGTCGCGCAGCAGAAAGAACAGCAGGTACAGCACGATGAACAAGTTGACGATTAAGTCGAACGTGTTCTGGCCAATGCTAAGAGCCTGGGCGGCAAGGAACTGACTGCCCTTCATCAGGCTGCTAGACAGTCTCTCTTGCATCAAGCCGAGGTTTGTCAGCCCAAAGCGGTCCAGCAGGTCGGTCACCCATACCGGTAAGGCGCCAAAGACTTGCTGAAAATACTGGCCGATATTCAGCTCTCCCGACTGGATCCTCTCGTACACGCTGAACCCTTCCTGCAGCAACAACACGGCGATCAGCGTCAAAGGCAGAATTACGATCATCAGGACGATCAGCACTGTAGCGAGCGCAGCAAGGGTGCGCCTCTGCCCCATGGACGTCAACAGTCGCCGATAAGGCGGCGCAAACAGGATTGCCAACACGGTTCCCCAGAAAACCGAACCGTAGAACGGCCAGAGGATCCAGGCGAATGCGAGCGATACCGCAACGATCAGGACTAGGAAGGTTTTATCTTCGAGGCCAGCCAAGTTTGGAGAGTTCATTCGTACTGCAAGGCTCTTGGCCTCACGATTCCTCCGGTGGTCCTCTTCAGATGCGGTTCTGCCGCTCGGATACGAATTCCTCCGGTGACCGCATGGTTACGGTTGAGAATATTCAGAGCGTCCTCTGCGCGTTCTTCGGCTTCGACCATAATCAGGACCCGCCCAGAGCTGAGGTCGGGCAAGCTGGCTATTTCTTCCCCTGCTATGGCTTGTATTGATCGTTACTTAGTTTTAGTTCCCAAGACGGGAGCTGCGGGCTAGCGCTTTGG